>Ga0164242_10005623_pt1 | contig 13932 bp, 17 predicted proteins | sample OricomgcompostMG_FD_108783 | JGI IMG/M metagenome (GOLD analysis project Ga0164242, IMG submission 108783) | Miracle-Growth compost microbial communities from Emeryville, California, USA - Original compost - Miracle growth compost (MG) ...
CAGCGCCGCCGCGATCTGGGCGCGCTGCTGCTTGCCGAGGGATAGCCGCTCCAGCTCCTCGTCGGCCCGTTCGGCGAGACCCAGCGGCTCGAGCAGCTCGTCGGCGAAGCGGCCTCCGGCGGCGGCGCTCCAGCCGTGGAGCCGAGCGAGGTAGATCAGCTGCTCGCGGACCTTCATCTTCGGGTAGAGGCCGCGCTCCTCCGGCATGTAGCCGAAGCGTCGCCGGTCCGCCTCGGTGACGGGCCTGCCGTCGAGCACGACGGTGCCGCTGTCGGCGGCGAGCACGCCGAGGATGATCCGCATCGCGGTGGTCTTGCCGGCGCCGTTGCCGCCCACGAACCCGGTCATCCGGCCCGCGCCGATGGTGAACCCGACATCGTCGAGCACCGTGCGTGCGCCGTAGCGCTTGATGATGCCGTCCAGGACCAACACAGGCGCCACCCTAGGAGGGATCGCTGGTGCGCCGCTGTGAATCCGCGGTCGTCCGCGGGGCGGTCTCAGGAACCGGCGGCGCGGCGCTCGGCCTCTGCGCGCTCGTGGGCCTCGCGGCGGGCGGCGTCTGCCTCCGCCTCGGCGACCAGCGCGCTGTCGGACTCGCTGCGACCCGAGCTCCACACGCCGGTGGAGTCCAGGTCGATGGTGCGGACCGTACGACGGGCCGCGGGCGGCTTGGAGACGTAGGTCGGCAGCGGCACGTTGACCGGGTCCCAGCTCTCGGCGGACTCGGCACTCACCACGGGGATGCTCTGGGTGCCCGCCTCGACGAACTCGGTGTCGAGAACGTCGCCGAGCACGATCTCGCCACTCGCCTCGCTGACCTGGGCGGCCGGGCCGGCCAGGTCGCCCGCGACGACCGGCACGGTGGTGATGGCGACCGGACGGACCGGCATCGTGCGGCGTGCCTTGCGCTCGCTGCGGACCATCAGACGACAGGCGACCAGCCACGCGACGAGCAGCGCCGCGGGCGCGGCCTGCCAGACCCAGCCGATGAGGCCGTAACCAGCGACCCCGGCGACCGCCGCGTTGGCGAGCAGCAGGACGATCAGCACGTTGCGGCGCCGGGCGGCGGCCGAACGGACCTTCTTGGTCGGCCCGCTGGGCGACGTGCGGGGAGCATCGGCGACGACCCGCGGAGCCTCGGGCGCAGCAGCGCCGGTGGCCCCGGCGACGAGCTTCGTCGTCCGGCTGCTGTCGGGCTCGCGCCGCGCCAGCACGCGCATCGTGTGCGAGAACGTCGACACGGTGCGGCTACGGAGGCTCTCGTCATGGTGCTCGAGCGCCTTGGGGACTAGGTAGACGAGCCACGCCACGGCGACGGCGACGAAGATCAGAGCGCTCACGTAGTGAAGGTTAGGAGCGCTAGCGCAGGGTGAGGCGGATGTCTACAGGTGTGTCGCAAAAGGACTCATGTGACTTCTGGGATTTCAGTGGTCTGCGGCCGACAGCCGAGCCAGGAGGCCCTCGGGGCACTCCTCCACCGTGATCGCGTACAGGCGGTGGTCGCGCCAGGCGCCGTCGATGTGCAGGAACCTCGGCGCGTATCCGATCTCGCGGATGCCGAGCTTCTCCACCACGCGCAGCGAGTTGGAGTTCTCCGGGCGGATGCAGACCTCGATGCGGTGCAGCCCGGCCACCGTGAAGCAGTGATCGATCACTAGCGCGACCGCGCGCGGCATCGCCCCGCGTCCGGCGAACTCCTGCGAGATCCAGTAGCCGATCGAGGCGAACTGCGCCGACCCCCGGACGATGTTGTTGACGGTCACCTGTCCGGCGAACCGGCCGTCGATCTCGAGGGCGAAGGGGTACGTCGTCCCGGCGCGGGCCGCCCGCTGCAGACGCCGTACCAGCGTGGGGAAGGTCGTGGGCCGCAGCTCCGAACCCGGCGGGACGGTGGCGTCCCACGGATGCAGCCAGGCGGCCGAGCGCTGGCGGGCGGCGTGCCACGCGGCGCTGTCACGCCGCGACAGCGCCCGCACCACGAGCGCGCCCCCATCGGGCAGCGTGGTGCTCAGTCGGGCCGGCCAGGCCGCCCGGGCAGCCGGGCTGGTCGTGTGGAACATCAGTGGTCGCTCCCGACCGACTGCTCGACGGCGTGCTCCAGCACCGGCCGCAGCACCTCGATCGCGTCCTTCACCCCGCCGCGCGAGCCGGGGAGGTTGATCACCAGGCAGGTGCCGGCCAGACCGGCGAGGCCGCGCGAGAGCATCGCGGTGGGCACGCCCTTGGCCACCCCGGCGGCACGGATGGCCTCCGCGATGCCGGGGATCTCGCGGTCGAGCAGCGGCCGGGTCACCTCCGGCGTCCGGTCGGTGGGCGTGAGCCCGGTCCCGCCGGTGGTCAGCACGACCCGAGCCCCGGCCGCGACGAGATCGGCCATCGCCTCGCCCACCGGCTCGCCGTCGGGTGCCACGCGCGGATCGCCGACCGCGAAGCCGAGCTGCTGCAGGAAGTCGACCAGCAGCGGGCCGGTGGTGTCCTCGTAGATCCCGGCGGCGGCCCGGTTGGACGCAACCACCACGCCGCCGAGCAGAGCGGTCACCGCCGCCACTCCCCCGACTTGCCGCCGCTCTTCACCTCGACGCGCACGTCGGTGATGGTGGCGCCCTTGTCGACCGCCTTGACCATGTCGATCACGGTCAGCGCCGCCACCGATACGGCGGTCAGCGCCTCCATCTCCACGCCCGTGCGGTCGGTCGTCTTCACGGTGGCGGCGATCTCGACGGCGTCGTCGGCCACGGCGAGGTCGAGCGTGACCCCGGAGATCGCGAGCGGGTGGCACAGCGGGATCAGCGCGGGCGTCTGCTTGGCCCCCATGATGCCGGCGATCCGTGCCACTGCGAGCGCGTCGCCCTTCGGCACGCCCTCGCCGCGCAGCAGCGCGATCACCTCGGCGGAGACCAGCACCCGGCCCGAGGCCGTCGCCGTCCGCGAGGTGACGGCCTTCTCCGAGACGTCGACCATCCGGGCCGCCCCCGTCTCGTCGACGTGGGTGAGCCGATCGGCCCGCGACTCGGCAGCCATCAGATGGTCTGCTCGATCAGCAGGACCTCGACGTCGGCGCCCGGCGCCAGCTCGGTGACGTCCTCGGGCACGACCAGGAGGCAGTTGGCGTCGGCGAGCCCGCCGAGCATGTGCGAGGCCGGGCTGCCGACCGGCGTGACGACGCCCGCCGAGAAGCGGCCGCGCATGTACTGCCGTCGTCCGGCCGGGGAACGCATCGGCTCGCCGTTCGCGGTCGAGAGCCGGGCGGTGACCGCGGGACGTGCGTACGGGGTCAGCCCCATCAGCCGCCGCAGCGCGGGGAGCACGAACGCCTCGAAGGAGACGAACGAGGAGACCGGGTTGCCGGGAAGGCAGAAGATCGGCACGCGCTCCTCCCCCACCAGGCCGAAGCCCTGGGGCTTGCCGGGCTGCATCGCCACCGGGCCGAACCACACGCCCTGCGGCGTGAGCGCCTCCTTGACCACGTCGAAGTCGCCCTGGCTGACGCCACCGGAGGTGATCACGAGGTCCGCGCGGACGAGCTGGTCATCCAGCGCGGCCCGGAAGCCGTTCGGGTCGTCGGGGACGATCCCCACGCGGAAGGCGATCGCACCGGCAGCCCGCGCCGCAGCCGCCAGGAGGTAGGAGTTGCTGTCGTAGATCGCGTCGTGCCCCAGCGGCTGGCCCGGCTCGCGCAGCTCGGTACCGGTCGAGATCACCACCACGCGCGGACGCGCACGCGCCGGTACGGCCGCGTGCCCGGTCGCGGCCAGCAGCGCGAGATGACGCGGGCTGAGCACGGTGCCCTCCGCGACGACCAGGTCGCCGGCGCTCACGTCCTCGCCGGTGCGGCGCACGTACGCTCCGGGGGCCCCGGGCGCCTCGGTGATCCGCACCTGGCTGACGCCACGGTCGGTCGCCTCGTACGGGACGATCGTGTCGGCGCCGGCTGGGACCGGGGCCCCGGTCATGATCTTGACCGAGGTGCCGGGCGCGAGCGCGTGCACGCGTGCGGTACCGGCGCCGATCTCGCCGACGACGGGAAGCACCGTCGGCGCCTCAGCGGTCGCGGTCGCCACGTCCTCGAACCTGACGGCGTAGCCGTCCATGGCCGAGTTGTCGAAGCCGGGCAGGGAGACGTCCGCGTGGATGTCGGCCGCACATGCCAGCCCCAGTGCCTCCATCAGGGGCTGTGGGAAGGCCCCCATCGGCTCGATCGCATCGAGGATCCGCTGACGGTGCTCGTCCGGGCTGATGGGTGACTCGGCCATGGCGTGACCCTACCGACGACCACCCAGGCGCGTCAGTCCGTGTGGCTGTCGTCGGAGAGCACGGCGCCGGCCTCGATGCGCTGCGGCTCGTCCGCCTTGAGCGAGACGTCGCCCAGCACCTGCACCGAGCCGCCGAACGTCCAGTCACCCTCGACCCGCAGGGCGGTCGCCTTCGCCAGCGACGGCACGCCGTCGGGGAAGCGCGCCTCGAAGTCGGCGACGAGCTTGTAGTAGTCGCTGTCGAGGTCGATGAACGGGACCTCGGCCGCGACCTGGTCGAGCCGGTAGCCGTCCTGGATGTCGTAGACGTCCGAACGCAGCACGAGCAGGTCGTTGGTCGTCTTGACCGGGATGAACCGGTCGCGGCCGACCTCGATGAGCTGCGCGCCCTCGAAGATCTCGATCGCCGAGCCCATCGCGGTCTCGACCTGGATCACCTTCGGGGTGGACGGGTCGCTCGGGTCGACGGTCTTCTCGTTGCGGATCATCGGCAGCCCGAGGATGCCGTCGCGCTCGTCGAGCGCCGCCTTGAGCGCCCGCAGGTCGATCCAGAGGTTGTTGGTCGAGCAGTAGCGGTGCCGGCTGAGGTCCTGCAGCGCCTTTTGGTCCTCGGGCAGGGTCTGCGCCGTCTCGCGCAGGACGAGCCGGCCGTCCGAGATCCGGCGGGCGAAGTGGCCGCCCTTGCGGTCGGAGGGCGTACGGCGCACCGCCTCGATCGCGAACGGCGCGCCGGACGCGGCGAACCAACCGGCCACGTGCGGCTCGGGCACGGCGCCGAGGTTATCGGAGTTGGACACGAAGACGCGCTCGAAGCCCTGCTCCAGCAGCGTGTCCAACAACCCCGTGCCGCGCAGCGCCGTATAGATGTCGCCGTGGCCGGGCGGGCACCACTCGAGGTCCGGGTCCTGCGGCCAGGTCACCGGACAGAGGCTGTCGGCGAGGAGGCGCGGCTCCATGTTCTGCCGGAACTCGAGCGGCAGACCCTCGACCGCGAGGTCCTCGTAGGGGGCGAGCGCGGCCAGGGTGTCGGCCGAGGTCCGGAAGGAGTTCATGAAGATGAGCGGCAGTCGGGCGCCGTACGTCTCGCGCAGGTGGAGGATCTGCCGGGCGATCACGTCGAGGAAGGACAGGTCCCCGCGCACGCCGAGCAGCGACTTGGCGTGGTCCATCCCCATCGAGGTCCCGAGCCCGCCGTTGAGCTTGATCACCGCGGTGCTGACGATCGCCGCGGCGGCATCATCGTCGGCGACCTGGGCGTCGGAGAGCAGCGGAATCGTGACCGGCTCGATCGACTCTTCGGGGATCATCCCGGTGGCGCCGCGCTCCAGCTCGCCGTAGTAGTACGCGAAGGTCCGGATCGCGACCTCGTCCACATCCGCGGCCCGCATCTTCTCGATCGCGGCTGCCAGCCCCTCGCTCTGCATAGGGTCGATCGTAGGCTGGCGGTGTGGTCGATCCACAAACTCCTCCTGGTTCCGGGATGCCGCACGGCGGCGAGCTGGCGAAGCTCGCGCTGCGCGATCAGCTGCTGACCGGTCGCCGTCGGCTCGGTGTGCTCGAGCTCGGGGAGGCGGCCCGCAGCCTGTGTTTCCACCTGCTCGATCTCCCCGAGATGCGAAGGGCCGCCACGGTGGCGGCCTACGTCTCGGTCGGGACCGAGCCTGGTACCGGTCCCCTGATCGACGCTTTGCAAACCTCGGGGCGCCGGGTGCTGCTGCCGCGGCTGCTGCCGGACAACGACCTCGACTGGACCACGTACGCCGGACCGGGAACGCTGCAGCGTGCCGGGCGTGGGCTGCTCGAGCCGGACGGGCCGACGCTCGGCGTCGACGCGGTCGCCGGTGCCGACGTGGTGCTCGTCCCAGGGCTGGCGGTGGACATGTCCGGCTTCCGGCTCGGTCGCGGCGGCGGCTCGTACGACCGGGCGCTGGCCCGCGTGCCGGTCGGCACGTTCACCTGCGTGCTGTTGTACGACGGCGAGGTGGGGCGTGCGGTGCCGGTGGAGGCGCACGACCGCGCGGTCGCCGCGGCCGCGACACCCTCGGGAATCACCCGGCTGCGTCCGACGCTGTAAACTGGCAGTCGGTTGCGGCGAGTGCTAAGCCGCCCGGAGCGTGAAGGAGAGTCGTGCCCACCTATCAGTACGCCTGCACCGAGTGCGGCCACGCGTTCGAGCAGGTCCAGAGCTTCTCGGAGGATTCCCTCACCGTCTGCCCTGAGTGCAACGGTCGCCTGCGCAAGGTGTTCAGCGCCGCGGGCGTGGTCTTCAAGGGATCCGGCTTCTACCGCACCGACAGCCGGTCGAGCTCCAGCAGCTCCGCCAGCGGCGGCAGTTCGAGCAGCTCCGGGAGCTCGGCTCCGGCGGCCGCCTCCTCCGCCAGCAGCGACTGACGACGTTCTCGATACGGCCTCGTATCGAGACCCCTGTGGATAACGCGACGCACGTTTCGGCGGTCCGTCCTACCGTCGGCGGGTGACCTCTCCTCTCCGGAACCTTCGCCGCGGCGCCCGCGCGCTTCGTCGCCGTGTCCTCGCCCACCGCCGGCTCCTCGCCGGCCTCTTGGCCCTGCTCGCGGTGCTGGTCGGCGTGCAGTCGGTGCGTCCCACCGGGCCGCCGATGACGGCGATGACCGTGGCCGCGCGCGAGCTCCCCGCCGGCACCAGGCTGACCGCGGCCGACCTGGCCACGATCCAGGTGCCGCCGGGGACGGTGCCCGACGGGAGCCTCAGCGACGACCTCGACGGGCGGGTGCTCGCCTCCCCGATGCGGCGCGGTGAGCCGGTCACCGATCTGCGCCTGGTCGGCCCGGGGCTGACCGTTGACGCGCCGGGGCTGGTCGCCGTGCCGGTGCGGCTGCCCGATGCCGAGATGGCGGGGCTGTTGCGCGTCGGCGACCACGTCCGCCTGCTGGCCACGGGGGCCGCGGACGGCGGCGTCACGCGGGTGGTGGCGCCCGACGCACGGATCCTCGCCCTGCCGGGCGCGGCCGACGGCGCCTCAGGTGACGGCGCCGGGGCGGCCACGTCATCGACCACCGGCAATGGCGTCATGACCGGTCCCGGCGGCCGTCTGATCGTCGTGGGACTCCCCGAGGAGCTCGTCGCAACCGTCACCGCAGCGTCGGTGAGGGACTTCCTGACGTTCGCATACCCAAACTAGGGTCGAGGCGTTTTCCCGGGGGGATCTCCCGTCACACCAACGATATGGAGAGAGACGCATGACCGGCTTCAAGAACTTCCTGCTGCGCGGCAACCTGATCGAGCTCGCGGTCGCCTTCATCATGGGCGGCGCGTTCGCCACGGTGGTGACGGCGACCGTCACGCTCATCATGGACCTCATCGGCAAGGCGGGCGGTCAGCCCGACTTCACCGGCTGGACACCCGGTGGCGTCTCGCTCGGCGCCTGGATCACGGCGGTGATCGCGTTCGTCATCCTGGCCGCGATCGTCTACTTCCTGATCGTGCTGCCCTACACCAAGGCCAAGGAGCGCTACTTCCCCGACCCGACCGCCGAGCCGGGCACGCCCGAGGACGTCGCGCTGCTCACCGAGATCCGCGACCTGCTCGCCGCCCAACGGGGCCAGATCTGACCTCACCCCCAGAGCACTGGTGAAGGTGCCGTCTCACCCGCCGTGGTGAGGCGGCACCTGTGCTTTGAGCCAGTCGTCGTTGCTCGTACGCTCCCGCGCGCCGCTCTCGTCGCGGTCGTCGCTCGTGCTCTCGGGCAGGACGTCGCCGAAGATCCGCGCCAGCCGGCGCTTCTTCTCCCAGTCGGTCTCCGGCTTCGGGTCACTCATCCGACGTACCTGACGTTTCGCACGCCCGATCGGCGTGTCGCGGTGCCGAACGTCAGGTACCCCGCGCTCACGTGCACAGTCCCGCGCTCTGCAGCTCCTGGGTCTGCTCGGCGGAACGGGTGGGCGTGCCGCTCGGGTCGGCCGACGCGGTGTCGCCGGGCGTGCCGCTGGGGCTCGCGCTGGTCGAGCTGCTGGCCGACCCGCTGGGCGAGGCCGACGCGGTGCCGGGCAGGCTGCTGACGTTGATCGACCCGGCGGTCAGACCGCGCGAGAGCGGCCGGTCGTTCTTGATCGCGTTCCAGACCTTCGCGGCTTCGGGCAGCCAGACGACCCGGTTGGGGTCGTCGGGGTCGTACTCCCACGGCACGGTGAGGAACTGGATCTTGTCCAGGCCGATGCTCTTAAACTGCTCGGCGAGCCCGGCGATCTTGGTCAGGTCCTTGAGGCCGGGGTCCACGGTGAGCGACTTGGTCGCCGCGTTGAGGAACTTGACCACCTTGATCGGGTTGGACAGCGTCTTCGACGAGAGCACCTGGCTGACCATCGAGCCGACGAAGGCCTGCTGACGCTTGATCCGGCCGAGGTCGGAGCCGTCGGTGCCCTCGATGTGGCGGATCCGGACGTACTCGAGGGCCTGGTTCCCGGAGATCTTGCGCGTGCCGGCCGGCAGGTAGATGCCGTGCGCGCGGTCGTCCCACGTCTGCGGGATGCAGACCTGGACGCCGCCGATCGCGTCGACCATCGACTTGAAGCCCTCGAAGTTGACCACCACGAAGTGGTCGATGCGGATGCCGGTGAGCTGCTCGACCTGGGACTCGGTGCAGGCGGGGCCGCCGATGGAGTACGCCTCGTTCCACATCGCGTACGCCGGGGCGCTGATCGAGCCGTCCGACTCCTTGCACTCGGGCCGGTTGACCATGGAGTCGCGTGGGATCGAGATGCCGTACGCGTGCTTCCGGTCTGCCGAGAGGTGGATCAGGATGGTGGTGTCCGAGCGCTGGCCACCCTCGGTGAGGCCGTCGATATCGCAGCCGTCGCAATCGCGACTGTCGGAGCCCATCACCAGGATGTTGATCGGACCCTGCGGACCGGTGACCACCTTGTCCGGCCGGGTGCCGATCATGTCCTTCGAGGCGTCGTAGACGTGAAGGTTGCCGTTGAGGTGGCGGTAGAGGTAAGCGGCCGACAGGCCGGTCACCAGCACGAGCGCGACGACCGTGGAGAGCACCACCTTCGCGACCGTGTGCCGCTTGGGCTTCCTGGCGCGACGCTTGCCGCCGCGGGACGGCGCGCGCAGCACCGTGTCAGTCGGACGAGGCGCGGCGGAGAGGGGCTCGGGTGCGGTGCCAGGGGCAGCGAACGGCGCGGGCTGCTCTGCGTCGGACATCCATCACCGTCACTCGTCTCGGGGTCGCTCGGTGCCGCTGGGGGCCTCGATGACCCTACGTGCGACCACCAAAGTGTGCTGGTGAGAAGCGGGTACGCCAAAACAGCGGACCGTACCTGTGGTACGCCGCACGCCCGAGTGAGACTGTTGAAAGTGCCCCAGGCCAGAGTCGAACTGGCGACCTTTCGCTTAGGAGGCGGCTGCTCTATCCACTGAGCTACTGGGGCTTGCCCTTGCGGGCGGGGGCCATCTTGTCACCCCGTCGGCCGGGTGCCCCAACCCACCCGGTCAGTGGTCGCTCGGCGAGCCGGGGTTCTCCGGGTCGTCGGGATGGGTGTGCAGGCGATCCCTCTCCGTGGTCACGTCGCGGGCATGCCGGCGGTCGCCGAGCGAGGCCAGGATCTGGGCTCCCGCCCCGCCGATGGCGACCACGACGAGCAGGATGATGACGATCCACATGGCGGTGCTCATCGCGCGTTCGCATCCTTCCGCTGGGCGGCCTTCTCGCGTACGGCCGGCAGCACCTCAGCGCCGAACCGCGCGATCATGTCTCGATAGTGCGGGCCGATGTTCGCCACGTAGATCTCCTCGAAGTCGGCATCGATGTAGGGCGTGAAGGCCTCGATGTGGCGCTCCAGATCGGGCCCGCAGACCATGCTCTTGCGCGTCATCTCCGGGGTGACCAACTCGGCCGCCTGCTCGAAGTGGCGCGGGGTGGGCAGGATCTGGGCAAGCTCGCCCGGGAGCCCGGAGGTCGACCAGAGCCGGTGGGCGTGCTCGACACCTTCGTCCTCCGTGGGGGCGTACGTCGCCTTGAACCCGCCCATCGCCGGCTTGCCCCCGGAGACCTCGCGGAACAGGTCGAGCAGCTCGGTGCCCGGCGAGGTCGTGACGTAGCCGTCGCCGATCTCACCCGCGAGACGGGTGGCGTCGGGTCCGAAGCCGGAGACCCAGACCTCGGGCGGCCGCTCGGGCAGGGTGTAGATACGAGCGTTGTCGACCGTGTAGTGCTCGCCGCGGTGGTTGACCACCTCGCCGGTCCACAGCTGCCGCATCACGTCGATCGACTCGCGCAGCATGTCGCGGCGTACGTCGGCGTTGGGCCAGGCATCGCCGTGGATGTGCTCGTTGAGCGCCTCCCCCGTGCCGACACCGAGCCGGAAGCGGCCCTCATGCATCACCGCGGACGTGGCGGCGGCCTGTGCGGTGATCACGGGTGACATCCGCATCGTCGGGCAGGTCACGGCAGTGGTCACCGGGAGCCGACACACCCGGGAGAGCGCCCCGATCGTGGACCAGACGAACGCGCTCTGACCCTGCTGGTCGTTCCAGGGATGGAAGTGGTCGCTGATCCACAAGGCGTCGAAGCCGGCCTCTTCGGCGAGCACGGCCTGCTCGATCAGCTCGTCGGGCCCGTACTCCTCGCTGGACAGGAAGTAGCCGAAGGTGACTGCCATGTCGGAGCGGTAACCGGCGCGACGGGCTCCATGCACCGTCCGGGGCGAGCGGAGGCTCTCGAAGGAGGGGTGTGGGACGCGTTCGACGGGGTACCGACCGGCTCGTGCTCCAGCAGATCACCGCGCAGGCCCGGCTCTGGCTTGCCGCTCAGCTCGCCCCGGCGGCGGAGCGCCCGCACCTCCCGTTCAACCAGCGATCGTCTCGAATCGGATTCCCGCTCGCTGCAGACGAGCGCTCAGCGCATCGCCCATCGCGACGGCGGTGGTGACCGAGCCCGACGTGGCCGGGTTGTCGTCGAAGGCGAGACACAGCGCCGCCTCGGCGAGCATCTTCGCGGTCTCGGTGTAACCCGGGTCGCCGCCCGAGACACGGGTGTGGACGGCACGGCCGTCGCCCTCGGCGACGAAGTCGACCGTGAACCACGACCGCGCCCGGCGTCCCTCGCTCGGCCCCTGCCCCTGAGGCATCCGCCCACCGAGCCAGCGCCGTACCGGCCCGACCTGCGCGGCGGCCATCAGGGCACTCGCGCCGACCGCGCCGCCCACGGCGTAGCGCAGCGTCTTGGTCCCGGCGAAGTGGGAGTAGCGGAAGTCGGACCCGTAGACCGGCAGGGCCGCCGCACTGCGGGCCACGATCGCGGGGTCGACGGTGGGCAGCGGGAGCAGCCAGAAGCCGAGCTCGGCATCGCGAGTCGGGCGACCGGCCACCGCCCGCGCCCGACGTCCCGACGGTCGCGGCTCGACCTGCTTGCGGGCCGCGGCCGCGGCCCGCATCTGACGAGGCCGGGCGAACTGCCCGAGCGCGGAGTGGAAGGTGCCGCCCGAGGCGAGGGCCGCACTGCGGACGACGCCGCGCATCGTGACGGGTCCCGTGGCGGCCAGCTGCTTGGCCGTGTAGAGAGCACCGAGGTCGTGCGGGATCGAGTCGAAGCCGCACGCATGCACGATCCGTGCGCCGGTGCGCTGCGCCACCGCGTGGTAGCGGACGTACATCTCGTCGATGAACTCCGGCTCGCCGGTGAGGTCGACGTAGTCGGTGCCGGCCTCGGCACAGGCCCGTACGAGCGGCTCACCGTGCTCGAGATAGGGGCCGACGGTGGTGATGACCACCCGGGCCCGGGCCACCACCGCGTCCAGGGCGGCCTGGTCGGTGACGTCCGCCTGGAGCAGGGCGGTGTCGGCGTGCTCCGGACCCAGCTTCGCCCGCACTTCCTCCAATTTGGGGAGATTGCGGCCGGCCAGCGCCCAGCGCAGGCCACGAGGCGCATGCTGGGCGAGGTAAGCGGCGGTGAGCCCACCGGTGAAGCCGGTGGCGCCGAAGAGGACCAGGTCGAGATCGCGCTGTGCCATGGGCTCACTGTGGCACGACGGAGAGGTGCCTGGTCTAGACAACCCCATGCGGAGCGACGTGACCTCGAAGCCGATGTTTCGTTTGAACTCCGCATGGGTAAGAAGCGTGCGGTTTCACCAGGGGAGGAAGCAGCAGTGGAGCGACTTGATCTCGGCCTCAACACGTTCAGCCGTCGGGCTGGCTCGGTGGAGGTAGCCCACTCGACCACCGCACTCCGGCGCGGCCTCGAGCCGGGCGAGCAGGTGCTCGTCCGTGACGGCGAGCAGCACCTGTTCGCCACCGTCCGCGACATCAGCTTCGACCTCACCGACACCCACTACCGCCTCGAGCTCGGCGCGCCCGTCGAGCAGGACGTCGTCGAGCTGATGCTGGGCGAGGCGCCTGCCACCGGTCCGATGACGCTCAACGACGTCCTGGGTCTGCTCCGCGACGCCCGTCGCGTCGCGGGACGTCGCTCCAGGCCGGCCGCCGCCGTCACGCGCTGAGCAGCGAGAGGGGCCATCACCCCGGCGCGTCCATAGCCCGTCCGGACTACGCCGCCTGACCCAGCTCGGGCGGCGAGCGCTACCCGTGCATCTGATTCCGCATGGGGTGCGGTCTCAGGGACAATGGTCCCTATGCAGCCGGCTCAGATTCGCGTGTTCCTCGTCGACGATCATGAGATCGTCCGCCGGGGCGTGCGCAGCATGCTCGAGGCCGAGGGCGACATCACGGTGGTCGGCGAGGCCAGTACGGCAAGCGCCGCCCTGCCGGCCATCCTCGACCTCACGCCGGACGTCTGCGTGCTCGACGCTCAGCTTCCCGACGGCTCCGGCATCGACATCTGCCGCGACATGCGCGCGGCCAACCCCGAGATCAAGGGACTGATCCTCACCAGCTACGACGACGAGCAGGCGATCACCTCGGCGATCCTCGCCGGCGCCGCCGGCTATGTCCTGAAGCAGATCGAGGGCAACAGCCTGGTCAGCGGCATCCGGCTCGTCGCCAGCGGCCACACCCTCATCGACCCGGTGATCGCCTCCCGGGTGGTGCAGCAGGTGCAGTTCCACCGCCGCGCCTTCGACGTGCTCTCCGAGCTCACCCCGCAGCAGAGCAAGATCCTCTTTCTCATCGCCGAGGGTCTGACCAACCGGCAGATCGCTGAGCGGCTCTTCCTGGCGGAGAAGACGGTGAAGAACCACGTCACCGGTCTGCTCGCCCGCCTCGGAGTCCAGCACCGCACCCAGGCCGCAGTGCTCGCCCATCGCCTGCGTGACGGCAGCGCGCCGTCGCTGCCCACGCCGCGGCGGCCCAGCCAGCTCGCCGTCGAGACCCGGACCAGCACTCAGCTCGGCTGACCCGCAGAACGTTCACCGCCCTGGGGAGGGAGGAGCCCGGGAAGACTGCCGCGCAGTCTTCCCGGGCTTGTTCGTCTCCGAGCGCTTGCGGCTCAGACGGTGAAGCGGCCGACCAGCTCGCGCAGCTCCACCGCCACCTCGCTGAGTCCCCGCGCGGAGTCGAGAGCGCTCTGCGCGCCGACCTGCGTCTCCGCGGCGGCGGAGGCCACCTCGGTGACGTCGGCAGCGATGCCATGCGCTCCTGCGGCCGCCTCGGTCACCGAGCGGGCGATCTCGTTGGTGGTGGCGGTCTGCTCCTCGACCGCCGAGGCGATCGTGGTCTGGATGTCGCTGATCCGGCCGATCACCTC
>Ga0164242_10005624_pt1 | contig 13930 bp, 10 predicted proteins | sample OricomgcompostMG_FD_108783 | JGI IMG/M metagenome (GOLD analysis project Ga0164242, IMG submission 108783) | Miracle-Growth compost microbial communities from Emeryville, California, USA - Original compost - Miracle growth compost (MG) ...
AAATCCTGTCAGCCCGACAGAGTAAAAAGTGCTCTGACCTGTGGTGACGCGATTCCGTCAGGGTGAGATGACGCGCAGCTGGGGACCACTTGGGGACCACAAGTGCTGTTCGAGCAGGTTGCCCGCGTTGATGACGGACTGGCGGTCGGGATGCAAGTAGCGCTGAGTCGTTGTCAGCGTTCCGTGCCCGGCGATCTTGCGGAGCGCGTGGACCGGGACACCGGCATCGGCCATCCAGGTCAAGCCGGTATGCCGCAAGCCATGACGCGTGAGCTGCTCGTGGCCAAGTTTGGTGACTACCTCGTCCCAGGAGGTGGCATCACGCAGCGTGGCAGTAGTGATCCGCCCACCCCTCGGGCCGGTGAAGAGCCGTGCATCGGGGTTGCATTCGGCGAGCTCGATCCGTCGCTGTACGAGTTCGCGCACCGGGGTGATCAATGGGACTTCGCGCGCACGTTTGCCCTTGGTGTTCTTGTCGACTAGGCCGCCCGGGGACGGGGTTGTCTGCCGTCGGACCGTCCAGATCCACTCGTCGGTGTTGATGTCCCGCACCAGGCATCCGGCCACTTCGCCAATGCGGGCCGCGGTGCATGCCTCGAAGATGACAGCGTCGCCCCAGCCCCGGTAGCGGTCGGCAGATCGTGCGACGAGCGCGTCGGCGAGCATGGTGAGGGCAGTCCAGTTCGGGAGTGCGAGTGCACGTGGGTCGTCGAGTTCGTCTTCGGCGAGCTTGTATTCGCGCTGCCAGCCGGTGACTCGGGCCGGATTGCGGTCGATGATGCCGTCTCGCATCGCTTGTTCCATGACTCGGACGAGTACGGCCAAGCTGTTCTTGACGGTTGAGCGGCTGCATTCGTCAGCGATCCACGCGTGCACCGCGCGATCTACGGCGCCGTTCGTGATCATTGCGATGGGCAGGTGCCCGAGCGTTGGAACGACGCGTTTTCGCCAGCCAGCCAGGTAGGGATCGGTCGTCTTGGATTCCAGGCCCCGCAGAGCCAGTGTCATGTTGGTTGTGCCGTACTCCGAGAGCGTCGTCGTGGCCGTCTTCGGGTTTACCCCGCGCGCCGCAGCGCGTTCCATCCGGTTGGCCCAGTCGACTGCGGCCTCACGTGTGGCAAAGGATGCGGATTTCGACGTCCGGCGCTTGGTGGGCGGGTCGGTCCACCGGACCCGCGCGCGGAAGGGAGTGGCCCGGGCGGGGCGCTCCTCGATGTCTATGGATAACGAAACACCAAGTGGCAGTGTGAGTTCGTCGGCCATTAGGCGACCTCGCCGGGGTCGACATGGCGACTGGACAGCCAGGCCTCGACGTCGTTGGAGTTGTACATGTAAACCCGGTCCGAAACTCGCACGAAGGCCGGGCCTTTGGGCGGGTGCGACGTTCGCCAGCGCCGGATGGTGGAAGCGTCGACGTGGAGCAGCTCGGCAAGTTCGGCTGAGCTGTACCAGTGCCCGTCTAGCAAGGCCATCGCGCTACGTTCCCTCCCCGCATCGGCCGGCGCGAGTTTCGGGCGCCGGTGCCGTGCGGTACCTCGTTCCTAAAGGTTAGAGCTGGCGGTGGAGTTACGCGACGGCCGGCGGTAGCGAGAATTGGCGAATTTGGTATTCATGGTTTTTCCTGCGCTCAGGCGACTTTGTCGGAAAGATGTTCTGCCGGAGGACAACGGTCCTTGCGTGTGGTCTGCTCCGCGGACGGAGCCGCCCAGTCGGAGCGGTAGCCGCGCACGGTGTCGGCGGCGCGGGCGGCTTGGACGTAGCCGGTCTCCGCCTCGGTCAGGGCTGCTTCGGCGGCGACCATCGTCGCGTCCGTGACATCAAGGGCATCTGCTGCGAGCCGGCACGCGGGGATCACCCCTGGGGGTCACCCGGCTGGCTCACTTGACCAGTCCGCCAGGCCAGTGCTTCTGGTGAGTCTTGTTGATATGGCGGAGGTTGCCGAAGATGACTTTGAGTTCGGTGGTGGAGGGCACATCGTCGTCGTGGCTGCCGGGGTTGAGGACTTTAGGCAGCGTCTTCCACTGCCCCTTCTCCGAATTGCCTTCGACGACAAAGGGATATAGCAGGGTAAGGAGATCGCCGAGTTGGGTGGCTTTGGCCTCGACATCGGTGATGGTGGTGGGAGTGCCCGCGTCGGTGAGGCCGGTGGCGATGATTTGTTTGGCGAGTCGTTCGGCCGCTGAGCGCATGGTGTTGCATGCCGAACGGCGGCCCTTTGCTGTGGGGGCGTGCAGACTTTCTTCGGCCTCGAGCATCAGCTGTCCGAAGGTGTCGGTGGTCTGGGTGGCCTCGGTACCAGCGCGAATGTCGATGAGGTCGAGTTTGTAGGCCAGGAAGTCTGCACCGCCGTGGTTGGTGTTGGACCATTCGGCGAGCTTGCTGTCGAACGTGGTCAAGATGACCTGCGTGCCCGCTGCGAGCAGGGCGCCCAGTGTGTATTGGACGAAGGTCAGTCGATGGCCGGCGTCGCTGCCGGGGATAGGGTCGTCGAGGACGACGACTGGGGCGCCGAGCAGTTCGGTGCGCGCAAGGAAGATAGACAGGCCGAGGGCGTTGAGCTGCGAGTCGCTGTAGACGCCAAGGGCTTCCCGTTCGACGGGGGCGCTGGTGGAATCGACGCGTAGGGCAGCGATTAGGTTGACGAAGAGGGTGCCGGCGGCGCGTCGTTTGATGCCGCCGAACCCGACGAGTTCTTCGGGTCGGATAGTGGACCACCACCTGGTGATGGTGTCGCTCATCTGGGAGAACCGGTCGTCGAGGACTGCTCCGGCGCCGTCGCGGAGGGCTTTTTCGGCGGCGTTGAGACGTCGGATGGTGCGCTGGCGGATGGCTTCGGCGACGACGTCGGTGATCAGTTCCGTTCGTACTGCCACTAGATCGGCCAGTTCGGTCAACCCGCTGATCGTGATGCGCTCGCGGGCGGCGTCTTCGACGGCAGTGCGCAACACCGCGGCGGGTGCCGCATAGTCCTCGCCGGCTTGGCGAAGTCGGCGAGCTGCGCTGTCGATGCCCAGGTAGCGGGCGGCGATCCCGTCGGGGAGTGGTTGGCGTGCGGCCACAGCGTCGCTGGTCGCTTCGACGGCGTGGCGGGCAGCCGCCACGGCCGCGGCCAGGTCTGTGGCGGCTGTGGCGACATGCGCGGCAGCGGCCCGCACCGCGGTCAGTAATGCGACGTCGACCCGCAGACTGCGCAACGCGTCGGTGGCGGCGACCGTCTGATCGTCGGTCCAGGCCGCCACAGGAGGTGTCGCCGCAGTTGCCGCGGCGGTGAACTGATCGAGTTGGTGGCGCGCGGTGGATAGGCTCTCGGCGGCGGCCTTGGCAACGTCGCCGAGGGTTCGAGTATGGCGCAGGTGATCGCGGAGGACGTCGATCCGGTTGGGGGTCAACGCGTCGTCCGTGCCACACACCGGACAGGGCACCGTGTGATCGAGTTGGGCATATTCCTCGATGCCGAGGAGAGCGTCGAGGATTGGGGTGAGCCGGGCGGTGTGCTGGTCGAACTCGGCCAAGGCGGTGGTGTAGGGCTCCAGGTCTGGACTGGCGGGTTGATCGTCGCGCAGTTCGGTTACCGCAATCGCCGAGAGCGGGAATGCGCGCTCACGTTGCGCGTCGAGCGCTTCGCTGAGGGCTGCGGCGAGCTCGTCGATGGTCACGAAGACGGGTTCGACGCCTGCAGCGTCAACCAGAATCGCGCCGCCGGCGGCGAGCAGCGCCCTGTCGACGGCCGTGCGCGCGGTGTTGGTGTCGAGTGGCTTCTTTGTCAAGGCGCTGATGGCGCCTCCGGCCGATGCTGCGGGTGTGGCGGTGAGCGCCTCGACGCGCTGCAATGCTGCGCCGAGTCGCTCGGCTTCCACGCGGGCTCGGGCGGCGCGCACGCGTTCGCGGAAAGAATCCAGGTCGGTCAGTGACAGCAGCGCCTTGAAGTAGCCGACGCGCTGTTTGGGTTCGGTCGATAGGACGTGGCGCAGGATGTGCTGCAGAAGCACTGGGGCGCGGACCGGTGGATCGGCAAGCGGAAAGCCCACCGCATCAAGGTTGTCCGCCTCGATGCCGTCGATGAGCAGACGGCTCTCGCATTCGGTGCCCTGACCAAAGTCGCACAGCAGTTCGCGGCGCACCTGGTGGGTGGTTCCGCTGGCATCGCGCACCACGGCCGCGACGTAGACGTCGGTGTCGGTGTCGGCCAGATGGGCGTTGCGCAGGCTGTCGTTGTACTCGGCCTTGGCGCCACCGAGGAGTTCGCGGCGGCTGCTGCGGCCGCTGATGAGGAATTCGATGGCTTCGGCGAGGCTGGTTTTGCCCTGGCTGTTGCCGGCGTGGATGACCACCAGGCCGGCGTCGAGGTCGAGTGTGCGGGGTTCAGTGCCGAAGGCGCGGAACCCGCGGACCTCCAGTGACGCCAGGCGTGGCCCGCTGGCGCCGGCGGTTCCGGTGATCGGGGCGGTCATGGCTGCCGCCAGGTCGCGATGACAGCATCCAGGGCGCGATCGAGGTCGTCGTCGGTGGCGGCACCGGCGACGGCCTCGGCCAGGGTGCGAGCGTCGTGGGTTCCGGCAGTGGTGCCGGTCAGCTGATTCAGTAGGGCGTCGAGGTTGGGCAACAGCTCGCTCACCGGGTGCAGAATACGACTATTACCCAGGATTCCGTGCATCATCCCGGGTAAAGGGACTCCGTCCTTCCGCGTACACCGCCGCAGGAGCGTGGGGTGAAGAGTTAATTAGCACGTTTGCGGGCGGCACGTTCGGCTGCGCGGCGCTGCTGGGGGCTGAGCATGACCTCGTGCTGGCCGGCTTGGTGCAGTGGGTACGCGGCGCTTGTCGCGACAGACTCCAATTCCGCCACGCGGATTCGCAATCGGTGCAACTCCTCAGCGTCGCGGCGCAGGCGGGCCAGTTCCCGGTCGCGCTGATCGGCCGCTTCGACGTCGCTGCGTAGATGCTTGCGAAGCGTCTCGACCTCGTCGCGGGCCTGCCGATACGCCGGGTCTTCCAACAGGGCTTGGTGGAGCTGTACCGAGGCCGCGAATCGCTCCATCGCGGACCGCAACCCGTCGCCAAGCTCGCCTGCGTCGTAGCGGTGTATTAGGTGCTGTAGGAGAATTTTGCACTGGTAGTCCGAGCTCAGAAATAGACGCGCCAAGGTGTCCATGGAGGGCAGCGGTAGTCGCGCATCAGAGTCGGGGAGGTGCGCGCGAGGCACCTCGACGAGGCGTACCGCCGCGCCGAAATTACGGGCTGCGACGCGCTCTGCGGAGGCGCGCCGCCGGCAGCGCGGGGAGCACCACAGGGGCCGTCGACCCGGACCCTTCTCCGGCACTTCGAACGACGTACCGCAGCGCGGGCACACCCGTTCCGAGGCCGTCCTTGCCTTTAAGGCCACTGCGTCAACGCCCATTACCACGCCATCCCACAAAAACGTCTGGACGAATTGTTATTAATACGAGACCTGAGTGCAAGAGGTGTGATGGTCGGAGGGCGGGGAAATTAGCGATGCTAAGTCCTGGTAGGTGCGCCCGAGTGCACGGGTCATCTGCAGTGGCAAAGAGCGCTTAGCCGGTTGACGTGTCGGGCAGCGGGGTGGCACGCGAACCGAGATGGTTGGTGTGCGGGTGGTGGGGCACGGCGTACCGGTGGTTTTACCGGTGCACGGCGCTTCCGGCGGAAGGTGGTCTGCCAGCGTGGCGACGTCGAAACACGCGCGTCAGATCGACCGCCACGCTCGAAGAGCGCAGCGGTCGTGGCACGGGCACGACCCGGGGCACGCGGAGACGGGTGGTCTGCTCTCGGTCTTCGTTGCGGCATTCGGCGAGGTCTACACCGAGAACGTCATCGCGGGAAGGACACGTCAAAGTGAGGCTGGTCCGTGGCGAGCCAGTCGTCGCTGACAATTCCGTGCAGCACTGACAGCGGCACGGGGTTCAGCGCAGCTAAGGCGTGCGTTAGCGCCTGCTCCATCAGGGGCAGACTACCGAGACCTCCGGGACGAACGGCGTACCCTTGTGCCGACACGCGGCGCGCGATCACGTGGAACTCCCAACATGTCCCCGTCTCGTCTCTTGGCCGCTTAAAACGCGGGGCGGGGATCCGATGTATGAGTGGCGAGGGAGCGGCGCGCAGTGGCGGCTGTTCCGAAATGAGGCGCCACGTTGGCGATGGGCCTGAGCAATGATGGCGGCATGTTGGCCCGAGATGGCGACGGCTGGACAGCGCGGCCGCGACTGGCTCGCGGAACGGCACAGGCTGCACGGGGACCACAGTAGGCGGATCCTCGGTGTGCTTCGGTCGAAATGTCGAGCTCATAACCAATGTCGGAGGTTGCGAATATGATTTCGGGCGGGAGAGGATCCAGCAGTGGCGGAGAGCGAAAAGACATTGGTGCCCGTGTGGACGTTGACCACGCGTGACGTCACAGTCCCTCCGCTCACTGCCGACGTAATGACTCCCGATCGCCTTCGCGAGTTGCGCACGGTGCTCGCGGCGATGGCGGATGCCCCCACCGCAACGCTAGAAGCCCACCCACTGACGACGAGCATCGATCGCAGCAAAGGGCTACACCTCGACGCCGCAAGCCCACTGGCCACGCACCTTTCGCGGCTGATTGCGCAGACGCCCAAGCCGCGGCAGGCCGCCGTCGTCGGAGCCGGCAGCGAGACGTTGTACCGAATGGTCGTACCCGCCAAGGTCGCATCCCAAGTCAGCAGCGGGTTGGTCAAGCCGATGGCCTCGAAGGCAGTATCAGGCGGGGTCCACAGCGCCATGACGGGGTCGTTTGGTATCGCCGCTCAGGCGACCTTCGTACCGGTTGCCGCTGGAGAGGCCGCAGCCGTCGGTGCTGCGGGAGGCTCGGCGGCCACCGCTGGAGTGGCAGCCGCCGGAGCGGGTGCAATGACCGTCGCGGCACCACTCGTGCTCATGGCGGTCGCCGTCGGCATGAGTGCATACGCCGACCAGAAGCGTCAGCGGGCGATTGACAACATCACCTCGCTGCTGGAGAAGCTGCACGATGACAACCTCCAACGCGAACGCACTGCGCTCAACGGTTGCAGAGCAGCGATCGACAAGGCGACCGCCATTCTGCTTGACCAGGGGCGCATCGGTGCTTCGGTGGGATTGAGTCCGGCCGTATATGCGATCGATACCGCCGTCGCTGAGGCAGACAGCCGACTCAAGAAGTGGCAGGTCGCCATCGCAGAGTTAGGTGACGAATCCGTCGAAATCGCCAAGCTGCGAACCAAATTCGATGGGATCGACAAAGATGAAGGTGGCCTGTTCCGAGCCCACCTCGATCTCGCGGAATTGGCCATCGCGCTGAAGAAGCGCGTTCTTGTGCTTCAGGCCGTCGAACACGCTCAAATGGATGAATCGAATCCATTCGAAAGTTTCGTTCAGTCGCTCAGAGCAGACCAGCACCGTGTCCTGGAATTGGAGTCCGGTATCGCCGATGTGCTGCGACGCTTGTCCGCACTCAAGCTGACTCGTCCCCGTGGGGTCCGCGAAATCATGTTCACCCGCAGCGAAGTCGATACGCTGCTCAGCACCTCGTACCGTCTACGCGAGTTAGGGAATGGCCTTCATGAGGCTGACCAGAACTCTGACGTTGCGATCGACATCGTCCGCGCCACTGACGGCTCGGTGATGGTGTTGCCCGCAACCGCGATCGCGTAGCGAAGCTCACGTCTCCTCAAAACCCGACTGGTCGAACTTCAGTGTCAGCGCGTTCTCGGACACGGTGCGGATCTTGCTTTCGTCGAAACCTGCTGGGTCGGTGGCCTCGATCTCGAGCTTCACGACGAGGTTGGTCCCTGTGCTGCGGAGGTGGGAGATGACCTCCTCGGCAACGTTTTTGAACTCCAGCGCGATTTTGTCGGCGCTGAGGGTCTTAACCCCGTAAAAGCGTGTCTTCGACGGCGGGAAAGCGATATCAACCGGTGGTCGTGGCGGCGCGCTCCCGCCGGCTTCCGGCGTGTGCGTGCGACCACCGTCCGGTGTAGGGGGCAGAGGAATTTCGGAGTCGCGCTGCTTGACGGCGACGTCGGCGCGCACCAGGAGCAGGGAGTCGGTTGCGACCGGCGCGACGCCCTTGTCGTCTGGTGTCCACAACCCGATGTAGCGACCAGCTGCCTCATCGAGACCCGTTGCCAGGGCGAAAGCGTCCGTTTGCCAGATCAGTGGCATGTCGACGATGCCCTCGTCGAGCACTCGCCGATCACGCAGCCGCGGCATGTACGGGTACTGGCTGTACAGTCGCCACAGCGCCCCCAAGGAGACGTGGCCGTCCTTCCAGATCTGGGGCACCTTGCCGATCGCGAGCTTGATGGTCGCCGCAGCCTGGCGGATTGATAGGTCGCCGTCGTTGCCCAGCCGGCGAGACACCCGCTCAGCCAACGCAGGAGACTGCCCCTCGACCTTCGTCTCGCGGATCACGAAGGGGGCGCCCGGATCAGGCTGAGTGGGTACCAGTGCCCACGTGAACGTTTGCAGCAGACGGGCAGTCACAGTGCCGTCGGCCTGGGTTTGACGTTGGGTTGCCTGGTTCTTCTGGTTCTGAGTCAGGTCGAGGTCGGCCTCATTGGCCAGAACATGCGTCCAGCCCAGATAGTCACGCACGGCGGAGTCCAGCTCATCGAGTCGTGCCTCGTCTGCTGCCAGGTAGACGAGCATGTTGCGGTTGGTTCGGTTGGCGGTTCCGCGGTGTTCGGTGGCGTGTTGGCCGAATTCTTTTGCTGCCGAGTCTGATCCACGTTTATGAGCGACCTTTGGGTGCAGGATTACCAGGCGGGCTTCGTCCGTATCGGGGATGTCGGCGTTGGATTCCGGGCACACATGCACGCCAGCGAAGTCACCGCGGCTCTTGGCCTGACCCTGCAAGCGCCGCACAATTTCGGCCCACACGTCTTCCTTATGCAGCCGCTCTGCCTGGTCCTTAGCGGTGCGAGTGATATTGGCCTGTAGGTCATACCAGTACTTGCCCGAGCCCGAGTAGAAGTAGGTTGCGCGGTCGCCGAGCTGAGTCAGTGCGGAGTGGAAGTTCCCCGGCACGTCACCCGGGACGGCGGTACCTAAAAACACCCGCTGCCGCTCCAGGCCCTTATGGGCTGAGCCGATGGTCGGCGCCGCACCGAAAAACACGGTGCGGGCAAGGCGTTTGGTCAGTGACCGCTGACCAAACAGCGGTTTGGCCGTGTCGATGCGGGCGGGCTCGGAGTTCGGACCATCGACGTCAGCGTCGATGATCGCCTTCCAGGAGTCCTGAAGATACTGCGTCAGTTCTGAATTCACATTCGCGGTGGCCAACGGAATGGAACCAGGCATGATCAGCGGGCTGGCGTCCTCGCCCGTCCACAACGCATGGATGACCGTGCTCATCAGACGCAACACGCCACGCGTGCGCTGGAAGCGCTCTAGCGACGACCACTCCTCGTAGAGCCGGTCGAACAGCTCCGGGTGGATCGGATAGGTGCGCTTAATCCGGTCCTCGTAGGCTGCATCACGGGACTCACGGGGGAAATCGTCGCTGTACTTCCGGTACATCTCAACGTACGCTCGCGCGGTCCCCCCAATCGCAGCTAACGCTGCCGCATCGGGCTGTGTGAAAAGCCGTTGTCTCACAATCTGATACGCCTCAGCCGACGACGCCGGACGCCACTGATCCGCCACCCGGCGCACAACATTCTGCAGCCGCTTCAGCGCCTCTAAGCCGTGCGCGCCACCTACCTCTTCGGCATTCCCGGCCACGACTTTGTCGCCGTCATCACCGGTCGACGATGCGGGAATTGAGATCACCAGCAGTACGCCAGACGTGCCCTTGGCCGCCTCGGTCAGCGACTGGGCGAAGGTGAACTGATCATCAAAGGTGCCGCCGGCCAAGTCATCGCGGCCGACGAGGGAGCGCGCGTACGCCACCCACTCGTCGATCAGAATGACCGCTGGCGCGTACTTGGCCAGCAGTTCGTGCAGCGCCGTTCCGGGGTGCGTGCGGTCGGCATCGGCCTGTGCGACCAACGCGAACGCCTCCGGTCCACCCAGCTGCCAGGCCAGCTCGCCCCAGATCGTGTTGACTTTCGTTCCGTCGTCCTTGACGACGCCGGAGGGGCTGAAGTGGTTGCCGACAATCGCCACCCGGTTCACCTTGGTACCGATGTAGCCGTTGGCAGTCAGGACGTCCTGGGTGTCCTGCGGAAAGCTGCCGACCGGCAGCCCACACGCGACGTGCCACAGCGCCAACATCGAGTGGGTCTTGCCGCCCCCGAAGTTGGTCTGCAGGTTGATGACTGGCGGCGCATTGTCGTCGCCGGAGAGCCGCCGCACAGCGCGGCCGATCAGATCGACGAGACCTTCGGTCAGATAGGTGCGCTTGAAGAACTCCACGGGATCGGCGTAGTCGGCGTCCTGCTCACCGCCGAAAGCCACCTTGTACAGATCGGCGGCGAACTCCGAGGCGGCGAAGTTACCGGTGGCCACGTCGTCGTGCGGTGGCAGCACCTCACGCCAGGGTTTGAGGCCAGCGGATTCCGGGTTGTCGACGGCGGCTCTGAGGACCTTCTTGTCGTCCTTGTCGGCCGTGACCCGCCGCAGCTTCAGCCGGATGCTGCGGATTTCATCTGCTACGGCAGCGGCGCCGATGAGCTTGAGCAGACGCTCCCCGGTGTCCAGTGCACGGTAGGCGTCATCATCGGAGAACGTGCTGCCGTGATGGGCCCAGGTGTTTCGGACCTCGCGCAGTTCGATGGCGTACGACTTGCCCGCCTTGCCCAGCGCCTCGTCGAACGGATACCAACCCTTGCGGTAGCCGCCGGTGATGTTGGCCTCGGTGAGCATGCGGAACTGAACCTGCGGATCCAGCGGCTCGTAGCTCTTGGTCGAGGGAGCACCGTTCTTGAGGTCCTTACCCTGGACGAGTTTGGTCCACTCCGCACCCAATGACGGATTGCCCTGGCCGACAATCGATGCGATGAAGTCGTCAAGGGCGGGTGCCATCGCGACGAACATGCGGTCGATGCGTTCACGGTTGCTGAGCGCCATGCTAAATTTCGCCTTCCATGAGCACTTCGTCGTCGAGTTCGTCGTCCGGGTCTTCGGGTTCGGCCTCAAATGCCGACGGGCTCTCGATTCCTCCGCTCACGGATTCACGAGCGACGTGCTTGCCCATCGCTTCTTCGATGAGGCCTGCTAGTGCTTCCCGACGCGCCACAAAGAATGCGTCGAAATCGTCAGCACGAAGGGCAGATACGCTGATTTGATGGTTGGCGATAATCTGGTCGAGGTCGTCGGCGGGGATTCCTACGGCTGATTCCAGCCCCTTGATGTAGTGAGATGGTGCGTTGCCGCTCAACCTGATGTTGGTCTTCTTAGCCATCGGGGTTTTGTTCACAATGCTCTCCCGACGATCGGCGTCGATCCCGTTCTTCAAGCACCAGGCCTTCGGAAATATGTGATGGATATCGACCTGCATGGCCAGGAAAGCAGCTTTGTCGAACGGCTGGTTGAACATCCAATCGCGAGTGTCCTTGGCCATCAGCAGCGCGTACACGCCCTTGTATGCCGCCGAATTTCGGGTGCGCATAGAGTGGAGTCGCGACTCAAAGAAGTTGGCGTCCTCGACTGTCTTCGGTTGCGGCACAGCTGAACCGCCAACAGCGGAGGCCCACTTAGGGACCTGCTCAACGTCCCTGGCGAATCGGCTCTCAATCGCGCCGCCGTACAGTTCCCCAAGCACGCCGCACCAGAACCATTGCTGAAGCCTACGATGAACGCCGTGAATATCGGCGTCGTTGCCGAGGACAACCTTGATCGCGGTCAACGGAACTAGCTGCTTGGGATAGGGAAGATCACCCGCGACGTGGATATGCAGAGAGTCCAGAAAACCTGCCGACCACACAAGCGCTTCGCGGGCAAGCGGCGCCCATTTCAGGTAGTCGGTCAGCTTGAGGTTGAGGATGTCTTCCTTGCGCGCCGTCGTCGCACCGGGTCCGTGCAACGACGCGAGCAAGCTGACGGTTTGGAGGAAATCCGTGTTCTCGAGCCCGGCCAAGACTGGGTAGGCCTTGAGGCTCTCTTTGGCGCCCGCCCAGTCGTCGTTGAGCCTGAAGTCGTCGCCATGAGCGTGGTAGTAGTCAATATCGCCGGCGTAGACGGCGGTCAATAGCTCGAATACGTTCAATGGCAGCCCTCCGATGTTGACTTTCTCAAACACGGTGGCTACAGCCGCTTTGCTGGTGGAGTCGTCGAGTACAATCGCCGGAATCGCGTATGAGCCAGCAGGATTGAGCACTTCTGCAATCATCTGTGGCATCACAGCGATATCGCTCAGCTTCGACAGCCATGTGGTGGCCGCATAGGGGTCGTACAGCAATCGGAGTGGGAAGTAACCGTTTTGGCGTTCCAGGTCTTCCGTCGACAGGTCTAGGTCAATATCCTTGCCGAAATTGCTGCGCACGACGCCGTCGCCCGGGATTGAGCGGACGGCATCGTCAATCTTCTCGTCCCCTTCGAGGGCCGTGGCCATTTCAAGGTAGTACCGGCGTTCGAGGAACTTGCCGCGCGCGTCCTTGGTAGCGACGATTCCAGTGCCAGTGAGCGCCTGCGTCAGAGAGGTGAGCCGTTGCTGACCATCGAGGAGCAGCCACTCCAGTGCATCTGTTTCCACGTTGACGCCCTCAATCGGGCGCGGCTTGAACCGTACGTTGGTGTTGTCGGCTTCCAGCATCATCACGACGCCAAGCGGATGGCCCCTCAGTATGGTCACCAGCAGCTGGCGGATTCGTTCGTCTTCCCATTTGTATCCGCGCTGAAAATCGGGAAGCTGCACCTTGCCACTGGTTGTCCAGGCAAGAAGGTTCTTCAGTTCGTATTTTGGTGTCTGAAAGCCCATCTACTCGTCCTCTGAGTAATCGAATGAAGCTTGTGTTGCAGAAGACTTCGCCTCAGACCGTGCTGCATCGAGAATCTCGGGCCAGCCCGTCACCAGGTTGTTGAAACTCAGCGCGTCTTTGGTCCAACTGTTGCCCTCGGCGATGCGGAACAGCAAATGGGCGAGTTCTTTGATGAGGTCGGCCTCGATTGCGCGGTCCTCGCGGCTCAGAGCGGACCGCAGGAAGTCGCCGGCGGCCGAAATACCGTCCTGCTCAACGATTCGGATTATATGATGCAATGCTTCCCAGTTGCTGGTGTGCTGATCGGTGAGGACGTCGTACTGCGCAGCGAGGTCTACTGGTCTGATCAACGCAACGTTGCCCGCACGCGATGTAAGGACACCGTCGCGATCCAGCTTGCCGACGCTAGTGTTTCGTGCACGTGCGATGTTGTCGGCATCGCCGAACTTGCCTGTGCTGTACCCATGCTGGCGATACCACGCGATCGCGAACCGCGACGTCGCGTCGAAGTCGCCCTCCTGCTCATTGAGCACTTGGTCGAGTATTTCGTTGATACGGGTCAGGGCCGAGCGGACTGACATCTTGGTGCCGTCAGGTTCCAGCACGACGCTGTATCGACTGAAAACGGCCATGCCCGGGCCGATCGCGGCCTGGGGTAGATCAACCGGCGCAATCATGCCCTGCTGCAGTTTGCGTAGAGCGTCGGGTAGTTCGGATTCGAGCGCCGCAATGAAACCGCGGCGGTCAGTGGTTGGTGAAGTTTCCGGTCGTGGACGCAAAGAAAGAACGATGGATGAGGCGAGGGCATTGGTGCCAAAACTGATCATGCGGCCACCGCGTTCGCTGCGGCTCGGCCAGGTTGAAGTGATCTCCCAGCCTGACCGGATCATGCCCTCAAGTAATGTTTCCCAGCCGGTCGATGCTTCACCTTCGTCGTATGAGTCGGATTGCTTGAACGCGTACCAGACAGTAATCGGGAACTCCGACCACGCGTAGTCACGAGCGCGCTTGAAGACCTCACGAAATCCCTTTTCGAAGAAGCTCTGTGCACCTTCT
>Ga0164242_10005625_pt1 | contig 13930 bp, 14 predicted proteins | sample OricomgcompostMG_FD_108783 | JGI IMG/M metagenome (GOLD analysis project Ga0164242, IMG submission 108783) | Miracle-Growth compost microbial communities from Emeryville, California, USA - Original compost - Miracle growth compost (MG) ...
CCGATAGCAGGCCTCGAAACGCCGGTAATCGCTTTGATACTATATAAAGATCCAACCATCATGGCGCCGGTATTGCCTGCACTGATGAAGGCATCAGTTTTTCCTGTTGCCAATAAATGAAATCCGATTGAAATGGAAGATTGTTGTTTTTCTTTCAATGCTTTTGTAGGATGTTCCTGCATTCCGATCACTTCTGAAGCATGTACCAGCGTAATATTTTCAGTATTGATGTGATATTCATCCAATAAAGGAATCAGTCTATTTTCATCGCCAATCAGGGTAAGATGGATTTGTTCTTTGTTTTCAGACAGAAAAAGTTGTACGCCTTTTATCGTTTCGAGAGGTGCGTAATCTCCTCCCATCATATCCAGTGCAATGTTCATAGTTTATATTATCTTGAAATATTACGCTAAAAATAAAACGTAAATTTTAAATAATGGAATTGAAACAAAAAAAATCCAAAAACAAAGCTGAAGTGAATCAGCTTTGTTTTTGGATTAAATAAATTAGATAGGACAACTTATCAGGCTTTTGCAGGCGCTTTTTCCGCAACTACTTTTCCTTTATAAATTAATTTCCCTTCACTTGTATGAGCACGATGGCGAACATGAGTTTCGCCGGTAGATGCGTCAACACTTAATGTCGGAGCTGTTGCTTTATAATGTGTTCTTCTCTTTGCACTTCTTTGTTGACTGTGTCTGCGCTTTGGATTTGGCATAACCGTAGATTAAATATGATTAATTATTGTTTCTTTTTAAATTGTTCTAATCCTTTTTCAAAAGGATGATTATTTTCTGTTGCTGATGATTTCATTTTTTTTAGCATCGTCAAAATTTCTTTATTGCATTGAGGTCCGCCCACTTCATCTTCACTACACATCCTTTGATTTGGAATACTTAATAATACAAATTCATAAATCGAATCTCCCAGATGAATGTGGCTTTCTGTTCTTGAAATATAATAAACGTCAGGATCTTCCTCATTTTGATTCATTTCTTCAGGATTCTCAACTTGTTTTATCACAAGTTTAAATTCATCCCAAAGATCCAAAGGCAAAGTGTTTCCACAGCGGTCACAAACCACATTTACGCTTCCTCCAATCTCAAATCTTAACAACATAAAAGAGTTGTTCTTTTCGAGAGTCAGTTTTACAGATGCGTAACAATTATTAAAATCTGTTTCTTTATTATAATTGGCAAAGAACTTATCATCAACCTGATAATTAAACTCATGGATACCAGGTTTTAATCCTACAAAAGCAATATCATATTCACGACTGTTACCCATAACTCAAAATTAAAGGGCTGCAAAGGTATGTAAATTCAATTAAATTTAACTGATGATAACCAAATAAAATCAATTTTTAGGAAAGAAATAGGTTTTTGCCAGACTGCTTTATTTAAATCCCCAAAAAAAAATTAATCTTGCCTCCCAAAAGTAAAGAAAAGCTGAATTATTCAATACATTAGCATCCTTAGCGATTGGAAATAGTTTCTTTATGAGTGTGAAAAAATATTTGCAAAAAAATAAAAATTTATGGCTCGTTGTTTTTCTGTTGATATTTTTAATAAAAATCTTTTCATGGAATAAAACAAGGGTTGAATCCTATTATTCATCAGCATTTTACATTTACTTTTCAAAAATTCTTAGATTTCTTTTTGGATGGATCCCTTTTAGCGTTGGTGACATTCTGTATTTATTAGCCGGTTGCTGGATAATTTGGAAAATAATTAAGAATGTCAGGTTGCTTTTGAAAAAGGAAATGAGCAAAAGGATGGGCTTTAAAAAATTACTGAAATTACTCCTTGGCTTTGCTTTTATCTACATCATTTTTAATATTTTTTGGGGAATAAATTACGACCGGCAGGGAATTGCTTATCAACTTCATTTGGACAAGCTACAATATGATACGTCGGATTTAAAAAATCTGCAGAAAATTTTATTGGAAAAAGTAAATTCAACAAAAAAGATTGTTTTAAATAATCATGAAGTTTATCCTTCCAAAAGTGAATTGGTTAAAAGAGCAGAAAAAAGTTACAGTGAAGCGGCCACGATTTTCCCATTTCTCAAATATAAAAACCTCTCAGTAAAATCCTCTTTATATGGCATTCCGGGTGATTATCTTGGGTTTACCGGCTATTATAATCCGTTCACAGGCGAAGCGCAAATTAATACGACTGTACCCGATTTTTTACAACCTTACATTGCAACGCATGAAATGGCGCATCAACTTGGATATGCAAAAGAGAATGAGGCAAATTTTGTTGGTTACCTGGCAGCAATTAATTCAAGAGATACACTTTTTCATTATTCTACTTACTTCGATTTATTTTTATATGCCAACCGTGAAGTTTATTATTTTGATTCGGCAGCTTCATTAAAAGCCGTTCAACAATTAATTCCGGAAGTAAAACAAGATATTATTGAATACCGGAACTTCGATCGTGCACATCAAAGTTTTTTAGAACCGGCAATCACATGGATGTATGGAAATTATTTAAAACTAAATAATCAACCAAAAGGAATGCACAGTTATAATGCAGTGGTTGGAATGCTGATTGCTTATTATAAAAAATATGGTAAACTATAGAGCTTCGATCCTGAGATCAGCATTTGCTGACTTAATTTATAAATCTTCGTTCTCGTTTGTGTATCACCGTTATATTCAACAATAAAAATAAAAAAAGGCCATGTTTTTGACCTTTTCCTTAATAACTTATCTACTTAAAAAATTATCTTCTTTCTCTCACAGGAACACGCTTTCTTCCTTCATGCAATTGTCTTCTATTTCCACCGCCTTCTGCTTCATTCATTCTAACCTGCCGGCCATTGTAATTTTTTCCATCAAGGCTTCTGATCATTTTTGTTGCAGCCGATTTATCAACTTCAACCCAACTGTTCATTTCACGAAGGTCAATGCGTCCTAACACTTCTTTTTTCAAGTTACTTTCATCAAGAATATATTGAAGAAAACTTGCTTTATAAAAACCATCCTTTGTACCAAGATTGATAAATAATTTTGTAAAACCTCCATCTCTTTGAAATGTGGGCCTTTCCCTTCTATCGCTATTTTCGCGACGGTTATTATCGTTCCGTCTTTCTTTAAAATCTTGTCTTGCATTTAGATCTTCTGCATTTTCATAATACTTTAAAAAATGATCAAACTCAAGTGCAGCAACCCTTTTTAGTACCTCTTCCTTGCTCATCTCGTCAAATTTCTTTTCAAGATCCGGCATATAAGTTTCATATGCGCCATTTGAAATATCGGCGTTGATCAATTTATCCATAAAATAAAAAAACTGTTTGCGGCAAACATCTTTACCACCAGGAATATCTAATTTATGAAAATGAGCGTTCACCATTTTTTCGAGCTGGCGAATTTTAAAAGATTCGCGACTATGACAAATAGAAATACAAATTCCACTTTTCCCTGCACGTGCCGTACGGCCACTCCTGTGAGTATAAACTTCCATGTCATCAGGAAGTTCATAATTGATGACATGAGTAATACCTTCTACATCAATTCCACGCGCTGCAACATCAGTTGCAATAAGGATTTGCAGGTCTTTATCACGAAAACGCTGCATCACCCTGTCACGTTGCTGTTGAGTAAGATCACCATGCAATGATTCAACATTATACCCCTCTTTGGATAATTTTTCAGCAATATTTTGGGCATCTATTTTCGTCCTGGTAAAAATAATTCCGTACATACCCGGATTAAAATCAACTAATCTTTTTAATGTTTCAAACCGTGAATGAGCAGGTGTAATAAAATATTGATGATCAATATTTACGTTTGCCATATTTTTTTTACCGACAGTTACTTCCTGCGGATTACGCATAAAATTTTTTGAAATTGCTCTTACTTCAGCAGGCATTGTAGCACTGAAAAGCCATGTACTTTCACGGTTTATGGTATTTTTTAAAACAAAATCTATATCATCCCTAAAGCCCATGTTCAACATTTCATCCGCTTCATCAAGCACCACATATTTTACTTTATCAAGGTCAATTGCTTTTCTTTCGATCATATCAATCAATCTTCCAGGAGTAGCCACAACAATATGAACTCCCTTTTTCAAAGCACGAATTTGCATCACTATTGAAGCACCGCCATACACCGGTTCTGCTATTATATTCTTTGAATATTTTTTATATTCCTGGATGTCATTACAAATTTGCAAACACAATTCACGTGTAGGACATACAATCAATGCCTGTGGATATTTTTGAGACGCATCAATTAATTGTAACAACGGCAAACCAAAAGCTGCTGTTTTTCCTGTTCCGGTTTGAGCCAGTCCAACAAAGTCTGTTGTACCTGATAGTAAGACTGGGATTGCTTTTGCTTGTATAGGAGTGGGAGTTGTAAAACCAAGATCATTAACCGCTTTTACGAGGTTTTCATTTAGGCCTAAGCCTTCGAATTCATTCATTAACTTATTTTAAATTTTTAATGCGCAAAGGTAGGCTAATTAAGGGTAATGAAATGTAGGTACAGGTTAAAGATGATACAAATTACTAATCGGAGGAACGGATTTCATTAAAAAATAAATAAAAGTTAAATCCTTTGATTTTTATTTCAGTAATTCAAATGCCACGTTAATATTGGCACGACTTTTTAAGATATTGTTTTGGCATTTTAATTAAAAACCGATTTTTTATAAAATTGATAAAAAATGAAAACAAAATTAATTCCTCTAATAGCGCTTTTGTTTATTTCATCTTCCCTTTTTTCACAAGGACTTACTTTTGGAATTAAAGGTGGCGCTAACCTCGGGAAAATCGATGGACATAGTTTTAAAGATGAATACAAACTTGGCTATCATGTTGGCGTTTTTGCCACAATTGGCGGAAAAAAATGGGGCATTCAGCCCGAAGTTCTCTTCAACCAGGTGAATACGGATACCGCTACCAATTTTAATCAAATAACCGGCTTTAATAACATCAGTAAAATTCAACTTCACTATCTAAGCATTCCTATTATGATCAATTACAACATTAGTAATATTCTTTCTTTACAGGCAGGGCCACAATTCGGAATTCTAATGGATCAAAGTAAAAACCTTGTACAAAATGGAAAGGATGCGTTCAAATCAGGTGATTTTTCGGTTGCAGCCGGAGCACAATTAAATCTGCTGAAGTTTAGAGTGTATGGACGTTTTATAGGTGGCACAACGAATTTGAATAATCTTGGAAGTAATGATACCTGGAAAATAAATATGTTCCAGTTAGGTATAGGAATCGCATTATAATTAACGGATTATTTCAATTTCATTTTGTTCGTTCAATTTGATTATTGACGAAGGCAAACTTTTTGAAAGATCATTCTGACGGTGTTGAACAATAAAATCAACACCGTTTTTTATTGCATCCGAAACTTCTAAAAAATTCTGTGGAAATTTCTCACCTGAAATATTTGCTGAAGTTGAAACCAAGGGTTTTTTTAATTGATCCACAAGTTGACTGCAAAAGCTATCTTTTACAATCCTGATCGCAATACTTCCATCTTCATTTACAAGATTTGAAGGAAGATGAACAGCGTTTTTGAAAATAGCAGTTGTGGGTCTTAGAGCACTCGACATATAAGAAAGAATTTTTTCAGAAGGATTGGAAACATATTTTCTGATCATATTTATATCACTTACTAAAATGATCATTGATTTTTTTTCAGGCCTTTGTTTTAATTGAAAAATCTTTTGAACGGCAAAAGAATTAGTAGCATCGGCACCTATTCCCCAAATGGTATCAGTAGGATAGAGGATAATGCCGTTTGAATCCAAAACTTTAATACTTTCCTTTAAATCAATTTCAAAATTTTCCATATTTTATTCAGAGATTGTTTGAAGTAATTTTTTTGTTTCAATTGTATATGCACATTTAAAATGTTCTAACGGACACGCTTTCAGCCCATGAAGGGAACAAGGTTTACATTCAAGGTTTACATCAGTTTGAACAATAAATGATTTGTCAGAAAGCGGATAAAATCCAAATTCGGGAATTGTCGAACAAAATATAGCAGTAATTGGAGCATTGATTGCGCTTGCAAAATGTAATGGCGCTGAATCATTGCTGTAATTCATTTTTGCCTTGCTCATTAATGCCGCTGATGACAGAAAATTTAATTTTCCTGCCAACACTTCTATCTTCTTATTGATCGTTTTTTCTTTTATTCTTTCGCATAACTCTATATCAGCATGTCCTCCCAATAAATAGATTGTATACTCTTCAGGAAAATAATCGAGAAGTTCAATCCATTTTTCTTCAGCATATTGTTTAGTAAACCAAACACTGGCCGGCATCATACATACAAAAGGTGTTTTTGTATAAGATAAAATTCCAAGTTCATCCTCAGTTGTTGGATATAACCTGGGTTTATTAAAAGTGTTGTCAGTAAAATCTTCGATCAATTTATTATTTCTTTCTACTTCATGAACTCCCTTTTTAAAATCATGAGTTACTTTTTTTGTAAACAAAAAACTGAATGGATTTTTATCAAAACCAATACGCTCTTTAGCTTTGGAAAATGCAGTCAAAATTCCTGTGGAAGCAAACCTCTGTAAGGTTATTACTTTATCATATTTCTTTCCACGAATAATTTTTAAGTGCTTTAATAAATTCTTGAATTTATCATTTTTCTTATCCCAAATTAAAACTTCATTTAAAAATGGATGGCCTTCTAATAATCCTTCATTTCCTTTTCTCACCAAAAAATCAATTTGATCAGCAGGATAAAAATGATGAATCTTTTCAATTAACGCTGTTGCTAAAACTACATCACCTGTAAAAGCGGTTTGTATTAAAAGGATTTTCTGCATTATTTGATTTCGCTGTTATCTCTACATTTACAATTTATGAAACTAAAGCCGAACGTAAACCTTACTATGTTTTACTGTTAATAAACATGGCAATAATTTGTTTTACCACCGATTTTATTTTTACAAAAAAAGGAATTTCAGATTCTGATAAAGGCCCATTAAATGCTTGTCCTCTTTTTAAAAAATATTTTGAAAATGTTCCGGAAGTCATTCCCCATTTAGAAATAAACTGGTAATAACCTTTGTTTCTTTTTACTTTTTTTAAAGAAACCGAACCAAAATGATAAACCCTGCTTTTAGCAACGCCTTTAAATAACCTGATTCCCATTTTCCAAAGCTTCATTGAAAAATCGGGGTCAGAATACATTCCGGGAGAAAATTCAATGCTATATTTTCCAACGAGTTCCCAATTGCTTTTGTGAACAATATTGGGTGGCCATGTAGCGCCCTGCCAGTCTTTCATTGGAAGAGAATTATATTCTGCAAGTAATAATTCTTCATTAAATCTTTCAATCGTTTCGCCATAATTTTTCTCGATGGAACATTTACTTTGCACTCTTGGTTCAATTGCTGTCGCTGAAAGAAAAAAATTATTATCAGGAAGTTTTTTTATTTCCTCATAAAGATGTTTATCCCAATCCGGACATACATACATATCATCATTTAAATACAAAATATACTCTGTTGTTGCAAGTGAACTGCAGTAATTTAAAGCATAACAAACACCGATATTTTTTGAGCTAAAAGTATATGAAAGATTTTGCTGACTTTCAAGCCAGGCAAGAGTTCCGTCTGATCCTTCATTTACGTGGATAATTATTTCATGATTATAAAAAGAATTCTTTTGAATACTGTTTATACATAATTTTAAATAAGACAGATTATTCCATGTTGGTATTAAAATACTAAATAAAGCATCCGGAGCATTTGCTCGTTTGTTTGAAGTAAAAGTTGCGTTATTAATCATTCTGATTTAAAAGAAGCACGGTTTTTAAATGCAAATAAAACGCATCGAAATGATTTGGTAAAAGTAAATCGGTGATTTTAAGAAGAGTTAAGAAATAATAGTGCATTTTGATTTTAAAAATTATCAGTAACTATTGGTATAAATTGATTATAAAAAATGGATATAGTAATCCCACAATTATATTTGCAAAAAACAAACAAGATGGACTTAGAAAAAATGATCAATGAAGTTTGGAACAACCGTGAATTATTGAAAGATGAAACTTATACTGATGCGATTCGAAACGTAATCGACAAAATTGATGAAGGTACATTAAGAACAGCGGAACCTGTTCATGCAACTTCCTTTAACAAAGAACCTGAGGATTATTGGAAAGTAAATGAATGGGTAAAGCAAGCGATCCTTTTATATTTCGGAATACAAAAAATGGAAACTTATTCATTGCCACCCTTTGAGTTTTATGATAAAATGAAATTGAAAAAAAATTATAAAGATCTTGGTGTTCGTGCAGTTCCTCATGCCATCGCCAGGTATGGAAGTTACCTTGCAAGGAATGTCGTTTTGATGCCAAGCTATGTAAACATTGGTGCTTACGTTGATGAAGGAACGATGGTCGATACATGGGCTACGGTTGGCAGTTGTGCACAGATCGGAAAACATGTGCATCTAAGTGGTGGTGTCGGTATTGGCGGAGTATTGGAACCATTGCAGGCAAGCCCGGTGATCATTGAAGATGGTTGTTTTATCGGAAGCCGTTGCATTGTTGTAGAAGGAGTTCGTGTGGAAAAGGAGGCAGTTTTGGGAGCTAATGTAGTACTCACACAATCAACAAAAATTATTGATGTCAGTGGCAATGAACCGGTCGAAACAAAGGGGTTTATTCCTGCAAGAAGCGTTGTAATACCAGGAAGTTATTTAAAGAAATTTCAAGCCGGGGAATATAATGTCAGCTGCGCTTTAATCATAGGAAAAAGAAAAGAAAGTACAGATAAAAAGACCAGTCTGAATGATGCCTTGAGAGATTTTAATGTAAGTATTTAATTTGAAATGCAAGCCGTGTAATTTTCGAAAAAATTTATTTCAGGTAGTCTTGAACAAATATTTTCTAAAAAATTCTTCACTTCTCAACACTTCAATTTTGGAAAAATAAAAATCATCTATATCTTCTGTGATAATGCAGTTGCAATTCTTTTGTAAAGCCGAATAATATTCCAATCCATCTTCAAAGTCATTGATAGCAGGGTTTTTAAGCGTATTGCAAACCACACTGTCATCAACTGAAGCGATATTAATATGTTCGCACAATATTTGAATTTTACTTTTTGCTTTTTGGCTTTTAAATTTTTTTTCAGCAAAATAAAATGTAATTGCCAGGCAGACAGGAGATGTGTATAATAGAAATCCTTTTTTGTCTGCAAGGCTAAGAATACGTGCGGTAGTAGTGAATAAAGGATATTCTTTATTGACTACAGAGATTAAAATATTAGCGTCAATAAAAATTCTCATTTTTTGGATTTAAAGAATTCTTCTTTTGCTTTCTTTCGGGTTTTTTGTGATTTTGTATGATACTCCGCCTGCCCTTCACCCACCTGGAATACCCAATCTGAAATAGGGAAATCTTCAAGATCATTGTAATGAGACGATGTGACTTTTTTCAACAGGAATTCTATCAGCCGGGAAAGGCTGATGTCATTATCTGCTGCATATTCTTTTGCCTTTGTAATGACCGCCTGATCAAAGCTGAGCGTTATTTTATTGTCCATAGCATTTTCTTAAATAACAAAATTAATAATTTTATACTACAAACAAAATACTTTTATACGTATAAGTTATTTTTAAGAAATTTCTTTAAAAGCCTTTCCCAAATTCTCAATTATATCACTGGCAATTAATCCTTCTTCAGAAATATTTTTTTCAGCAAAATCACCTGCAAGTCCATGAAGATAAACGCCGAAAATACAAGCATTTAAAGGAGGATATTTTTGCCCAAGCAAGCCGGTAATAATTCCTGTAAGCACGTCCCCGGCGCCGGCAGTTGCCATTCCTGCATTGCCGGTTGAATTAAAAAATCCTTGCCCTTCAGGAGAAGCAATAAAAGTATAATGTCCTTTTAAAACAATATAAATTTGAAGTTCTTTTGATTTTAATAAAGCAAGGTTCATCCTGTCAAAATCCGAATTTGTTTTTCCAAATAATCTTTCAAATTCTTTTGGATGTGGTGTCATCACACTATGGGCAGGAATAGATTTATAAAGAAATTTATTTTCACTTAAAACATTTAATGCATCAGCATCAATAACCAAAGGCTTATTGAAATTTGAAAATAAATCATCTAATAATTTTTTATGAGATTCATATTTTCCAATTCCAGGACCAATTCCTACCACATCAAAATCATTAAAATCCTTTGCTTCTTTTATATATTTATCACCAAAAACTTTACACATTGCTTCAGGTGCAGAGATCTGTAAAATATTATATCCTGCTTCGCAAATATAACAGGTAAGTTTTCCAATACCACTTCTCAAACACGCCCTGGCACTTAGAACTGCAGCTCCCATCATTCCATAGCTGCCAGTTAACAGGCATGCATACCCGAAATTTCCTTTGTTAGAAAATTGATTTCTTGGAGTATAAATTTTCTTTATTAAACTTTGATCAACAAATTCAAATTGAGCTTCTTCTTTTTCTTCAAATTCTTTTGAAAGGTCGATATCAAACAGGATTACTTTTCCAACAAAAGACTCGTTTTGAGGCATTAAAAAAGCAAGCTTCTGATTTTGAAAAGTTAGTGTGAAAGCTGCTTTTATAATCGCGTTGCCAATAGAAGATTTTTCAACATAAAGTCCACTCGGAATATCTATTGATATTACTTTTGACGAGTTTTGATTAATATAATTTATTAGAGAAGAAACTAAACCCGTTGGTTTTTTATTTAAACCGCTTCCAAAAATTGCATCAATGATGCAATCGTTTTTTGATATTACCGGAAAGGATTTTTCATTATCCAGGTAAAAAGTTTTTACAGATGTTTTATTTAACCTCTTAAGATTGATTTCAAACTCAGGAGAACCAGGCTTCTTATTTTCTAAAATAAAAACCGAAATTTTGTATTTTGACAAAAGCCGTGCGATAGCGAGTCCGTCTCCTCCATTATTTCCTTTTCCGCAAAATACTTTTATAGGAACTTTATTGCCAACATTTGTATGGATCCAATCGGAGCACCCCATAGCAGCACGTTCCATTAATTCAATAGATTTTACCGGCTCATGTTCAATGGTAAATTGATCCCAGTCTTTAATTTGTGAAACTGAAAATATTTTCAAACCAATATTTTTGAAAGGTTAAAAATTAAACCAGATATCTTTCTTTTAAAATATTAATATGATGTGCCACGTGTCCTGCAATCGTATAGCCAAGTGCCTTTACGCTCATTTCATAATTACTTGCTTTGCCAACTGTATCAAATTGTTCTTCGGAAAAACTATTAAAAAGAAATTCAGTTGTCTTTCTAACCGCAATTAATTCGTCAATAAGATCAATCCATTTTCTTGCATCCGCCTTTGAGTTTTCAGCATATTTTTTTTCATCAAAGGATGGCAAAGTCGTCTCATCTTTTCTTGCAAAAGCAAGTGCACGATAAGCGAAAATTCTTTCAGTGTCAATAATATGTTGTAAAACTTCTTTGACAGTCCACTTATCTGCAGCATATTTATAATCGGTTTTATCTTCATTAACAGAACTGAAAAAATTTTGTATTTCAGGAAGCTGATCTTTTAAAACAACTTTCAAATCCTCATTTTCAACCAGTTTAATATAATTATAAAAATAGGGCGGGTAGATTCCATTTTTTGTTTTTTCAGTATCCATATTTTGGTTTTTATAGTAAAAAAATATACTTCAAAAGTAATATAAATTCAGACGAAGGCTTGAGTATTGGTTGTTGTTTCTTGAACAGAATTTGGAAGTAAAGATTTCTCTTAAAATAAAAAGACTGGCAGAAAATTATTTCGCCAGTCTTTTAAAACTATTAAATTAAAATTAATCCCTGTTTCTACGTTTCACTTTAGATTTAGGAAGTCTTTCTTTTTTTGATTTTTTTTCAGCTTTTAAAGTAGAAGCTAGTTTTACTGCATTATATGCATTTACTTCACCACCGGATTTGGAAATATCAGAAAGATAAACCAAATCGTCGGTACCTGGCAATTTCACTTTTTCAGAAATAGGAGTGGTAGAATGATCGATCACATACTTTACCTGCTCAGCAGTCAAATCCGGGAAATATTCACGAATCAAAGCTGCAACACCTGCTACAACCGGGGTTGCCATACTCGTTCCTGAAAAGTTTCCATATTTATTTCCACCGGGAAGAGTTGAATAAATATTTACACCGGGAGCAAATACATCCACGGTATTTTTTCCGTAGTTACTAAAGCTTGCAGTGAAGCCTCCGTTGGTAGAATCGCCGCTTGCACCAACCGTGATAAAGTTTTGGGCTACACCCGATTTATCCTGGTATACAGGGTTTGGAAAGTTGTCTGTTGAGTCAATATTTTTTGCATCGTTACCTGCCGCATGAACTAAAAGTACATCTTTGCTGGCAGCATATTTTACTGCATCATCCACCCAGTTTTTCTCCGGAGAAAAACTCTTTCCAAAGCTCATGCTGATTACTTTTGCTCCATTGTCAACAGCATAACGAATTGCATTGGCAATATCCTTATCATGTTCATCGCCATCAGGAACGGCACGGACCATCATAATTCTTACATTGTTTGCAACGCCATTCATTCCAACTCCATTATTTCTTACAGCCGCAATAATTCCTGAACAATGAGTTCCGTGAGAAGGAGTTCCGGCCATCACATCATTGTTTCCATAATAACGGTCATTAATGTTATTAGGATCATCTTTTACAATTTCATTTCTAAAATCTTCAGGTGGAGTAGTAGCAGATTCGCCTTTGCGAATTTCACCTTTTAGATAATCAAGGATGTCTGTGTTTTTAATATCATAACTGTTATTAGCTTTTGCCATATTCAAATAAATAGCAGCAGCGATTTTTGCATCCTGGTCATCAGAGGTGTAACCCTGGACGTCTTTACCTGTAAATTCTGTTTTACCAAGATCTTTTGCAATAACAGAATCACCTTTTTCAAGAATTGGAAGAATTCTTTCCATCTGCAAAAGCTGAGCAGGATCTACACCGTTTGTTACAGCGTCTTTTGCTTTCAAATAAGTCCCATATTGCGCTTTCACAGAATCACTCATTGAAGTGGTGTCCGGAGTTGTATCGTCGAATTTGTTTTTCAACTTCCAATAAACCCTTGCTGCTTCATAAGAATCCTGGTGAACATTGCGCCCATCTTTTCCTCCAATGAAATTCCATCCATAAACATCATCCACATAACCATTTTTATCATCGTCAATTCCGTTACCGGGAATCTCTCCGGGGTTATGCCAAAGGATCGGTTTCAGATCTTCCTGCAAAGTATCAACACCGCTATCTATTACAGCAACAACAACTGGTTCACTCTTTTTTCCCTGCAAAAAATCATAGGCTTTATCAAGGCTGATTCCATAATAGCCAGTTGTTCCACGGTCTAATTCAAACCAATCGTTCGGCGCCACTTTTTTTGGAGCAGCAGAATCTGAGGGATCATTAGAATCTGTTTGTGCAAAAGTGTAAAATGGCAATGAAACCATTAGTGCCATTGCTAAAAAAAACTGCTTACTTCTTATCATTGTATGTTTTAATTTTAAGAACACAAATATTGACAATTTATTTTAAGATAAATCGCCATTTAAAATAATTAAATAATATTTAGGGGTTTTTGAATGACAGGTTAACAGACATTGGCTTTAATTCCAAAGGACTTATGTGCAAATATTGCTAGATTATAAATATTCGGAATTTTTAAAAGAATAAGAACAATTTTTAAACCGTAAATTTTATTCCCTGCGCCAGTGGAAGGGTATCAGAATAATTGATGGTGTTTGTTTGCCTGCGCATGTAAACTTTCCATGCATCACTACCACTTTCCCTTCCTCCACCGGTTTCTTTTTCACCACCAAATGCCCCACCGATTTCAGCACCGGAGGTTCCGATATTTACATTGGCAATTCCACAATCGCTTCCTGC
>Ga0164242_10005626_pt1 | contig 13929 bp, 16 predicted proteins | sample OricomgcompostMG_FD_108783 | JGI IMG/M metagenome (GOLD analysis project Ga0164242, IMG submission 108783) | Miracle-Growth compost microbial communities from Emeryville, California, USA - Original compost - Miracle growth compost (MG) ...
ATTCTTCCATTCTTGTAATACTACGCTCAATCCCCATATTAGCTGTAGTATGAAATAATAGATATTGCCCGAGATTACTTGCCAAGAACGCAACTAGAAACATCAACTCTTTGGAATCTTCTTTCGGTGCAGTGATACCTTGAAAATCGTCTTGATAAAGAACATCGAAATCAGCAAAAAGGAATTTAGTACAGGCTTTATTCGTGAGAAATAGGGGTGCCTTGTAAAGTAGGTGGTTACGCGCTCTATGAAGCCCCTCTTTGAATCGTTCTTCGATTTCAACACAATCCGATTCTAAAAGCAATAATGTATTATTTGCTCCGTTTGCTGGCAAAAATAGGTCATTGGGTTTCCAGAAGATTTTAGTTGGTTTTTCCGTGCTTTCTGTAGCAGGTTGAAACCCTTGTCCTTTGAACCATTTTAGATGTTCTCGTTTACTTCCATTCCTGGAAGGCTTTCGTGCTAGTCTGTTTAATTTAGGGTATTTCATTAACCTACTTATCAGTTGAATATCACGCAATGTACCCCAGAAGTGCCGTTTCCACATGGAAGCTGCTTCGTCTTTTTTAGCAGCTTCTATAATATCCGACTCATCTATCTCTTTTTGATCAACGGGCTGTATTGGTATTAAAGCCTCACGTGGATCTAATAATTCTATCTTAGGAGTAACATATTCAAAACTTCCAAGCGGTTCGTCATTTTGACGAAGATGGTAACAGCCTATTAAGCAAGGGCAAGCGGCATCAGCAAATAGCAAAAAGCTATAATCTGCTAACAGATACACTGATTCTAATTTGTATTTATTCAGCCAAGCAATTTGGAAGGCATCCGTATTATTACTAAGAAAGATTCTGGAAGGTAATATTTGACAAACCTTTCCTGCCTTATTGGCATGTAGACCAGATTTCCACATAAACGCAATTGCTAATTCCCTATTGGGAAAGGATACTTTTTTGAATTTATCCTTCGTGATCTTCTTTCCTATTAAATTACTTCCATTTCCGTTTAACCATTTCTCTGCAACTGGTGAGCTTTTCCTACTAACCCATGGCGGATTTCCTATTACTAAATCAAACTCTTCTTTCGCATCTATCTCAAAAAAGTCAGTTTCTAAAATACCCACTAACTTTCCCGACTTACGAAGTGAATCTTCGGATATATGTAATATACGTGGCAACAACTTTGAATTTGTTTTATGCTCCAGGACCTCACGTAATTCTGTGATTTCCTTCGGCTCCATTTGGTCTAAAAAGGCAAGATAGAGGCTAAAGCAAGCAACGCGACAAGCTGTCAAATGAATATCCGCGCCACAAATGTTAGTTGTTAACAAATACTTTATGCCATCGTAACGTTGTGAAGTCGTGGCTTCAGGATGGCGGTTTTTCCACTCTTCAGCCATGCGGATAAAAAGAATCACTAAGAATATGCCAGAACCACATGCTGGATCAAAACATCGCTTATCCAGTAAGGTTGTCCATCCTTCTGTGGCTATATCTATTGCTAATTCAGCCAATCGTAAAGGTGTGTAATATGCACCATACTCTCGTTGTCCACTAACCTTTTTTGTGGTTACGTTTTTTGCGTTTACGTTAGTTTCGGCCCCGAGAAATTCTTGATATATTGCACTAATAAGCTCAACGGGGATAAAGCTGAAATTATAAAGCCTAAACAGCGAAAGCTGACCGCTTGTCATGTCTTCTCCAGACAAAAAACGATGAAGGAGACTTACTTCACTATCTGTTACTTCATCAATTATCTTCTCGTTAAATTCTTCAAAAAGAGATCCGTTGAAATCTTTTTGAAGTGTGCTAAATAATTGATTAAGTAATGCTCCGCGATTTATCAGTCTATTAATTAAAAATTGAGCTATGTCATCTACTTCGGGTAATCCATGTTTTTTCAAATAAGCTGAGCCTATAATTTTACGATCGAACAAATAGCACGCAAAAAGGAATCTACCGATTATAATATGGGCTCGCCTGTATTCTACCTTCGTTTCATTTGCACACATTTGATTGCGAATTGCTCTTAGGTTATTCAGCAACGATTGATCGACTGTATGCTCATCTTTGAAAAAAGATTTATTACTACGATAGATTAATCCCGTCTCAATTCGCCTTGCCAATTTAGTTAGGCTAAGCATGAGTTCTGTTGAATGGAGATTGTTTATAGTTTCATCTGTGAGGATCGCGTGATAACCTTCAGATTCGTTTTGGGCTGGTGTGACAAAAGTGGAGAACACTTTAATGTCATTGTTAAATTCAACTACAAAAATAGTTGTAGCTCCAAGATTCCATAACTTTTTGCGTATGTTTTCAATTTCACGCAATGAAAGATTGCGACCGTCCTTCAAACAAGCAGTGGGCCTGTTCTCCATACAAAGAACTGCATCTATGCCTATATCATCGAAAAGCCTGCGCAACGCATGCTGGTGTTCTCGAGGTAAAGTATGGTTATCTTTTCTGTCTCTATATAAAACAAAAAAGGATTGCCAAACATTATTATTGATTAGGCGTGAACTGGAATTGGTCTCTGCCATAATTTTAATTGATCTCAAAGGAATTTTTAGGCTTTGCTCTTTCCGTCCCAAGCTCTTACGAAGGCGCCTTTCACCACAAATTCGCCATCATGCTTAGTGATGACTTTATGGCTTTTATTCAACGGTTCAAATCTGACTGTACCGTCCGGCTGCGGGCAGTATTTTTTCAGCGTGGCTTCATGATTGTCGCTTCCTTCCCATTCGACATGAACGATGCTACCGTAATGGATAACGCGATCCGGGCAAAAAAAAGCGAAAGAACCATTGGGGATGGAAACTCCGTGATCGCTTTCCATGCTGTCGCCCACGACCACCAGGGCATAACAATCTTCGTTGAGTTTAAAAGGCGGTTGTACTGTGCTCACAGGCTCGAAAGGAATCACTTCTTTGGATGGACCGCCAGGGATCGCACCCAATAAAGGAATGGGCGGATAATCCTTTTTGTTTTCTGTTCGGTTGATCGCTGATAGAGCAGCTTCTCGGATAAATGTTCCGGGTTTTGATCCTGCAGGAAGTTTCTCAACAAAAGACTCCCATTCAGAAGGAGTAAAATACACATCCTTCCGTAGGCTTGAAAGTTCACCCCGTTTTTTAGGTCTTCCTACTGTTGACAAAATACCCACCTGCCCATGTTTACACGCTTGAATTATTCCTCATTGACATTTAATTTTAGAAATCCTTGCAATCACTTGCAAAGTTTTATTTAACAGGGTAAAATATAAACCATCCTGTTCTGAAACAGGATGTGCGTAAGACTGGAGAATGAAAAATGAAACAAGCATACACAATAGCGGAAGCAGCACACCAGATGGGAGTTACTTATCAGCGTGTAACTCAAATCATCAATGAAGGCCATCTGAGCACTTTCCGCGTTGGGCCGACGAAACGTTTTGTGCGCATCAAGAAATCGGATCTTGAGAATTACATGCAGTTGTGCGGCAAATCGTTGGCGGCAACAAAATGAAAATCCTATTCTGTACCAAGTGCGCCAATTTGCAGCGGTTGAACATAAAGAAATGTGGTTTTCAGCGGTGCCAATGCGGCACAACCTGGGTAATTTATGAAAACCCTGATGAACTCCGGTGCAGCACGGATGCAGTGATTTTGGAAATTTCAATGCGTGATTTATTGTGCAGCGTGCGAGAACATCAACCAGTCACGTTGAATTGGGTTCGCGAAAGCGATCTTGAACGTGACCTTCCTGCCGAAGCCCACGAGGAGTGTGGATGCTGAATGAACACTCCCCCCACCTTCGCCGATCTCCAGAAATGTCCCCGTTGCGGCGCGCACATCAAGCGCTCGCCGCAGGACGTGGCGGAGATCCAACAGGACTGGCATTACTGGAAGCATCAGGAACTGATCTGCATGGACTGCTACAACGCCGGGCTGGAGCGCGCTGTGCGCCGGGACGGCAGGTCGCACTACATCCTCCGTGTGGAGAGTGCGGCGCGGCAATACGAATGTGATTGCGGGTTGGTTGATCCTCATGCGGCGAATGGCTGGCAGTTTGAGATTATCGACCTGGTGTTGAACGAAACGCGGCGCACGCCGGTTTACGCCACGCTGGGCGGCGCGGCCAGGTGCGCCATCAACGCGATGCGAAGCGCGGCCTCGCTGCGGCGCTATCGCCGGCGGGGAGAAAGGATGAAGGTTGAATTATGAAGGATGAAGAGAGAGATGGGGGATGACACTTGAAATCCTCGCGGCCAATGCCGGGATCAGCGTGCGCGAAGTGGCGCGGCACTGGCCGGTTTACCGCACCGGCCTGCGCGAAAAACAGTTGCGCCACCGCATCGCGCGTATCCGGTATGTGATAAAACACGGTGGGATAAACATCGTCTCCGCCGAACGCCTCGGCAACCTGCTCAATTGTGATCCGGGGATGTTTTTGTTTGGGCAGGAGTTTTGGAAGGATGAAGGTTGAATTATGAAGGATGAATTGGCCCCTTTCATAATTCATCCTTCAACCTTCAAACAGGAGGGCTTTTGGGGAAAAGTCCGTGCAACGCCGGGGGCGGAAACGCTCCCGGCGCTGCAACCGAATCGTTTATTCGGATTCCCTGGGGGAAAATCCCCCTAAATCCCCCTTTGAAAAGGGGGACTTTTGAGGACGGCTAAAAGTACTTTTGGAGGAGGTGGTTTGGATGTTACATGAAATCGTATCGGCGCTGCTGGATTGTTTCTCACAGATTTGGTTTATCCTGCTGGCGCTGCTGGTTGCATGGCTGGTGATCAAAGTCTCGGACGCGGCGGCGCGTCGCAAGCGCCGCTGCCGCCAGGAATGGTTGCGTTGGGAAACGGAACGTGAAGCCGATGTGCAGGAACAGCAATGCGCGGTGTAGCTGGATGCCGTTGAATAACGCTTATTACCGCTCAATAATTGAGCTAAAAAATTACTTTTGGAGGAAGTAAAATGTCAAACACAGTGATGAACAAAACCGATGGAAACATCAAGCGTAGGGTCATTACGTATGGGCTGCCGTGCACTGTGACCGGGAGACACTGGTTCAATACGGCTATCGAACGCGCCAAGCTGGCCACCGAACTGCAATGGCTGGAAATCCTGAAAGAGTCGGATGACATCTATCTTGAAGGAGAATTGGAAATGCGAATCGATGCGGTCAGCAAACGGGTGAACCGCCTGGCCGAGATACTGGCCACCCGTCAGGGAACCTGCCTCACAGACTGCGAGGAAGTATCCGATTATTCGAAAAAACGAGTGCGCATTTCTCAACTCGGCACCGGCGAGGTAGTGGAAGATCGCGCCATGACGGCGGAAGAATGGCGGGGACGGCCCCGCGCCGTCCGTGTGAGCAAACCGCGAACTCGCAAGAAAGTACTTTTGCAGGGGAAGGCTCCCGCTGCCGCGCATCAACTGGCCGCATCCGCTTCATAAGGTGCAGGATGCGGGATCAAAAAAATGCCCTCACCTGTGACAAGCAGATGAAGGCAAAGGACTATCTGATAATGAATATTGTACCACAAAAGACAACATTAATGCAGATCGGCGCGGATGGCATGGCGCTGGATCAACTAATTGAAGAGTATGCCGCCGAGCACGAAGGCGACCTCACGGAAATCGCGCCGGTCATCGATGCGTGGCTGGACGAGAACGCCACGCAATTGCAGGTGAAGCTGGAAGGCTACGCGGCGGTTATCCGCGAGTATGAAGCCCGCGCGGCGGCGCGCAAAACGGAAGCGCAACGCATGGCGGCGCTGGCGCAAGCGGATACCAGCCAGGCGCAGCATCTCAAAGACCGCCTCAAATGGTTCTTTGAGGCGCGCGGCATTTTGAAGATCGAGACCGCCACGGCGAAGATTTCGCTGGCCAACAACGGCGGCAAGTTGCCGGTGATCCTGACGGACGATCTGGACGTGTCCGGCCTGCCGGAACGTTTCCAGCGCATCCACATTGAGGCCGACAAGACGGCTATTTACGAGGCGCTGGAAGCCGGCGAGGACATTGAGTTCGCGCGGTTCGGCGAACGTGGCAAATCGCTGCGGATTAGATGAGGCGTATCACTTCAGTTCAAACGCAGAAGGCTGCGTGAACATATTTTTATTTCCTAAGGAGGAAACTGACATGGCTGTATTAAGCCCTACAATGGCGGAGCCGGTGCAATCCGGCGATTTCGAGCAGTGCCCGGAGGGGCACTACCAGGCGGTTCTGTGTGACGTTGTGGACATGGGATGGCTGCCCAACAACTTTGGTGACGGCGATCCGTTCCGTCCCACTATCAAGTTCGTTTACCAGGTGAACTGCAACATGAGCGACGGCAGGCCGTTCCTGATTTTCGGGCGGTTGCTAGCGTTGCCCAGGACGCTGGAAAGCGAAAAAAGCGCGTTGCGGAAGGAAGTCATCCAATTGGTGGGATTGGCGCGATTCAATGAAATTATCGCGCGGATTCAAAAAGGTCAGTTCGATATGGACGAGCTGATCGGCACCAACTGCCGCATCAGCGTGGTGCACAAACCCAGTAAGAGCACCGGGAAAGTGTATGCCAATATCGACGGTATGTTCCCGTGGGGGGCGAATGACGGGGTGCAGATGGAGGTGCGCGATTACACGCGGCGGCAGGAACGCGCCGATGTGCAGATGCCGTATCCGTCGGCGTTCGAGTCGCGCGACAAAGCATTCCAGATGTTGGGCGTGTCCCCCGCGGCCACTTTCCCGCCTAATACGAATCCCGCCGGTAATGGCGCGGCGACAAACGGGCAGGCTGCTCTCCCTGCCACAGCACCGCAGGCCGCGGCTCCTTCTCCGGCGAGAACGCCGGAGCCACGCGCAGCCGCTCCTGCGCCGGCAACGCAACCGCCGCCGTTATCCGCGCCGCCTGCCTCACAAGAACGGTTGGAGGAACTGATGAACCTGGCGGTCAACACTTTAGGCATGGCTCCGGGCATGGCCAAGCTGGATGAACTCTCGAAAGAGATGGGTGTAGATAACTTCAACCTGCTGACCGGCAACCAGGTGATGATGGTGTCGGCTGCTATTAAGAAAGCCGCCTGGTCAACGGATGCGGCCAAGAAGCGCAGTGCTCAAAAGCAGGCCGCCGGCAGTGATGATGATTTTGATCCGAACGAAGATCCGTTCGAGCAAGAGTGAAGAGCGGCAGGCGGCGGGCGAGACATTTTCGCCTGCCGCTTGTTGTTCACCGTTTAAGGAAATATTATGCTAACCAAACGACAAATAAATACGCAACTGCGCTGGGAACACGGCCCGAATTATCGGGATATTTTGCGCATGTCCTCTGTCATGCGCCACATGTTGAACGAGCTTCGCGATGGAGGCCACGATTACAGTTACCGCGTTTACACGACCGAATACAAGAAAGGCCAGGAATACCGGGATGTCGATATCCGTCTCTACGATTGCAACGTATCGAGCCATGATCCCGTGTTCAGCACCGGGACGATGCCGGAAGGGGACGCTTACCTGACGATGATCGGAAAATTGCAGACGCTTCGCGAAGAAGAGGAAAAACAGCAGGCCCGGCGCAAAGCTTGGGGGAAACGTTTCAGTACGAAAGGGTCTTACGCGGAAAAGATGCAGCGAAGGTTTTTATAGCCTGCACCGCGTCTTCGTCTGTCAGGGAGATTCCGCTACGCGGGGTCTCCCTTTGGAGGTACAGAGTAAACATGCAATGAATACCACTTTTTCCAATATCCCCGCCGTTCTCCGTGAAATTCCGCACTGGGTCTGCTGGCGCAGCGAATTACGTCCATGCAAAGACGGCGCCCTTCCAAAAAAACCAACAAAAGTCCCCTACAACCCGCGCACTGGCAAGAAAGCTAGATCCAACGGCCCCGAAACGTGGAGCGCGTTTTCACTGGCGGAAGCCGCTTTTAATTCCAGCGGCGGGGACGCCGCCGCCACGAAGGGCTATGACGGCATCGGTTTCATGTTCACCGAAGATATGGGCATGGTGGGCGGTGATCTCGACAACTGCCTCGATCCAGACACACTGGAAGCCGCGCCGTGGGCGAAGGAAATCATCGACCGCGTCAACACCTACACCGAGATCACGCCATCGATGACCGGCCTGCGTTTCGTCTGCCATGCGAAACTGCCGGAGGGAGGCAACCGCAAGGACGGCGTGGAACTGTATTCCAAACTGCGGTTTTTGACTTTCACCGGCAACCGCTGGCCGTCGTCGCCGGAAACGATCAATGAGGCGCAGGCGGCCATTGATGCTGTGCACGCTAATTACGTGGCTCCGGCGTCCCCGCCGGAGGAGAATCCCCCTGGCCCCCTTTACAAGGGGGAATTAACGCCCTCTGGCGAGACGCCGGAGCCACGAAACGGGAACAACGGCCATCACTCCATCACCGCCGAGCAGGTATATGAGGGCATCCGTAATGCGAAAAATGGCGCGGCGATCAAAGCACTTTTAGACGGGCACTGGCAAGGCAAATATAAGTCACAGTCGGAGGCGGACAGCGCGTTGTGCCATCACCTCGCATTTTACTGTGGCGGCGACGTGATGCTGATGGATCAGATATTTCGCCATAGCGGACTGATGCGCCCCAAATGGGACGAAACGCATGGCGAGCGGGCTTATGGAATCGATACCATCACCAAAGCCTGCGGGCGTGTGAAAAAATACTACCGGCCGCCGTCGCCGGGCATGTCATTGAAGCCATCGGTGATGCGCGGCGAACAGGCGAGGCATTACATTGAAACCGGCGCGTCCGAGGCGGATAACCCTGAAAACGATGAAAGAATAATCGCACCCAAACATCCTTACGGCATCAAAGACGGCCGCATCTATTTTGCCAGCGAGAAAGCCGGCAAAAACGATGACGGCGTAACGACCACCTTTACCACAGTCTGTGACCTGACGGCGCACATCACCCACGAAATCACCACGGAAGGCGGCGACCGGCATTTCCGGGTGGAGGGACGCACCGCGCCGACGCCGAACCGCAGGCACGGCATCAAATTCCAGCTTGAAATAGCCGCGGTGGATTTCGCGGACGAGCGCAAATTGAAAGCCGCGCTCACCAATGCCGCCGGCGCGCAAAGCGTGGTGCGCAAGGGGATGAACGGCCATGTCGCGCCGGCGATTCAACTGCTCAGCGGCGAGCTGGTGCAGGCGCGCCGGTTTACCCGCACCGGCTGGGATCTCTCGCACGGGAAAAGTACTTTCCTGATCCCCGGGCGCGAGCCGGAACACACCACGATCGAGCTGCCGCGCAAATTGCCTTATTCCGTTACGGCGGATGCAAATCTTGACCAGGGATTGCAGGCGCTGGGCTGTCTTTTCAATGCCCAGGAAACGCCGATGGCTACAGTGGCGGCCACGGCAGCGTTTCAGGCGCCGCTGGCCAACCTGTGCGGCTGGCGCAACGAGCGCTACGCCGTTTTTATCGCCGGGCGCACCGGCTCCCTAAAATCATCCTGGGCGCAAGTGCTGATGTGCCTTTACGGCCCGGATTTTATGAACGACGACCAGTTGATCAAATGGGGCGAAGGGGCGACGCGCAATGCCATCATGAGCTTTGCCACGCATATGCATGACATGCCCTTGCTGCTGGACAACTACAAATCAATTGACAAAAATAGCAATAACGGTTTCGTGAATCTGATTCATAATATCATGGAAGGCGGCGAAAAAGACCGCCTGACGCGTACATCAACACTCCGTGACAGCCGCCCGGTGTTCGCGTGGCCCATCATTACCGGCGAAAATGTCCCGAACGTCGACGCGGCGGCGCTGGCGCGAATGTTGGTGATCCCGTTTCCCTTCCCGCGCAAAAACGAAAATCCGCAACTGACCGCGGCGCAGGAATTTTCAACGCATCTGTGCGCCGTGGGCGCGGCCTGGCTGGATTTCCTGGAAAGCGAAGCGGGGCGCGAAACGGCGCAAAGCATCGCCAAAGAATTCAACGACCGGCGCACGCATTGGATGAAACATTTGCGCCAGGTGCGGCAGGACATCGTGAATATCAACCGCGTGGCCAGCAATCTTGCCACCAATGAACTGACCTGGAGGATCATGAGGGAATGCCCGGCGTTGCAGACGCTGATCAATGATTATTCCGGCGAACATGAAGCGGGATTGGTGAGCATCGCCGGAGAGATGGCGTCGCAGACGGCGGAGAGTTTGGAAGCCAGCCGATATTTATCGGCGCTGTGTCAGTTGTTATATGCGGAAGATATAGTTTTAAATCCATATGGGGTATCAATCAGTCAGCATGATATCGGTCGAGTTATCGGTTGGCAAGATAGTGAAAATGCGTATTTAATGCCAGACAAGGCGCGGCAAGCGGTTGACAAACTTCTGGGTAGTAATGGATTAGGAGAAATACCCGATAAAACAATTCATCAACAATTAAAATCGTTGGGAATACTCAAGGAATATAATGGGACACGAACTCAAAAAAGGATTACGATCGGAAAAGAAAAACCATGGACATTGTGCATTCCTTTAAAAGCTCTTTACAGGGAAAGCAATAATGAAGAGGATTAAGTTCTCACTGAAGTTCTCACGATTTGTTGGCCAGTGAGAACTTCAGCGAGAGCTTAGAGCCTGATGTACCAAGGACTTCCAAAAAATGTTCTCACGGTTCTCACGGTTCTCACGAAATTTGATACTATCCCTTAACGTACATGTGTTGCTCCCCCTGATCGTATATTTGGAGGTAAATAAAGTAAAAAAGAGAAATATTTTTTACGTACTATGGTCCTATAAAAAAATCGTGAGAACGTGAGAACCACACCTAAAAAGTCCTTGATACACAAGGCTTTAAGCTGTTCTCACAGCGTGAGAACAGCGTGAGAACAGCGTGAGAACTGTGGAATTTAAGCTTAGCATCATTTGACGCCAGATTTCTGGGCGTAATCACGGATGGCCATTTCGAGTATTGCAGCTTTGGATACTCCAGATTCATTCGCAAGACGTTCAACCAAACCCAAAGCTGTTTGGCTTAATCGAAAAGTACTGGGTTTCTTATTTGGTTTTTTCGGTATTTCACTCACTGTGGTCATATTAAGTATTATACACAGTAAACGAAACACTTGACAAGATATTTCATTTGTAATACATTGTTATACGAAAGCCGCAAGAGCGCGAACTCTCACGGCTTTCTAAATCCAAATTGAGGAGATAACTCAAGATGAACCTGAAGAACAGTGTATCGCAAGAACCGTCCCCGAAGGACACCTGGGAAGACTTCGGCAGTCGTGCCGAATCAGAGCGTACCGCCATGGCGGCGGAGTTTTTCGCCTGGGCGATGAAGAAGCGCTCAAAGTTGGAGGAGCGTTTGTTCCACAACGAGCGCCACATGACGGAATGCGCGCCGTTCGCACGCGCCGGCATGAACAACGCGGAAACGCCCGCCGAAGTGCCGTTGGCAGTGCTGGAATTCGCCAGCACCGCGCTGGATGTGCTGGACTACCAGCGCGAACTGGAGAAGTTAAACGCTTACTACAGGCATTCCGTATCGCAGGGCATTGAGACGACGCTGGCGATGGGAAGCGGCAAGGACAATGACCTTCATCATCTGTGGGAGCAGTTTCTGGAAGAGCGGGAGGAAAACAAGTAATACTACATTGTGGCGGGTTGATTTTTATTGATCCGCCACAAATTTTTAGGCCATAATGGTCAAAGGAGTTAATATGCCAAGAAAAACACAGCAGGAAATTACAAAAACAGTATGGTGCTATGGTCTTAACGGTTGGGAGAAGATTTCAGATCCGTTGCCGAAGGGCTGGGAGGATAAGATGCTACCAAGTGCTGCATTTCGCAAAGCTGGTTATGAGTTTGCCTACGATGCGTTTATCGCTTCTGTTCGTTCGAGGCAAGGGAAGTCCCCTTTATTTGCAATCGAAATACACTTGGATAAGGCTGCTTCCGTGGTTTATGCTGAAGACTACCCTTCACTGATTGAACTTCTCAATAAGCTGTCATCGATTGGCAGCTTGCAGTTTGCACATCAGATGTTGCATGACTATCGTGACATTAACGATATCTAAATCGAGGCAATAGCAAAAAATTGGGATTCACGCCTCAATCGTTAACAGCAAGCTTAAGGGATGTCGGTCTGAAAGCCGGACCGACATTCTTAGCAAAATGTAGAAACAGGCTGATAAAAATATTTTCTGGAGAAAACAATGTCAAATAAATCGACGATCAATGATTATAAAGATTATTTACAGGATGTGAAAGAATCTACTCCTGCTGCTATGTTGGTGTTGGCTGACAGCATGGACAACATCGCAAGTGCATTGCGTGCCTTGGGGACGAATAACGCTATGACTGAGATGGGAGCTATTGAGTTCCTTGCGGTGCAGATAAAACAGGGGATGGATGATATCGCAACTTCAATTGAGGGGGTAAACGTATCTATTCCCGACACAGAAGAATAAGAGCATTAAAACGTGAATTGGAGAAAGTACTTCCATGTGGAAAAGCGCATCCGCGCTTTTCCTAAAACAACATGATTTATCACCAGTGGCAACGCGGCATAGCAACGCCGCGCAAAACGACCGGCAAGCGTAAAGCAAAGCCGGAAGCGAAGATCCAGGAGAACATCATCAGTTTCCTGCGCGGGCAGGGTTGGCTGGTGGTGCGCGTCAACAGCAGCGTTATCTCTCCGGACAGCAATTCGTCGCGCCGCGTAGCATCTTACGTGGCGCACAGCGCCTTCGGCAAGCACACGGCGGGGCATCCCGATCTTGTGGCTTACCGCGGCGCGCAGGCGCTGTTTTTCGAGGTTAAAACAGATAAGGGCCGCATGTCCGAGCGGCAGGAAAAATTCCGCGAAGCGATGCTGCGCCACGGCATCGCTTACCACCTGGCGCGCAGCGTGGAGGATGTGCAAAAAGTACTTTCGGAGACACCATGACCCAAACCACCCTTTTACCCATCACCGAAATCAAAAACCAATTTCCGCAGGCGGTGTACTTTACCCCTTCTATGATTTCCACCACGGTTCACCTGTCCCGCCAGCAGGTGTATAGATACTGCCGGCAGCTATGGCCGCGGCATGAGGGGCATTACCGTTTTTGGAACGAAGAAATTAACGGCAATAACCGCTCACTCGACATAAACGACCTGCAAAAATTACTCCGTCTAATCCAACAAAATCACCGAAAATAAAATTTAGGACTTACGCAGTCCCCCTTTTTAAAGGGGGAAACAGGGGGATTTTGAACGTTACAAATAGAGCAAAACTTTTGATGAAACCTGTTAGCCCCGAAGAAAATCCCCCTAAATCCCCCTTTAAAAAGGGGGACTTTTGACCCGAAATGCGTAAGTCCTAAAATTTTAGTTTCATTTTAGTTTACATTCTGGCGTTTTGTTTTATCATGTGCCCAAAATAGGATTGACCGTCACGCGGCGGTCAATAAAAGTACTTTTGGAGAACACATGAACATAGTTCAGAGTTTGTTACACGCATTCGGCGGATCGGTAAACCTCACCGCTGTTTTAGCGGTGCTGGGTGGATATACCGGTATTGCGATGATCCTGATGTCGCCGCTGATGGCGTTTGTGTTGAAGGCCGGCTGGTCGACGCAAAAAAAGAATATCGTGGTTTGGGCCGCGTGCTTTGGGTTTTCCGGGCTGGGGATGTATATCGCCCATGCCTTCACCGGCAGTCTTTGGGATATCGGCACGTGGACGGCGGCATGGGGCGCGTTGAGCGTTGGAGCAACCACGCTGCATGACAAGATTTGGGGTTCCAACGGCACCGGCATTTCCACCTGGATCGAACATAATTTCTTCCCCGGAACGGACGTTCCGATTCCTACAACAAAAGACGAAATCCTGCCGGCAGCGAAAGAAATTGCACTTGACCTGCTGAAAGGATTCCTGGAAGCAAAGGGTGCGGATATTATCAAGCAGGCGACGCGGAAACCCGCTTACACCGGCGCCGGCACGGCG
>Ga0164242_10005627_pt1 | contig 13928 bp, 17 predicted proteins | sample OricomgcompostMG_FD_108783 | JGI IMG/M metagenome (GOLD analysis project Ga0164242, IMG submission 108783) | Miracle-Growth compost microbial communities from Emeryville, California, USA - Original compost - Miracle growth compost (MG) ...
CCTCGAACTGCTTCACGAAGTCGCTGAGCTCCAGGAGAGTCATCTCCTTGAAGGACTCGAGCAGCTCGTCGGTGCTGAGCTTCGCCATGATGGCGTCCTTTCTTTCTCGCCGGTTGAGCCGGCAGTCGGTGCCCTCCGCGGTAGCGGAGAAGGCGTGTCGTTACTCCGCCGGCTCGGCGGGGGTTTCGGGTGCTGCGGCAGCAGCGGATTCAGCGGGTGCTTCGGCAGCGGGAGCCTCGTCGGCGTCCACGGCCTGGGCGGGGGCCTCGGCGGCAGCTGCCTCGGCCGGCTTCTTCTCCTCCAGTGCCTTCGCCAGGCGGGCCATCTGCGACAGCGGAGCCTGGAACAGGCCCGCGGCGCGGGACGGCAGCGCCTTGAAGGCACCGGCGAGCTTGGCCAGCAGCACCTCGCGCGACTCGAGATCGGCGATCTTGTCGATCTCGGACGCTGAGACGGCCAAGCCGTCCAGGACACCGCCCTTGATCACCAGGAGCGGGTTCGCCTTGGCGAAGTCACGCAGGCCCTTGGCCGCGTCGACCGGGTCGCCCTTGACGAAGGCGATCGCCGTCGGGCCGGTCAGCAGGCTGTCGTCGATGACGACACCGGCGTCACTGGCCGCCCGCTTGCTGAGCGTGTTCTTGACGACCGCGTACGTGGTGTCGCGACCGAGCGCCGTGCGCAGCTCGGTGATCTGCTTGACGGTCAGGCCGCGATACTCGGTGATGACCGCAGCGGACGAGGTGGAGAAGTGCTCGGCGATCTCGGCGACCGCGCCCACCTTCACGTCGTTCGGCATGTGCTACCTCCTCTCGTTTCGTTGGGCTGGGCGAACGCCCACGAAACGAGAAACGCCCCGGCGCAGGGCGCACGGGGCGAGGCGAGCAGGCTCGCATCGAACCGTCCAACCTGCGCGGGCCGCTCCGGCGCTCCGGAGTAGTTCAGTCACATGTGCGCATGTGACAACCAGCGGTCTTCGGGTGGATCAGCGTTCAGGCTACGCGACGCCGGCGCGCCACTCCAAATCAGCGGGCGCCACGGGCCCGGGTCAGCTCGGGATGTCGAGATCGGTCGCGACGGCCGGGGCGGTGACGTTGATCGCCGCCAGCGCGTTCCACAGCGCGGCGTAGCCCTGCTGCGGGGTCTGGCTGCCGGTGGCGTCGGCGGCGTGCTCGGTGAGGGCGCCGAGGAAGGTGATCTTCGAGCCGCCGGTGTGGTCGACGTTCGCCCACTTGAGCGCCTCGTTGCGCGAGTAGATCTGCGGCAGCGCCTGGATCTGCGTGGGGTTCTTGCCGCCCGCCAGCTGGTACTCCTGGGCCTGGGTCCAGCTGCAGGACGCCGTCGACCCGAACGCGGTCGGGCAGTCGTTGGCGTCGCCGATGAAGAGCAGCTTCTTGGTCGTCGCCGCGCCGAGATAGGCACTCTCCCACGCTTCAGCCTGCGCCGCTGTGCTGTAGAAGCCGTACTCGATGTCGTCGGCACCGACGACGCTGACGCCGGTACCCGGAGTCAGCGCGTTCATCACCTTCGTCGCCCAGTCCGAACCGCGGTCCGCAGGCGAGTAGTTGACCCAGTCATTCGCACCGTTGTTCGTCGCGACCGCGACCGTGGCTCCACTGACCGCGCCGAAGCCGTCCAGATAACTCTGCAGCTGGGTGACGAGCTGGCCGTACGTGACGCTCGTGCTCGTCGCGCTGTACTCGACGCCGCTCTTGTCGTTCAACTGGGCACCGATGTCGAGGACGACGAGGGTGTTCTTGCCGGCGGCGTCCTGCTGGCCGAGTGTCGTCAGGTCTGCGGCGGAACGGATGTAGTGGCTCACCGACACGGCCGGCGTGGGCAGGTCGGACTTCAGGAGGTAGCCGGAGATGTCGGCGACCAGCCGCAGCGTGCCGTTCGAGCCGTTGTAGAAGTGCACGTTGCCCGACGAGTCGGGCGCGGCGACGACCAGGTTGGGAACGGACCGCCCCTTGCTGAAGTTGAGGTTCGAGGCGTTCGGGCGGCTGCCGCTGCCGTACACGATCAGGTGCCCGCCGGCGGCCGGCGAGGCCACCGTCACGTTGAGCACCACCGCCGCAATCTTGCTGGTGGGCACGCCGGCCTTGCCGGTGACCGGCAGCGTCACGGTCTCGTCCTTGGCCACCAGCTTGTGGTGCCCGCCGGTCGCGGTGTTGGTGTCCAGCACGCGGGTGGGCGCGAGCGTGCCCAGCGTGCCCTGGGTGGCGGGGACGCCGCCCACGAAGTACCCGGCGACGTCGGCGATGAACTGCACCGAGCCGCTCGATCCGTTGGAGAGGCCGACCTTGCCACCGCTCCCGAGCGGCACCACCGCGAGGTTGGCCACCGTCTGCCCCTTGGTGAAGTTCAGGTTCGACACCCCCGGCACGCTGCCGCTGGCCGGATACGCCGTCGCGGGGCCGGAGCCCGTCGCCGCCGTGACGGTGAGGTTGAGAACGGCGGCGGACGCATCCGGGGGAATCCCCGACTTGCCGCCGACGGCGAACGAGATCGCCTTCTTCGAGGCGACGGGGGCGTGGTGCCCGCCGGTGGTGGTCCGGGTGTCGAGCAGGCGCCTCGGCACCATCGGCACGAACGTTCCGGACGCCGCCGCGCCGGACGTGCTGGTGAACGCCCCGGCCAGGTCGGCGAGCAGGTCGATGCTCGCCGACGGCGAGCCGTTGTAGACGGTGACCTTGTCGTTCGCCGGCACCTTCACCACCGTCAGGTTCGCCCGGGTCTCGCCCTTCGCGAAGTTCACATTGGAGGCAGTGGGGACCGAGCCACCGGCAGGATAGGCGGTGATGTGGCCACCCGCGGTCGGCCCGACGACGGTCAGGTTCAGCACCACCGCGGTCTCGGTGGCGACGCCCGAGGCCTTGGCGGTGAAGGTAACGGACTTGCCCGCCGCGACCTTGCCGTGATGCCCGCCGGTGGTCGTGCGGGTGTCGAGGACACGGACCGGGGCCGACAGCGGGACGTACCGGGAGCCCGCCGGAGTATCAGCCGCACCTGCCGGGGCCGAGATGACCACGACGGACGCGAGCAGGGATGCGCCGACGAGGGCAGGGACCACGGCACGCCGCACGGCGACACTCCAGGCGAAGTAGGCGAACACGATCATCAGGACGGAGCGCACCATACCGGCCGCCGTGAAGAAGGCTCCGGGCCCGGCAGCAGGTGCTGCCGGGCCCGGAGTGGGAGGTATGCCGCGTCAGGCGCTGGGCGCGACCTCTGCCTCGAGCAGGTTGCGCGTGCGGTTGGTGTCGACCGGGATGCCCGGGCCCATCGTCGTAGAGAAGGTGATCTTCTTGACGTACTTGCCCTTGGCGGCCGACGGCTTGGCCCGCAGGACCTCGTCGAGCGCGGCCGCGTAGTTCTCGACCAGCTGCTCGGCGGTGAAGGACGCCTTGCCGATGATGAGGTGCAGGTTGGCCTGCTTGTCGACGCGGAAGCTGATCTTGCCGCCCTTGATGTCGGAGACCGCCTTCGCGACGTCCGGGGTGACCGTGCCGGTCTTCGGGTTCGGCATGAGCCCACGCGGGCCGAGCACCCGGGCGATGCGGCCGACCTTGGCCATCTGGTCCGGGGTGGCGATCGCGGCGTCGAAGTCCAGGAAGCCGTCGGTGATCTCCTGGATCAGGTCGTCGCTGCCGACGCGGTCAGCACCGGCGGCAACGGCGGCGTCCGCCTTGTCGCCGGTGGCGAAGACGATGACGCGGGCGGTCTTGCCGGTGCCGTGCGGCAGGCTGACCGTGCCGCGGACCATCTGGTCGGCCTTGCGGGGGTCGACGCCGAGACGCATCGCGACCTCGACGGTGCCGTCGAACTTGCTCGGCGACGCCTGGACGGCGATGTTCGCGGCCTCGAGGGGCGAGTAGATACGCCCCTCCTCGATGAGCTCGGCGACCTTGCGGTAGCCCTTGCTGCGCTGTGCCATGGTTGCTTCTTCTCTTCCTGTCAGTGGTCAGGCGGACGGCTGCGCCGTCCTCCCACGCGTGCGGATGGGCCGGAGAGGGTGTCAGCCCTCGACGGTGATGCCCATCGAGCGAGCGGTGCCGGCGATGATCTTCGCGGCCTGGTCGATGTCGTTGGCGTTGAGGTCCTCCATCTTGGTCTGCGCGATCTCGCGGACCTGGTCCATGGTGACCTTGGCGACCTTCTTGGTGTGCGGCTCGCCGCTGCCCTTCTCGACGCCGGCGGCCTTGAGGAGCAGCCGGGCAGCAGGCGGGGTCTTGGTGATGAAGTCGAACGAGCGGTCCTCGTAGACCGAGATCTCGACCGGGACGATCTGCCCGCGCTGGCTCTCGGTGGCGGCGTTGTACGCCTTGCAGAACTCCATGATGTTGACGCCGTGCTGACCGAGCGCAGGGCCGACGGGCGGCGCCGGGTTGGCGGCGCCTGCCTGGATCTGCAGCTTGATGATCGCGGCGAGCTTCTTCTTCGGGGGCATTGCGTCTTCTCTTTCTTGTCTGTGGTGCTGGAGTGGTCAGGCGGGCCGGGCGGATCCCGGCCCTCCCACGGTGTTCAGATCTTGGAGACCTGGCTGAACGCCAGCTCCACGGGGGTCTCGCGGCCGAAGATGGACACGAGCACGTGCAGCTTCTGGTGGACGGGGTCGATCTCGCTGATCGTGGCCGGCAGGGTGGCGAACGGGCCGTCCATGACGGTGACCGACTCGCCGACCTCGAAGTCGACGACCGCGACCGCGGCCTTCTCCTGTGCCGCGCCGCCGGACTTGCCGGCCAAGGGCCGCTCGGCCGCCTTCTTCGCCTCCGGGGCGAGGATCTTGACGACCTCCTCGATCGACAGCGGTGACGGGCGGGAGGTGGCACCGACGAAGCCGGTGACGCCCGGGGTGTTGCGGACGGCGCCCCACGACTCGTCGTTGAGGTCCATGCGCACCAGGATGTAGCCCGGGAAGACCTTGCGCTGGACCTGCTGGCGCTTGCCGTTCTTGATCTCGACGACGTCCTCGGTGGGGACCTCGACCTGGAAGATGTAGTCCTCCATGTCGAGGGAGGTGATGCGGCTTTCGAGGTTGGTCTTCACCTTGTTCTCGTAGCCGGCGTAGGAGTGGATGACGTACCAGTCACCGAACTGCGTGCGCAGCTCGCGGCGCAGGGCCTCGACCGGGTCCTCGCCGTCGTCCTCGGTGGCCTCGGCGTCCACGTCGCCGGCCTCCGCCGTCTCGTCGCCACCCTGCTGCTCGTCGTTCTGCCCGTCGCCGTCCTGCTCGTCGGCGGCCGGGGCGTCGGCCTGCGCCGGCGCGTCCTGCGCCGCGTCGAACTCGGGCAGCGACTCGGCCTCCTCGTCGGCGCCGGGGAGGTCGTCGTCATCGGCACCGAGCAGCCGCGCGGCGGCGGCGAGGTCGGCCGGGGTGTCCTGCTCGGTCTCGCCGGGGGCGTCAGCGGTCGGCTCGCTCACCGGGCCGGTGGCCTCGGGGGCGTCGTCGTACTCGGACACGTTCACTTCCTTGCGTTTCAGGGACGGGCTGGTGCGAGGCGGCCGGCGATCAGCCGAATACCTTGACCACCAGCTTCGCGAGCCCGATGTCGAGACCGGACACCATCGCCACCATGATCACGACGAACACGATGACGACGATGGCGTAGGTGACGAGTTCGGAACGGGACGGCCAGAGAACCTTGCGCATCTCCGACACGCTCTCCCGGACGAAACGGGTCGGCTTGCCGCCGCGCCCCTTCGTCGAGCGCGCCGACGGTGACTCCGTGCGTGCGGATGTCACGGTGCTCCTCTCGGCCGTCACGCCGGTCGGCGGGAGCCGACCGGTCACAATGCAGCGGTGCTGGTGCGGTGCTGCAGCGCAGGGGCGACAGGACTCGAACCTGCAACCGCCGGTTTTGGAGACCGGTGCTCTACCAATTGAGCCACGCCCCTAAGGGACCTGCGTCGGGCCCGGCACCCCTGCCGCCAACACTGCCCTCGAACGCCGCGAACGCATGCTGACGCAGGGCCACGATCGGACCCGCGCGGTCAGTCTACGGTCCTGACCTGCCGAGCTCCAACCCGGTGGCCGCCGACCCGTCAGGCACCGGCCGGGCGGTAGCCGGACAAAGTGGCTGCCGCCATCTGGGACGATGGAGCCAGCGACGCGCCGAGCGTTCGCGCGAACACCAGAGGAGAAGTCAGTGGGAACCCGCGTATCCGACCGCCTCGCTGCCATCGCCGAGTCGGCCACACTCGCCGTCGACGCGAAGGCCAAGGCGCTCAAGGCAGCCGGCCGACCGGTCATCGGCTTCGGCGCGGGCGAGCCGGACTTCCCGACCCCGGACTACATCGTCGAGGCCGCCGTCGCCGCCGCGCGTGACCCCAAGAACCACCGCTACTCCCCCGTCGGCGGCCAGCCCGAGCTGCGGGCCGCCATCGCCGCGAAGACCAGGCGCGACACCGGCTACGAGGTCGAGGCCGCGCAGGTGCTCGTCACCAACGGCGGCAAGCAGGCTGTCTACAACACCTTCGCCGCACTGCTCGACCCGGGCGACGAGGTGCTGCTGATCGCGCCGTACTGGACCACCTACCCCGAGGCCATCAAGCTGGCCGGCGGCGTGCCGGTCGAGGTGTTCACCGACGAGACCACCGGCTACCTCGCCTCCGTCGAGCAGCTGGAGGCGGCCCGCACCGACCGCACCAAGGTGCTGCTGTTCGTCTCGCCGTCCAACCCCACCGGCGCCGTCTACCCGCGCGAACAGGTCGAGGCGATCGGCGCGTGGGCCCACGAGCACGACCTGTGGGTCGTCACCGACGAGATCTACGAGCACCTCGTCTACGGAGCGGCAGCCGAGGCCTCCGGCGGTGTCGCGGTGTCGATCGCGCCCAGCGCTGGAGAGAAGGTCGTCGTCCTCAACGGCGTCGCGAAGACGTACGCGATGACCGGCTGGCGGGTGGGCTGGATGATCGGCCCCGCCGACGTCATCAAGGCGGCCACCAACCTGCAGAGCCACGCCACCTCCAACGTCTCGAACGTCGCGCAGGTGGCCGCGCTGGCCGCCGTCTCCGGCGACCTGTCCGCCGTGGCCCGGATGCGCTCCGCCTTCGACCGGCGGCGGCGCACGATCGTGTCGCTGCTGTCCGACATCCCCGGCATCGTCTGCCCCGAGCCGGAGGGCGCGTTCTACGTCTACCCCTCCGTCAAGGGCCTGCTGGGCGTCTCGCTGCGCGGCCGCACCGCGGCCACGTCCGGCGAGCTCGCCGGGATCATCCTCGAGGAGGCCGAGGTCGCGGTGGTGCCGGGCGAGGCGTTCGGCACGCCGGGCTACGTCCGGATGTCCTACGCGCTCGGCGACGACGACCTCGCCGAGGGCGTGGCGCGCATAGCGAAGCTGGTCAGCGACAGCTGACGGTCGGGCTCAGGGCGAAGCTGGTCAGCGACAGCTGACGGTCGGGCTCAGGGCGAAGCTGGTCAGCAACAGCTGATCGCGGGCGATCTTGTTGCGCCGGGTGGCGTATGCGGCGTCCGCGGCATCACGATCGAAACGCGCCTGCCGCGCGGAGCACCGAGATCGCTGCCGGCAGGCCGGCGAGGGCCTTCTCCAGGTCTGCCGGGGCGGCGATCCGCCAGGCGTTGGCCGCCACGTAGCAGCGGATCGCCGCGTCCCACTTCGCCGCACCCGCCACCGTGCGCGCCTTCTCCAGCGCGGCCGAGCCCTTGTTGTACGTCGTGAAGTAGTACGCGTTCGAGTCGGCGCCGTACGCGCTGACCGGGGTGTCGACGGGCCGGCCGGTCTGCAGGTCCTGCGGGTGCGCGGGCTCGCCGTCGATCAGCTCCTCGGAGTACTGCGCGAACGCCTCGTCGAGCCAGGGGTGCAGGGCCTGCGAGTCGCCGACCATCGCGTAGAACCACTGGTGCGCGGTCTCGTGGACGGCGACGAGCCGGGTCGAGTCGAGCATGAGGATCGAGCTCGGGTACTCGATGCCGCCGCCGTTGACGGGGATGCGCGCCACCGACAGCGACGGGAACGGGAACGGGCCGAACCGCGCGACCAGCGCGGTGATCGCGCGCCGGAACTCGGGCACGAGCTGGTCGCGGACGGCCTTGGTCGGCGCGCCGAGATGCAGCGTGACGCCGCTGACCTTCGTGGTGGTGTCGGAGAACGGCCCGGCGGCGACGCTGACGTCGCGGGCGGCGGCGAGGGTCGCATGCCAGGTGCGGGCGGCGCCGGTGACCGCGCCCGGCGTCGGGTTGCCGGAGGCGATGACGACGTCGGCCCGCGGGGCGACGACCGTCAGGTCGACGGCCATCGCCTCGCTGGTGGCCGTCTCCGCCGGGAAGCCCACGAGGTTCTCGGTGTGCCAGCCGTACCCACGCTGCCAGGCGAGCAGCGGCGCGCCGGAGCCGAAGTAGGCGTAGCCGTCGACGTGGCCCACCCGCGGGAACGCCTGCGGCGGCGCATCGCCCACGGTGAGGGTGAAGTCGATCTCGGCGGTGACGGTGGTGCCCGCGGCCACCGGCGCCGCGAACGGGATGCGTAGCAGCCCACCCTGCGTGCCGGCGGCCGCGCCTGCCGGAGAGAACGTGAACCCCGTCCCGCCGTGGTCGGCCGTCGCGCGCAGGATGCGGGTCTGTGTGCGGACCGAGCCCGCCGCGGTGGGGCTGTTGGCCGTCAACCGGAAGACGAGCTCGGTGATGCGCCGGTCGGGTGTGAAGCTGATCCGCTCGTGGCCGGTGACGTGGGTGTGGTCGGCGCCGATGTCGAAGCGCAGCGTCATCCGCGGCCGGGCCGGGTCGGGCGCCGCGTAGTCGGCGGGACAGGCGGGCGGGGCCGTGCCGCCCGCCGATGGAGGCGGGCTACCCGCCGGCTGAGTCGTGCTGCTCGGGGACGTGGCGACGGCGGAGCCGGGCCGCGCCGGGTGGACGATGCCGCCGGAGGAGCCACAGGCGGCCGCGAGCAGGGCGACCGCGGCCACCGCGACGGCTCGCCCGCGCAGCATCAGCCGGCCGGCGGCCGCACGACCGCGCGCGCCTTCGCCAGGACGGTCTGCCCGCCGACCGTGGCGGTGAGGTCGACCTCCACCAGCCCGTCGTCACGCACCGTCCGCACCGAGCCCGTCACCTCGACCACGGCGCTGCCGGGGTCCGGCACCGGCACCGGCCGGGTGAACCGCACGCCGTACTCGACCACGGCCCCCGGGTCGCCGGCCCAGTCGGTGACGACCCGGACGGCGGTGGCCATCGTGTACATGCCGTGCGCGATGACGCCGGGCAGCCCGACCTCGCGCGCCACCCGGTCGTTCCAGTGGATCGGGTTGAAGTCGCCGGAGGCACCGGCGTAGCGGACGAGGTCCGCCCGCGTGATCGGGAACTGCTGCGCCGGCAGCGCGGTGCCCACCTCGATCATGCTTCCGCCCCCCGCACCACGATGAGCATCGTCGCCGTGACGACCGGCTCGCCGGCCTCGGTGCGTGCGTCGGCACGGCTGGTAACCATCTCGTTGCCGGCGACCGAGCGGACCGACTCGACGGTGAGGTCCACCAGCAAAGTGTCACCCGCGACCAGCGGCCGGTGGTGGACGAACTTCTGCTCGCCGTGCACGACCCGGGAGAAGTCGATGCCCGCGGCAGGGTCGAAGAACAGCCGCTCGGACGCCTCGGAGGTGACGACGACGGGGAAGGTCGGTGGCGCGACGACGTCCGGGTGGCCGAGCGCCCGCGCGGCCTGGACGTCACGGTAGGCGGGGTTAGGGTCGTTGATCGCGTTCGCGAACTCGCGGATCTTCTCCCGGCTCACGTAGTAGGGCCGGGTGGCCGGATAGACCTTCCCCACGAGCGACGCATCGACCGGCATGGCCGAAGGTTATTGCATCCGCCGGCCCGCCCTCGATGGCCAGGCGATGGTCGGGCTTCATCACCGGGACTCCACCGGTCTTGAACCACAGGGCGACTATGCATAAAATTGGAAGGAATCTTATGTATTCGGGTTGGAGGTGCCATGGTCACTACGATCGACATCGATCAAGAGCTGCTCGGCAAGGCGAAAGACGCGCTGGGCACCAGCACCGCGAAGGCGACCGTCGACCAAGCGCTGCGCGAGGTCGTGATGCGCCGTCGTCAGTCGCTCGCGCTGGCCGCGCTGGCCGAAGTCGAGTTCGACGTCGACCCGAGGAAGATCGATCGCGCCGTTGGCTGATCCGGCCCGCCTGCTGCTGGACAACAGCGTCTGGCAACGGATGGCGAAGCCGCCCGTCCGGGCCGCCGTCGAAGCGCTCCTGGCGCAGGTGTCGCCACTCGACGTGCTGGTGTGCCCACCGGTCGTCGCTGAAGTCGGGTTCAGCGCACGAGACGCACACGATCACGACCGCATCCGCGCGGCACTGGCCGAGTTTCTGGACTGCGACCAGCATCCCGGCACGGACTTGGTGCTCGACATCCAGAACCGCCTCTGGAAGAACGGTCTGTTCCGAGCCGTCGGCGCGGCCGACACGCAGGTCGCCGCCTACGCGATCGCCAACAGTGCAACCGTGGTGCACTACGACGCCGACTTCGAACACGTCGCCCAGGTGAGGTCGGACTTCCGGCACCGCTGGGTCGTGCGGCGCGGCTCCATCGACTGAGCGGCACGAAGCCCCGGCGGTCCGGTCAGCCGGCGTCGTCACGCACCAGGAAGGGCGTGGCGCCGAAGCCCTCGACGCGCGGGCGCCCCCACGGGTCGACGTCGGACAGCGAGGTGGCGACCTCGGCGTGCGGGGTGCGCAGCGCGACCCTGCGGGCCCCGTCGGCGACCAGCGCGGCGACCTCGGCGGCGGCAGCCACCCGGCCGTACCAGTGGTACTTGCCGCTGATCGGGTCGAACTGCCCGCGCAGGGTGACCGTGACCGGGACGACGGTGTCGCCGTCGACGATCTCGGCCGGGCCGTCGTAGCCGTCGTGGCCGTCGTGGCCGTCGTGGCCGTCGTCGGTCATGAGCGGCTCTCCGCGGGAGTCAGGCTGCCCACGGGCAGCGGATCGTCGAAGCCGACCTCGATGCCGTAGTCGCGCGCGGTGCCTTCGAGCAGGTGCCAGACGCCGATAGTGACGAGTTCGGCGAACCGGTCGCGGGTTATCGCGTCGCGGTGCTGCAGCCACCACCCGCCGGACGCCTCGACGAAGCCGACGATGCCGTAGGCGCCGGGGTCGGCCTCCTGGGCGTCGACACCGAACACGCCCATCAACAGCTTGAGGACGCCGGCGATGCTGTCCGCCAGGGTGTTCTCGACGGAGTCGAGTGCGCTCGCCAGGCCGGTACGGCGGCTGCGCAGGAAGTGATAGAGGTTCGGGTGCTCGTCGAGCCACCCGACGATCACGCCGATGGCCGCCGAGATGACCGTACGCGGGGTGCTCTGCGGGGAGAGGTCCAGCTTGGGCAGCACGCTGCCGACGACGGCTCCGACGATCTCGTCGGCGATCGCCTGCCGGAGGTCGTCGCGGTCGCGGAAGTAGCGGTAGAGGACGGTGCGGCTGACGCCCGCCTCCTCGGCGATCTGCTCGGCGCTGGCCTCGGGGCCGTACAGGTCGACGGCGTCGACACCGGCGCGGACGAAGCCTGCCCGGCGCTGCGTGCGGTGCTCGGCCCAGCGCAGCCGCCGGCCGTCGGAGTTCGAGCGGTCGGCCCGGTTCGTCATGATCCACTCCCAAGCCGTCTGGTGCTGCGAGCCAGCTGGCGGCGATTTACCTGTAACAGCACTCTAAACGCCGCCGGCCTTCACGCGACGCCGTGTCACAGATTTTTACCGTGTCCGGCAGGTGCGGCGGCACGCATCACGGGCCGGACACGACGAGGCCCCGCCCGGCTGATGCCGGACGGGGCCTCGTGCGCAAGGTCGGGTTAGCGGGTCTCGCGGTGCTCGGTGTGCTTGCCGCAGTTGGGGCAGAACTTGTTCATCGCAAGCCGGTCGGGGTCGTTGCGACGGTTCTTGACCGTGATGTAGTTGCGGTGCTTGCACTCCTGGCACGCCAAGGTGATCTTCGGACGAACGTCGGTGGCTGCCACGGGTACTGCCTCTCTGATGACTGCGTCGGGCTCCGGGCCGAACGGCCCGGTTGTCAAGCTTCGTCGTGTCAAGCTTCGTCGTGTCGAGCTTCGTCGTGTCGAGCTTCGTAGCGAGGGCGGGACTCGAACCCGCGACACCACGATTATGAGCCGTGTGCTCTGACCACCTGAGCTACCTCGCCGCGGACAGGCGCTGGACGCCTGCCTGAGCCCCCTTACGGAATCGAACCGTAGACCTTCTCCTTACCATGGAGACGCTCTGCCGACTGAGCTAAGGGGGCGGGACGCGGCGCCGGATTTCCGACGCGCGCACCGACGGACGAGCTTACACGATGCGCACCGGCGCTCCGCCCACTCCCTCGGCCGTCGCCACCGGTCCCTACCGGCGCCGGCCGACCCGCGGCAGCCCATCTATTCGCACCGAGACCTTGGCAACAGATCAACCGCGGGCCAGACTCGGGCCAGGGCCCTTGACCGGGCCCGAACTGATGCCGACGCCAAGGAGTTGAACGATGGCCGTGACCACGGAGCTCACCACGCTGCATCGCCGGGTCGACGAGCTGCGGGAGATCATCGACGTGGTCCGCACTCGGTACGGCGACGTCCCCGCCGTACGCCGGCTGCTCGGCGACATCGACCGGCTCAACCTCGACGCCGCCGACCTCGACACCCTGACCCCGATCGCCGAGGCACCCCGTCCGGAGGTGCAGCTCATCGACGACACGCCACCTGACCCAGCGCTGTGGGCCGACGCCGACGACGAGGGTCTCGGCGGTTACCACCGGTGACCAAGGCTCTCGAGAACACACCGTCCAAGACCACCGCAGGCGTCGGAGCGCCGGGCCGCGCCAGCATCCCAGCGCGCACCCTGCGCACGGACAACTGGCGCAAAGCGCCCACCCTGACGTTCGTCCTGCTGTCGGCGTGGGTCGTCTACGCGACGCTGCGCGCGTGCTGGCACGCCGCGTACTTCGACGCGAAGGACCACTACCTGACGCCGTTCTACTCGCCGTGCGTCACCAAGAGTTGCGTTCCTGACTCCCGCGACTTCGGCACCTGGTTCGGGCACTTCCCGCCGATCATCCCGTTCGCGATCATCACCCTCGTCTTCCTGCTGGGCTTCCGGCTCACCTGTTACTACTACCGGCGCGCCTACTACCGCGCGTTCTGGGCGTCGCCGCCGGCCTGCGCGGTGGCCGAGCCGCACGCCCGGTACTCCGGCGAGACACGGTTCCCGCTGATCGCGCAGAACCTGCACCGCTACTTCTGGCTGTTCGCCGGGCTGATCTCGCTGGTCAACACCTGGGACGTCGTACAGGCGTTCCGGCCGGTCAAGGCGAGCGGCGGGCACACCTTCGGGTTCGGGCTCGGCACGATCATCATGTTGATCAACGTGATCCTGCTGTGGGGCTACACGATCTCCTGCCACTCCTGCCGGCACATCATCGGCGGGCGGCTGCGCAACTTCTCCCGGCACCCGCTGCGCTACAAGGCGTGGGGCGTCGTGTCGAAGCTCAACGCCAAGCACATGCAGCTGGCCTGGACGACGCTGGCCACGCTCGCGATCACCGACGGGTACATCGCGCTGGTCGCCTCGGGCGCCTTCAGCGACCCGCGCATCCTCCACTGAAAGGCGTTTCGTGTCCGAAGCGATCGAGAAGCACAACTACGACGTCCTCGTGATCGGCGCCGGCGGCGCCGGCCTGCGTGCGGCCATCGCGGCGCACGAGGCGGGCCTGCGCGTCGCCATCATCTGCAAGTCACTGTTCGGCAAGGCGCACACGGTGATGGCCGAGGGCGGCTGCGCCGCCGCGATGGGCAACGTCAACGACAAGGACAACTGGCAGGTGCACTTCCGCGACACCATGCGCGGCGGCAAGTTCATGAACAACTGGCGGATGGCCGAACTGCATGCCAAGGAGGCGCCCGACCGTGTCTGGGAGCTGGA
>Ga0164242_10005628_pt1 | contig 13928 bp, 8 predicted proteins | sample OricomgcompostMG_FD_108783 | JGI IMG/M metagenome (GOLD analysis project Ga0164242, IMG submission 108783) | Miracle-Growth compost microbial communities from Emeryville, California, USA - Original compost - Miracle growth compost (MG) ...
GACTCCGTCAAGACCTTCGAGAAGAACGCCTTCCCCGACCAGGAGGTCTACGGCGACACCCCCGACGCCGAGCTGCGCATCATCACCTGCGGCGGCGTCTTCGACAAGAAGACCAAGGACTACCAGGCGAACGTCGTGGTCTTCGCCCACCTGTCCGCGGTCTCCAAGGCCTGAGCCGGCCGGCCCGGCCGGGCCGCCGAGAAAGCCCGTGCCTCCCCGGCGGCTGAGCCGGGGAGGCACGGACCTGCCGGGGCGGCGCGGACGGCACCCTTGAACCGCCCCGCCGCGCCCGTTCCCTCAGAACCCCCCGTCCTCCTCCGGGAGGTCCGGAAGGACGTTGGTGCGGGCCACCGACGCGTACCAGTGCGCGCTGCGCTTGGGCAGCCGGGCCTGCGTGGCGAAGTCGACGTACACCGCGCCGAAGCGCTTGCTGTAGCCGTGGGCCCACTCGAAGTTGTCCATGAGCGACCACAGGAAGTACCCGCGCACGTCGACGCCCTCGCGGATCGCCCGGTGCACCGCCGCCAGGTGGCTGTGGACGTAGGCGATCCGCCGGTGGTCGTCGATGGTGCCGTCGGGCGAGACCCGGTCCTCGTAGGCGGCTCCGTTCTCGGTCACCATCAGCGGCAGGTGCGGGTGCTCGCGGTGCATCCGGGACAGCAGCTCGTACAGGCCGCCGGCGTCCACCGCCCACTGCATGGCGGTGGTCTGGCCCGGCGGCACGTGGAAGGCGACGTGCTCCGAGCCCGGCCACGGCGAGTACGGGCCGCCGCCGTGGCCGTGGCGGCCCGGGGAGCGGTCGCCGGGCCGGCCGCCGGAGACCAGCGTCGGCGTGTAGTAGTTGATGCCGAGCAGGTCCAGCGGGCGGGAGGTCTCGGCCAGGTCCCCGTCCTCGACCAGCGCCTCCCAGTCCACCACGTGGGCGGTGTCCGCCAGCAGGTCGGGCGGGTAGCCGTCGCCCAGCAGCGGGCCGAGGAAGATCCGGTTGCCGACCGCGTCGATCCGCCGCGCCGCGTCGAGGTCGGCCGCCGAGTCGGTGCGCGCGCGCACCTGGTGGAGGTTGAGGGTGATCGAGGTCCTGGCGGTGGCGGGGAGTACGGATCGCAGGACCCCGATCGCCCGTCCGTGGGCGAGGTTGAGGTGGTGGGCGGCCTTCAGCGCCGACCCCGGGGCGGTACGCCCGGGTGCGTGCACTCCCGAGCCGTAGCCGAGGAAGGCCGAGCACCACGGCTCGTTGAGCGTCGTCCAGTAGGGCACGCGGTCGCCGAGCGCGTCCGCGACGATCTCGGCGTAGTCGGCGAACCGGGAGCTGGTCTCGCGCACGGTCCAGCCGCCGACGTCCTCCAGGTCCTGCGGCAGGTCCCAGTGGTAGAGCGTGGCGAACGGGGTGATGCCCTTGTCCAGCAGCTCGTCGACCAGTTTCCGGTAGAAGTCCAGGCCGCGCTGGACCGCCGGGCCGCGGCCGGTGGGCTGCACCCGCGACCAGGACACGGAGAACCGGTACGCGCCCAGGTCCAGGTCCCGCATCAGCCGCACGTCCTCCCGGAAGCGGTGGTAGTGGTCGGCGGCCACGTCCCCGGTGTCGCCGCCGGCCACCCGCCCCGGGGTGTGGCTGAAGGTGTCCCAGATCGACGGCGTCCGGCCGTCCTCGGCGGCGGCCCCCTCCACCTGGTAGGCGGCGGAGGCCGCCCCCCACACGAACCCGGGGGGGAAGACGAGCGGGGACGTGCCGGCCGCGCGCTGCGGGCTCTCGGGACGGACAGCGGTCACGGGGGACTCCAAGGGGAACCAGGGGCCGGACGTCGGACGGGAGGCGCTGGGCCGCAGGCGGGTCAGCTCTTCACGGCGCCCGCCGTGATGCCGCCGACGATCTGCTTGCCCAGCACCGCGAAGACCAGCAGCAGCGGCACCGTCGCCACCAGTGCGCCGCAGACGACCACCGCGTGGTTGATCGTGTGGTCGCCGGAGCCGAGCCCCTGGAGCGCCACCTGCACGGTGGGGTTCTGCTGGTTCAGCGCGATGAACGGCCAGAAGAAGTCGTTCCAGGACTGGACGAACACCAGCATGCCCAGCACCGCCATGGCCGGCCGGGCGATCGGGAAGACCACGTGCCAGATGATCCGCAGGCTGTGCGCGCCGTCCACCCGGGCGGCTTCCACCAGCTCCACCGGCAGCGCCTCGGAGAGGAACTGGCGCATGAAGAACACGCCGAACGCCGCCACCAGCGACGGCAGGATCACCGACTGGATGTGGCCCACCCAGCCGATGTTGCTGACGATCTGGTAGAGCGGGATGACGGTCAGCTGCGGCGGGATCGTCATCGTGGTGACGACGACGGTCAGCAGCGCGTTGCGGCCGCGGAAGCGGAGCTTGGCGAAGGCGAACCCGGCCAGCGTCGCGAACAGCACGGTGCTCAGCGCCACGCACGAGGCCACGATCGTGGAGTTGACCAGGGCCTTGGTCATGTCGACCTCGTCCCACACGATCTTGAGGTTGTCGACCAGGTGCGTGCCGGGCAGCAGTGGGGTCGGCGGGGTGATCAGCTCGGTGTCGGTCCGGGAGGCCGCGACCACCGTCCAGTACAGCGGGAACAGCGACAGCAGCGTGGCGATGATCAGCAGGATGTACGCGACGGGCCCGGCGGACTGCTGCCTGCCGGCGCCGGTCGCGCGCAGCCTGCGGCGCGACGGGGTCCGGGGGGCGCCCGAGTGCCGTGGGCCCGTGGACGGTATCGACTGGGTCAGTTCTGCCACGGGTCAGCCCCCCTGGTTCCGGCGGTTGGCGCGGGTCACGAGCAGCTGCACGGCGCCGATGAGCAGCAGGATCAGCAGCATCACCCAGGCCACGGCCGAGGCCTGCCCGAGTTCGCCGACCTGCCAGCCCTTGTCGTACATGTACAGGCTCAACGTCTCGTACTGGTGGGCGGAGCCGCCGGTGTAGCCGATGGACCCGCCGAACATCAGCGGCTCGCCGAACAGTTGGGTGGCGCCGATGGTGGAGACGATGATGGTGAAGAAGATCGTCGGGCGGATCGACGGGATGGTGACGCTGATGAACTGCCGCCACCGCGAGGCCCCGTCGAGCGCCGCGGCCTCGTACAGGTCGGCCGGCACCGCCTGCATCGCGGCCAGGTAGATCAGCGCGTTGTAGCCCGTCCAGCGCCAGGTGACGATCGCCGAGATGGCGATCTGCGCCGGCCACTTGGACGTCGACCACTGCACGTGGCCGGCCCCGAAGTGCCCCAGCAGCTGGTTGATCATCCCGTAGTCGGGGTTGAAGATCTGGACGAAGACCAGCGTCGCGGCGGCGATCGAGGTGGCGTACGGCGCCAGGATCGCCACCCGGAAGAAACCGCGGGCCCGCATCCTGTAGTTGAGCAGGTGGGCCAGGCCCAGCGCCATCAGCAGCTGCGGGACGGTGGAGATCACGCCGAGGGTGAAGGTGTTGCGCAGCGCGTTCCAGAAGAACGTGTTGTCCCACAACTCCGTGTAGTTGCGGGCGCCCACCCAGGTGGCGTGCGTGCCGAGCTGCACCTCGTGGAAGGACAGCCAGCCGGTGTAGATCAGCGGGAAGAGGCCGAAGGCGGCGAAGCAGAGGAAGAAGGGGGCGATGTAGACGTAGGGCGACGCCTTGGTGTCCAGCCGGAACAACCGGACGCGCCAGCCGGCCGCGGGCGGACCGGGGTCGCCGCCGTGCTGGGAGAGCGGGGCGTTCCCGGACGACCTGGGTGTGCCGTCGGACGTCGCCCTGACGGAGGTGGCCACGAGTGGCGTCCTTCCGGTAGGGGATCAGCGGGGATCAGCGGGGATCTGCGGGGATCTGCGGAGGATCTGCGGAGGATCGACGAACGGGTGCGGTGCGGCGGTGCCGTGGTGCCTGGTGCGGTGCGCCGGTGCGGGCCGTCGCACGGTGCGGTGGTGCGGGGCCCGACGCGGCGCGGGGGCCGCCCGGCCGGCGCGGGGCCGGGCCGGGAGGCGGGACCGGTGGCGGCGGGTCAGCCCATGTCGCCGACCTGGTCCTTCACCTGTGCCTGGATCTTCTTCCACTCGGCTGTCGCGGACGTCCCGTGCTGCTCCATGTCGAGCAGGCCGTTCTGGGTGATGATGTCCTTGACCGTGCCGTCGTTCGGGCCGATCGGGGCCGGCTGGATGTTGTGCGCGGTGGCGGTGAAGATCTTGCCCACCGGCGTGCCGGGGAAGTAGTCGTTGGTCGTGTTCTGCACCGCCGGGTCGTCCAGACCGGCCTTCACCGACGGGATGTTGCCGAACTTCTGGAAGACCTTGACCTCCTGGGCGGGGGCGGTCAGCCACTGCGCCAGCGCCTCGGCCTCGGCCACGTGCTTGCCGGACTTGGGCACCGCGAGGAACGAGCCGCCCCAGTTGCCGGCCTGCGGCGGCTGGGCGATGTCCCAGTTGCCCTTGTTGGCCGGGCCCGCGTCGGTGGCGACCTGGCCGATCATCCAGCTCGGGCAGGCCACGGTGGCGAACTTGTTGGTCTTGAACGCCGCCGACCAGGTGTTGTTCGAGTCGAACTGCTGGAGCTTGGCGGTCAGCCCGTCCTGGACGGCCTCGGCGGAGAGGTTCCACGCGGTCCTCACGCCCGGGCTGGTGTCGTAGATCAGCTTGCCGGAGCTGTCGGAGTACTGCGTGGTCTGGCTGGAGAGCACCGCGTTGAACAGGCCGCCGGCCGAGTCGGTGAAGGCCACGCCGGCCGGGGCCTTCGCCTTGAACTGCTTGCCGACGTCGACGAACTTCTGCCAGTCGCCCGCCCACAGCTGCGCCACCTGGTCCCGGTCGGTCGGCAGCCCGGCCTTCTTGAACAGGTCCTTGCGGTAGCAGATCGCGGTCGGGCCGACGTCCGTGCCCACGCCGATGATCCGGCCGTCGGAGGTCGTGGCCTCCTTCTCCTTGTAGTCCAGCCAGTCGTTCGCGTTGAAGCCCTTGACGGTCTTGAAGTCCACGAACTTGTTCGCGTACTGCGGCTGGACCGCGTTGGCCACGAAGCCGATCTCGATCGCCTGGATGTCGTCGAGGCCGGTGTTCTGGTTCAGGTGCAGCTTCAGGGAGTTCCAGTACTGCCCGCTGTCGGAGACGTTGTCTTCCTTGATCGTGATGTTCGGGTGCAGCTTGTGGTACTCGGCGAAGAGCTTGGCCCCGGTCTTGTCGTCGTAGCCGAACGAACCGTAGTCGCCGATGCGCAGCGTGATCTGCTCGTCGGACGACCCCTTGCCGTCGTCCTTCTTGCTGCCGCTGCTGCAGCCGGTGATCAGGGTCGCGCAGGCTGCGAGACCCGCTACCGCGATGACTGCGGCCCTGCGGGTTCTGCCGGAAGTGCGCATTCCACTCTCCTTGTCAGGGTGGTCGAGCGATGCGGTGGTGCGGTGGTGGTGTCCCCGGGTGACGGTGCGCGGAACAGATGTCGTGGGAGCGCTCCCATTAGGCTTTCCGGAACACTCACGCCTGGGAGGGGTCAGTGTCAAGACGTGAAGTCGATTTCGTTGCCGGAACGTGTCCGCGACGCACGCACGGTCACTTCTTGAACGAACGGGCCCGCTCACGCCGGGTGTTCGGCGGGTACCGTGGGAGCGCTCTCACGCTTCTCTCCGCAGTGGGTGAAACCGGGCGCTAAGGTGGCGCGCACTGAGTACAGGAGGCTTGCAGTGGCCATGAACGGTCGGCACAGCGGACGTCCCACCCTCGAAGAGGTGGCCGTCCGCGCCGGGGTGGGCCGGGGGACCGTCTCCCGGGTGATCAACGGTTCTCCCCGGGTGAGCGACCGGGCGAGGGCGGCAGTCGAGGCGGCGATCGCCGAACTGGGCTACGTGCCCAACCGGGCGGCGCGCGCGCTGGCCGGGAACCGCACGGACGCGATCGCCCTGGTGATCCCGGAGCCCGAGACCCGGCTCTTCGCGGAGCCGTACTTCTCCGACATCATCCGGGGGATCGGCGCCGAGCTGGCCGACACCGACATGCAGCTGCTGCTGACGCTGATCCGCACCCCCAAGGAGCGCTCCCGGTTCGCCCAGTACCTGGCCGCCCACCGGGTGGACGGGGTGCTGCTGGTCTCCGTCCACGAGGACGACCCGCTGCCCGACCTGCTGGAGCAGCTCGACGTGCCGGCGGTGCTCAACGGCCGCCGCTCCGACCTGGAGTCGCTCTCCTACGTCGACGCCGACAACGTGGGCGGCGCCCGGGCCGCCGTCGGGCACCTCTTCGCCAGCGGTCGGCGCACCGTGGCCACCATCACGGGGCCGCTGGACATGTATGTGGCCCGCTCCCGGCTGGAGGGCTACCGGGGCGCCGTCGAGGACGCCGGCTTCGGGCGGGACGAGGCGCTGGTGGCCGCAGGCGACTTCACCGAGGAGGGCGGCCGGCGGGCCATGCGCGAGTTGCTGGAACGCCGCCCCGACATCGACGGCCTGTTCGCCGCCTCCGACGTGATGGCCGCCGGCGCCCGCGCGGTGCTGCGCGAGTCCGGGCGCACCATCCCCGGCGACGTGGCCCTGGTCGGCTTCGAGGACTCCGCCATCGCCCGCCACATGGACCCGCCGCTGACCTCGGTGCGCCAACCGACCGAGGAGATGGGCCGGACCATGGCCCGGGTGCTGCTGGAGGAGATCGCCGAGCGCGAGTCGGTGCGGCGCCACGTGGTGCTGGCCACGGAACTGGTCCAGCGCGCGTCGGTCTGAGCCGTCGGCCCGGGGGCTCTCCGGCCCCGGGGCCCTGCGATCCCGGCGGCAGGGCCTCAGGGGCCGGCGCCGATGCCGGGCCGCCCGGAGCCCGCGGAACCGGCGGGCGCCGCGGCCGCGTCGTACCCCACACGGTACGGGCCGAACAGGGGAGGCTCCCATGGACGGACACGGCGGCGGCTTCGGCGGCGCCGGGCACCACGGCGGCCCCGCGCACCCGGCCGGCCCCGAGCTCCACGGGCACCACGGCCACTCCGCGCCCGGCCACTTTGCCCCGGGCCGCCCCACGCACCACCGTCCGGGCGCGGACGCCGGCACGGCCGACGGCGCGGGCACGGACCCGGTCGACACCGGGGCGGGCCCGCCGGCGCCGGTGCGCGGGCCGTTCGCCGTGCTCGCGGCCCTCGTCGTGGTGTTCGCCTTCGTCGCCGGGCTGCTGGTCCTCACCCGCTGACCGGTCCTGACGACCGGTCGCCGACCTGCCGCCGGATCGCCCCGGCCGCCCGTGGCCGGGGCGGAAGGCAGGCCGCCGGGGGCGGTTCCGGTGCGCACGCGGCTTCGTGCGCCCGGACCGCCCCCGGCGGTTTTGTGGGGGGATCCTGTGGGGGGAGGGGGGAAGTCCTCGGCTTGTGGGGGAGCCTTCGGTGCCGGCGGCTCAGTAGCCGACGGCTACCTCCATCCACTGCGGGTCCTGCATGGAGGTGTACGCGGCCTGGCCGCCGACGTCGTCGTACGGGAACCCGTAGGCGAGGCCGTTGATCGCGTGGTCGTGCCAGAACTTGGCGTACCAGTTGGCCGGGTCGGACGTGTAGAACTGGGTCGGGTCCTGCTGCTCGTCGGTGGGCAGGGTGGCGGTGTGCCGGTTCAGGGCCGCGCACATCGTCGGGTTGCCCGCCAGGTCGCCCGCGCAGCCGAAGATGTCGGACGTCGGCGCGTTGACGCCGACCGACTGGGCGTACGAGGTGAAGTAGTCCTGGTTCACCCCGCCGCTGCGGAAGCTCGGGTCGCTGCCGGGCGCGATGATCCGGTAGGGCGCCTGGGTCTGGGCCAGCACCTTGAACTGCTGCGGCACGGCGTTCTGGAACTCCGAGAACACCTGGTCGCGCGGGGTGGTGAACAGGTCCTGGCTGTCACCGAGTTGGATGTCCTGCCCGGAGTGGGAGTGCAACCGGATGGCCAGCGGCAGGCCCCAGGCGTCGACCCGGGTGGTGTTGCCGTTGAACACGTCCGGGCCGATGGTGAACTCGATGAAGTCGTAGTACTGGCTGGCCGGTGAGCCGAGGTAGAAGTACATCCGCCCCGAGGAGTTGGCCGGCATGTCGAAGTACGGCTGGTCGGCGATGGAGTGCGTCTCGCCGTTGAAGCTCCAGTACACCTGGCTGTCGGGGTACTGGCCGTTGGTGCGGTTGAGGATGGCCACCTCGAGGACGTTCTGGGCCGCGGGGATCTGGCTGGTGTCGCCCCAGAAGGAGTCGTCACCGCCGCCACCGGGCGAGGTGGGCGGCGGGGTCGCGCCCGAGGCCAGGTGGACCTGGAACTCGTAGAGCGAGTCGCCGTACTGCGTGGCCCGGGCGGTCGCGTACAGCCGCACGTACCGGCCGGTGCCGTCGACGGTCAGGTTCTCCGTGCCGCCCTTGCCGCTGGTGGTGGAGTAGACGCTGGTCCAGTCGGTGCCGTCGTCGGAGACCTGGATCTGGTAGGCCGTGGCGTACGCGGCCTCCCAGCTCAGGCCGATGCCGCAGATCGGCTCGGACGCGCCGAGGTCCACCCGCAGCCACTGCGGATCGCTGAAGGCGCTGGACCAGCGGGTGGTGGAGTCGCCGTCCACGGCCGCGGTGGCCGGCGTACCGGCGTTCTCCGTGGACGAGGCGGTGGCCGGCCGGTTCAGGGCCGCGTTGTCCGTGGAGCAGGCCGAGGGCGAGCCGGTGCCGCCGTAGACCTGGAACTCCCAGAGCGAGTAGCCCCACTGGGTGCCGCGGGCGGTGCCGTACATCCGCACGTAGCGGCCGGAACCGTTTACGTTCAGCGTCTGCGTGCCGCCGGTGCCGGTCGTGGTCGAGTAGACGCTCGTCCAGTTGCTGCCGTCGGTGGACGTCTGGATCTGGAATGCCTTGCCGTAGGCGGTCTCCCACTGGAGGACCACCTGGGTGATGGTCTGCGTGCTGCCGAGGTCGACCTGGAGCCACTGCGGGTCGGAGGCGGCGGAGGACCAGCGGGTGCCGGTGTCGCCGTCGACGGCCGCGGAGGCCGGGAAGGCGGCGTTCTCGGTGGACGAGGCGGTGGCCGGCTTGCCCTGCGAGAGCAGGGTGGCCGCCGCTCGGGCGGGCGTCTGGGAGGTGGCGACGAGCGCGAGGCCCGCGGTGAGTGCGATCAGGAGGGAGAAGATCAGGTAGGGCCGGGATCTGTCGTGCCGTCTGGTCCGCGGCCGCACCATTGGCGAAGCGCTGCCTGGCATGGTGGGTGCTCCTCAACCGGGTGGGGGTCCGTGATGGAGGCCCGGGAGCGCCCCCGTGGGGGTGAGAGCGCTCTCTGGTGAGGTGATGTTTACAAGGCCGGTACAGGCGGCGTCAATAAGTTGTTCAGCACTGGCCGGTTGAGCACCCTGACTGCTTCGACTCCCGAACGCTCAACGCCCTGCTCAGCGGCGAAACGCCGGACGAGTCGGACATTCCGCCGGCCGCCGAGGGGCGGCCCCGTGCGCGCCATCCACGCACGGGACCGCCCCGGTTCCCGGCGGCCGGGCTCACCCCAGCGAGGCCAGGTGGTCCTTGAGGCCCTGGCCGTAGGCCGTGGGCGTGCCGTCGTAGTCGGAGATCAGGGACGGCCCGGAGGAGCAGTCCCAGGTGTTCCAGGTCCAGCCCAGGTAGGACAGGTGGTGGGCGTCCAGCCAGTCCATGAACGTGTCGGTGAAGGAGTGGGCGCAGGTGTTCTCGCCGATCTCACCGGCCACCAGCGGGACCTTCGCCGCCACCGGCGCCAGCTGGCTGTCCCAGCACGACTGGTTGGCGCAGGAGTTGAAGTTGTACACGTGCACCGAGGCGGCCAGGTCGCCGTCCGGGTCGGTGGGCTCGTGGGCCAGCCATCCGGTCAGGTCGTTGGAGTAGGCCAGGCCGCCGAGCATCAGCACGTTCTGCGCGCCCGCGCCGCGCACCGCGTCCACCAGGTCCTGCATGCCGGCCACCTGGTAGGAGATGCCGGGGCAGGTGCCGCCGTCGCGCCAGCAGGTCCAGGCCTGGTCGCTGGAGGAGGTGGCGCGGTCCGGGTAGGGCTCGTTGAACAGGTCGAAGACGACGGAGGTGTCGTCCTTGAAGGTGTTCGCGACGCTCTGCCAGAAGGGGATCGCGTACTGCGCGTCCGGCATCGGCTTCTGGCAGGTCGCGTCGGTGTCCGAGCAGCCGGCCGAGTTGCCGGTGTACTGGCCGTGCGTCCAGTGCAGGTCCAGGACCGGCGTCAGGCCGTGGGCCTCCAGCCGGTGCACCCAGTCGGTGACCGCGGCGATGTAGGCGCTGCCGCCGTCCGCGGCCGGCACGTACGGCAGGCCCTCCCAGCAGTCCTCGTTGAGCGGCACCCGCACCGCGTTGACGCCCTTCCACCCGGTGATGGCGTCGATCGCGGTGTCGTCCACCGGCCCGTCGAAGATGCCGTTGCCCTGGGCACACGCGAACTCCGTGCCCGACCGGTTCACGCCGTGCAGGACCACCTGCCTGCCGGTGGAGTCCACCAGTTCGTTCCCGGAGACGTGCAGCTTCGGCGGGGCGGTGTCGCCGCCGGGCGGGCTGGTGGGCGGCGTCGTCGTCGGGGGAGTCGTGGGGGGCGTGGTGCCGTTCTGGTCGCAGGTGGTGCCGTTGAGCTGGAACGCGGTGGGGCTGGTGTTGCTCCCCGACCAGCTGCCGAGGAAGCCGGCCGAGACGCTGGCCCCGGTGCCCAGTGCGCCGTTGTACGGCTCGGAGGCCGCGGTGACGGTCGAACCGGACTGCGTCCAGCCTGCGTTCCAGCCCTGGGTGACCTTCTGGCCGTCGGGGAAGTCGAACGTCAGCTTCCACGAGGAGACGGGCGCGGCGTTGTCGGTGATCACCACGTTGCCCTGGAAGCCGGTGTCCCACTGGCTGGTCACGGAGTAGGCCACGGAACAGGACGGGGTGGCGCCCGCCGCGGTGCCGGCGGTGAGCGCGGGCAGCAGGGCGGCGCCGGCCGCCGCCGTGGTCAGGGCGGCGGCGGACAGCGCCGCTGTGCGCGTGGGTCGTCGCATGAGCGACTCCTGGGGTGTGGGGGATGTGATCGGTGGCATGCCGTGAGGACGGGGCGCACGGCATGCCGGGCGATACGTGGTCGCGCTCCCACTGGTTCGCGGCAGACCATAGCGACAACTCCCCGCCGACGGTAGGGGCAGTCCCGGCCACGCCCGGTCAACCTGCCTCGCCCAAAGCCTGATTGGTGGTTCGCCGGCCGGTCACCTGGGCGTCTCCGATCCGGCGTGCCGGACACGGACATGCTTTCCGCACAGCCCCTTGACAGCGTTCTTGCGCGCCTCGATTGTGGGAGCGCTCCCACTGGTTCAGTACCACCATCCCCCCACACCGAACCTGCGAGGAGGACCCCGCATGCCCAGAGGAAGACCGCCCGGCAGGCGGCTGAGGAGGCTGCTCACCGCCCTGGCAGTCGCGCTGGCCGTTCCGCTCGGGATGACGGTCGCCGGCGGCGGAGGCGTCGCGCACGCCGCGGACATCCAGTGCGGCGTCGACTACTCCGCCAACGACTGGGGCAGCGGCTTCACCGCCAACGCCACGATCACCGACCTCGGCGGCAGCGCCATCGACGGATGGACGCTCACCTACTCCTACACCGGCGACCAGCAGCTCCAGAGCGGCTGGAACGGCACCTGGTCGCAGTCCGGCAAGAACGTCACCGTGCAGTCCCTGGACTGGAACAAGACCATCGCCGCGAACGGCGGCAAGGTCACCACCAGCGCCAACTTCGGCTACAGCGGGACCAACACGGCGCCGACCGCGTTCTCCGTCAACGGCCACCCGTGCGGCGGCGCCCACCAGCCGCCGCTGCCGGTGCTCACCAGCCCGGCCGCCGGTGCCACGTACACCGCGGGCGCCACCATCCCGCTGGCCGCCACGGCCGTCGCCGCCGACGACGCGACCGTCACCAAGGTCGAGTTCTACAGCGACGACACCCTGCTGGCCACCGACACCACCGCGCCGTACGCCTTCGACTGGACGAGCGTGCCGGCCGGCGACTACTCCGTCTACGCCAAGGCCTACGACAGCCTCGGCGCCACCGGCGAGTCCACCCCGGTGGGCGTGCACGTGGCCTCGGGCCCGTCGATCGTGGCGAGTCCCCCACAGGTGTCCGTCCAGCAGGGCGGCACCGGCACCTTCGGGGTGAAGCTCTCCAGCGCCCCGAGCACCGACACCACCGTGACCGTGGCCCGCACCTCCGGCAACACCGGGCTGAGCGTCACGTCCGGCGCCCGCCTGACGTTCACGCCGTCCGACTGGAGCACCGCGCAGACCGTCACGCTGGCCGCCGACAGCTCCGGCACCGGGGCGGCCACGTTCAGCGCGACCGCCACCGGCTACGCCACGGCCTCCGTGACGGCCACCGAGCTCGCCGCCACCAGCGACTACGACGCGCGCTTCCTGTCGCTGTACGGCAAGATCACCGACCCGGCCAACGGCTACTTCTCGCCGCAGGGCATCCCCTACCACTCGGTGGAGACCCTCATCGTCGAGGCGCCGGACTACGGGCACGAGACCACGTCCGAGGCGTACTCGTACCTGATCTGGCTCCAGGCGATGTACGGCCAGGTCACCCAGGACTGGAGCAAGTTCAACGCGGCGTGGGCGACCATGGAGAAGTACATGATCCCCACCCACGCCGACCAGCCCACCAACAGCTACTACAACGCGAGCGCGCCGGCCACCTACGCCCCCGAGCACGACGACCCGTCGGACTACCCGGCGGTGCTGGACAAGAGCGTGCCCGTCGGCCAGGACCCGATCGCCGCCGAACTCAAGGCGGCCTACGGCACGGACGACATCTACGGCATGCACTGGCTGGAGGACGTGGACAACGTCTACGGCTACGGCGACACCCCCGGCGGCGGCTGCGAGCTCGGGCCGACCGCGTCCGGTCCGTCGTACATCAACACCTTCCAGCGCGGCTCGCAGGAGTCGGTCTGGGAGACGGTGCCGCAGCCGACCTGCGACGCCTTCCGTTACGGCGGCAAGAACGGCTACCTGGACCTGTTCACCGGAGACTCCAGCTACAGCCAGCAGTGGAAGTACACCGACGCCCCCGACGCCGACGCCCGAGCGATCCAGGCCGCCTACTGGGCCGACACCTGGGCCACGCAGCAGGGCAAGGAGGCCGACGTGAAGGCCACCGTGGCCAAGGCCGGCGAGATGGGGGACTACCTGCGGTACTCGTTCTTCGACAAGTACTTCAAGAAGATCGGCAACTGCACCAGCCCGACGTCCTGCCCGGCCGGCACCGGCAAGGACAGCGAGCACTACCTGCTGTCCTGGTACTACGCCTGGGGCGGCTCCGAGGGCTCCGGCGGCGGCTGGGCCTGGCGGATCGGCGACGGCGCCGCGCACTTCGGCTACCAGAACCCGCTGGCCGCCTACGCGCTGACCACCGACCCGAACATGGCCCCCAAGTCGGCCACCGGCAAGCAGGACTGGACCACCAGCCTCGGCCGCCAGCTGGAGTTCTACCAGTGGCTCCAGTCCGACGAGGGCGCCATCGCCGGCGGCGCCACCAACAGCTGGGACGGCGCCTACGCCCAGCCCCCGGCCGGCACGCCCACCTTCTACGGGATGGCGTACGACTGGGAGCCCGTCTACCACGACCCGCCGTCGAACCAGTGGTTCGGCATGCAGGCGTGGTCCATGGAGCGCGTCGCGGAGTACTACCAGCAGACCGGTGACGCGCGGGCCAAGAAGATCCTGGACAAGTGGGTGGCCTGGGCGATGTCCCAGACCACGATCAACCCGGACGGCACCTTCCAGATCCCGTCCGACCTCCAGTGGTCCGGCGCCCCGGACACGTGGAACCCGGACGACCCGGGCAGCAACGCCGGCCTCCACGTGACCGTCTCCGCCTACGGCGACGACCTGGGCGTCACGGCGGCCTTCGCCAAGACGCTGTCCTACTACGCCGCCAAGTCCGGCGACACGGCCGCCAGGACCATGGCCGGGCAGCTGCTCGACGGCATGTGGGACAACTA
>Ga0164242_10005629_pt1 | contig 13927 bp, 15 predicted proteins | sample OricomgcompostMG_FD_108783 | JGI IMG/M metagenome (GOLD analysis project Ga0164242, IMG submission 108783) | Miracle-Growth compost microbial communities from Emeryville, California, USA - Original compost - Miracle growth compost (MG) ...
GGTTGAGCGCCTTGCCGTCGGTGGTGCTGCCGGTGACGACAACCTGGAGGGCGCCGTCGCTGGTGGCGTTGCCATCCTTGTCCTTGCCGTCCCAGGCCCAGGATACGTCGCCGGCGCTCTTCGCGCCGAGATCCTGGGAATAGACGGTCTGGCCGCTGGAATTGACGAGGCTGATCGTCACGTCCTTGGCATCGGACGGCAGGCTGACCTGGCCGGCATAAGCGCCGTTCGAAGCCTGGGTCGCCACGTTGCCGCTGATGAGAGCGGCGCGACCGATCCAGCCCGAGGCGTCGCCAAAGCGCGACGAGTTCATGCTGGTCAGCATCGACTTGAGCGACTGGTTCATCTCGGTGATGCCCGCCACCTGGCTGAAGGTCGCCATCTGCTGGGTCATCGCGTTGGTGTCGGTCGGCTCGGTCGGATCCTGCGTCTGGAGCTGCGTGGTGAGCAGCTTCAGGAAGCCCGCCTGATCGATCGTCTGGTTGGACTTGCCGGTCGAACCCGCCGCACCATTCGTCGCCGACGTGTTCATCAGCGAATCGAGATAGGCGTTGCCGGTGCTGGAAGTGCTGGAGACGGTCATTTTTCGAGCCTCAGCGTATCGAGGGTGAGGGATTTGGCGGTCTGGAGGACCTGCACGTTGTTCTGGTACTGACGCGCGGTCTCCATCATCTCGACCATCTCGGTCGCCTGATCGACGCCGGCATCCCAGACGTCGCCATTCTTGTCGGCGAGCGGGTTGCCCGGATCGTGCCGCTTGGTGGGATCGGTATTCGACGCGACCACCTGGCTGACCTGCACGGTGGAGATGCCCTCGCCGCCGTTGACCGTCTTGAACACCGGCTTGAGCGCGCGGAACGCGCCTTCCTTGGTGGTCGAGACCGAATTGGCGTTGGCAAGGTTCGACGCGGTCGTATTGAGCCGCACCAGCTGCGCCGCCATGGCGCGACCGGAAATGTCGAAGATCGACATGTTGCTCATCGCTTATTCTCCCTTGAGCGCCGTCATCACGGTCGAGATGCGGCCCTGGAGGAAGGAGAGCGTCGTCTTGTACTGGACGGCATTCTCCGCGAACAAAGTCTGCTCGGTCGAAAGCTCGACCGTATTGCCGTCGAGCGACGCTTCCAGCGGCACGCGATAGCCGGCCGCCTGGTTGGCGGCCTGGTCCAGCGACTGGCCCGACTGGGCGGATGCGAGCGCCTTCTGGAAATCGAAGTCGCGCGCCTTGTAATTGGGGGTCGCCGCATTCGCGATGTTCGACGCCAGCAGCGACATGCGCTGCGAGCGAAGCTTCAATGCGTCGGCGCTGATCCCGAAGAGCGGATCATTGTTCGCCATGTCGCCCTTCCTTTTCTTCCTAAAGTTTCCGGTGCCGCTGTCGTGAACAGTGTTGGACGGCGGCGTCGCCAGCATCGTTGCAAAGGGTATGCCAATTTGTTGGCGGCACCCCGAGAAACCATGCCGGCAAGGTCTGCCCGACCGTGGGCGGCAAATTTTTGCCGGGGGCGGCAAGTTTTTGCCGGTGTTTGGGTTGGGAGCAGTTGAGCGTGGAGTTTTTCGCGCAAGTGGGACGGCTTCTGGACCCGGCAGCGCTGGTGATCGTGTTCGGTGGGGCATCGGTCTCGGCGCTGCTCCGCGGCGGACGCGCGGCTTTCGGGCCCGCGTTCGCCGCGTTGAAGCCCTTCTTTTCCGCCGATCCCGAAGCCGATGCACTCGCCGCGATCGTGGCGGTGGGCAAGGTCGAGAAGATCGCAGAGACCAAGAGTATCGTCAGCGCTGACCGCGTCTCCACGACCGGCCGCTTCCTGCGCGAGGCGATCCGCAAGCTTTCCGAGGCGCAGAATAGCGAGGCCTTCACCCGCTGGGCGAAGGAGACGCTCGACGCGCGCGCGCGGCGCCATGCCGCCAACGTCACCTTCTGGCGCGACCTTGCCGACGCGGCGCCCGCAATGGGCATGTGCGCGACCGTGCTCGGGCTGGTGCGCATGTTCGCGCACATGACCGATCCTGCGCTGATCGGCGCGCCGATGGCGACCGCCCTGGTGGCGACGCTGTGGGGCATCCTGCTCGCCAACCTGATTGCGGGACCGGTCGCCGACCGGCTCGAGCGCCTGTCCGAGGCGGAGATGGCCTGGCAGCGCCGCACGCTCGACCATTTCTGCGCGCTCGCGCGCGCCGAGCTCGACCATGCGCGCGGGCTGCGCCGCGCGCTCGAACGGAGCTACGGCACGTGAAGCTGCGCGCCGGACGCCAGCGCTGGGCGCTGAGCTTCGCCGATTTGTGCCTGCTGTTGCTTGGCTTTTTCGTTCTGCTGCAGGCGAAGCCGGACGCCAACCATCTTTCGGCCGGGCTACGCGCGGCCTTCGGCGCGCGTGCCGACGCCGCGCTCGAGGCGAACGCCCCGGCCTGGTTCGAGCCGGGCGAGGCCGTGCTTACCGCGCCAGGCCGCAAGATTCTCGACGATTTCGCACGCCAGATCGGCGGTGGCGCGCTCATCGTGAGCAGCCGCGGGACCGAGCCCAATGCGGCGCGCTTCGACGGGTGGGAATTGGCCGCGGCGCGCACCGCGGCGGTGGCGCGTGAGCTGAGCAAGGCGGGCGTCGCGCAGGACAAGCTGGCGATCGCGATCGATCCCGCGACGGGGGGCGGCCAGGTCATTCAAATCACGCGGAATTGAGCGAGGCAGGCCTCTTCCCGCCAAGGGGGGGTTGGGGTGGGTCACACCGCCCCGTGGCAGGCACGGGTTTGCCCTAAGCCGGACTCACCCACCCGCGCCCCTCTCTGACGGGAGTGAAGTCAGCGCCGCCCTCGACACCATCCTGGCATGGCTTTTGCATCGACACAGGCATGATGATGCGTGCCCTCCCCTTGATGGCCCTGCTCGCCGCATCCGCGGCGGCGGCGACGCCTCGGTTCCAGAATATCGACGCGCTCGAAGCGCGGCTGGTCAATGCGCTGGGCGCGGGGATCGGCGAGCCGGGCGGCCCGGCGGCGCCGATCGACCGCAGGCTCAAGCTCGCCGATTGCCCCGTGACGGTGGAGATGGACCCGCCGGTGATGGGCGCGGTGGCGCTGCGCTGCAAGCCGCTCAACTGGCGTATCCGCGTGCCACTCGCGCGGCTCGGCAATGCCGCGAACGGCCTTGCCGGCAGTATGGCCGCCGCCAAGGCCGAGCCGGTCGTGCGGCGGGGCGATCCGGTGGATCTCGTCGCGGAGACCAATGGTTTCAGCGTGAGCGTTTCGGCGATCGCGCAGGAGGACGGAGCTCCGGGCAGCCGCATCCGGGTCAAGGCAGATGACCAGAAAACCCCGATTTTTGCGGAAGTTATCGACGCCGGGCGCGTCAGATTACCAGGATTTAAATAATTGGCGATTGTGTCGTTATTCCGATCAGGCGATGGTTCTGATCGGGCGGGTATGATGCGAAAGGATGCGACGATGATCAACGCAGTCGGACCGACCGGGATCGCTCGCACCCTTGGCGTGCGCAGCGAAGGCGTGGCCAAGAACGAGCCCGTCGCCAAGGTGGAATCCGCGGATGCGCAGGCATCCGGCGCGATCACCACACCTGCCGCCGAGCTGGCCGCGCAAGGCGCGCCGATCGACTCCGCCAAGGTGGCGTCGATCCGCGAGGCGATCGCCAACGGAACCTACAAGATCGATGCGAAGGCGATTGCCGATCGCATGGTCGCGCTCGACCTGCCGCGCAAGTGAGCGAGGGCGCCCTCCAGCAATTGAGCGATGCCCAGGCCGCGCTGATCGCGGCGCTGGACGCGCATGACGTCGACGCGATCGAGACGGCCAATGCGGCGGTCGCGGTTGCGGTCGAGGACGTGCGCACCGCCAGCTGGCAGGATCGCCCCGGCGTGCGCGACGAGTTGATCAAGGTGCTGAAGCGCGCGGAGGCGGCACGCGGCCGCGTCAACGTGCTCGCCGACCAGAACCACCGCAATCTGGACAAATTGATCAGTCTGGCCGGTGCGCCGCGTGCGGCGGCTTATGGGCGCAGCGGGAAGCTGAGCTGAGCTTCCTTTCCTGAAGCGGGATCGAGAGCGCCGGCCGGGAGGCCGGCGTTTTCGTTTGTGACTTCCATGCTCGCAAAAGCGAGAATTCATGAGCCCGGCGTTCGCATCGGAGCCGCCTTGTCCCGGATTATGGATTCCCGCCTTCGCGGGAATGACGGTTTGGGAGAAAATCTGGCACGCCTCTTGCTTCTTTTACTGCGTTAGTAAGAGGTAGAGATGGCGACCAAGGCGATTACCCGCAGGCTGTGGATCGGTTCGATCAAGGGGGCGATCCTCCCCCTGGCGACGCTGATGCTCGTCGGCCTGATGATCGTTCCCGTGCCGAGCTTCGTGCTCGACATCGGCTTCATCACGAACATCCTGATCAGCCTCGCCGTGCTGATGGTCGCGCTGAATGCCGAGAAGCCGCTCGACTTCTCCGCCTTCCCGACCGTCCTCCTCTTCGCGACCCTGCTCCGGCTCGCGCTCAACGTGGCCTCAACCCGCGTCGTGCTGGTCAACGGCCATACCGGCGAAGCCGCCGCGGGCCATGTGATCGAGGCCTTCGGCCATTTCCTGATCGGCGGCGATTATGCCGTCGGCCTGTTCGTGTTCGGCATCCTCATGATCATCAACCTGGTGGTCATCACCAAGGGAGCGGGCCGCGTGTCCGAAGTGTCGGCGCGCTTCACCCTGGATGCCCTGCCGGGCAAGCAGATGTCGATCGACGCCGATCTGAGCGCCGGCCTGATCACCCCCGACGAAGCCAAGATCCGCCGCAACGAGCTGGCGACCGAAGCCGATTTCTACGGATCGATGGACGGTGCGTCCAAGTTCGTGAAGGGCGATGCCGCCGCGGGCGTGATGATCCTGGTGATCAACATCATCGGCGGCCTGGTGCTGGGCGTGGTCAGCCACAAGATGGCGGTCGGCGAGGCCGCCTCCACCTATATCCAGCTCGCGGTGGGCGACGCGCTCGTGGCGCAGGTGCCGGCGCTCTTGCTCTCGATCGCGGCCGCCGCGATCGTGACGCGCGTCAAATCCGACCAGGACCTGTCGAACCAGATCACCGGTCAGTTCGGTATGGCCAAGGCGTGGCCGCCAGTGGCGGGCATCCTGGGCTTCCTTGGCATCCTGCCGGGCATGCCGCATTTCGTGATCCTACCCGCAGCCGGCGTGGCGGGCACGATCGCGTGGAAGCTCAAGAAGTCCAAGGACGCAGCCGCCGCTGCCGCGGCGATCCCCGCCCCCACCCCGCCCGCCAACCCCAGCCAGATCCAGTGGGACGAGGTTTCGGACGGCGCCGCGCTCAGCCTGGAGCTGGGCTATGGCCTGATCAGTCTGGTCGACGAGCGCAAGGGCGCTCCCCTGATGACGCGCATCACCGGCATCCGCCGCCAATTGAGCCGCGAGCTGGGCTTCGTCGTCCCGCTCGTGCGCGTGCGCGACAATCTGTCACTCGGCCCCAATGCCTATCGCATCACCGTCGCAGGCGTGGTGGTCGGCGAGGACGAATGCTGGCCGGACAACCTGCTCGCGCTCGATTCGGGCGAGCTGGTCGGCAAAGTCGAAGGCCGCCTGGTCAAGGATCCGAGCTTCGGGCTCGACGCGGTCTGGATCCGCCCCGAGCAGCGCAACGATGCGGTCGTCGCGGGCTATACGGTGGTCGATGCCGCGACCGTGATCGCGACCCACTTGAACCAACTCATCGCCAATTCCGCCGCCGACCTGTTCGGCATGGACGAGGCGCAGAAGCTGCTCGACGCGCTCAAGGAGAACTCGCCGCAGCTGGTGGCGGGGCTCACCCCCCAACCGCTCAGCCTGGCGCAGCTGGCGGCAGCGTGCCGCTCGCTGCTGGCGGAGGGCGTGCCGCTCAAGGATTTCCGCCGCGTGGCGGAAGCGATGATCGACGCCTCGCGCGAATCGACCGATCCGGTGCAGCTCAACGAAGCGGTCAGGCAGCGTATCGGCGCGTTGATCGTTCAGACGATCGTGCCCGTTCGTATGCCGCTGCCCGTCGTCACGTTCGACGCCGAACTCGAAGGTCTGCTCGCACAGGCGGTGCGGGTCGGGCCCAATGCCGCGCACCCGTTCGAGCCGGCACTGGCGCAGCGCATCATCGCCGCGGTGAATCAGGCGGCGGCGCCGCTGCTCGCCAATGCCACACGCTTTGCGCTGGTGACCTCGCCGCTGGCGCGCCGCGCCGTGGCAAGACTTCTTAAACCACATTTGCCTGAAACTCCGATCATGTCCTTCCTCGAGATTCCCGATGGAAAGGCGGTCGAAGTGATGGCGATCGTCGGCAGCAACGGCGCCCAGACGGCGCCCACGCTGCCGCGCACCTCGGAGATGGCGGCATGAGCCTGGCGCAGTATGCCGCGTCGCCCGAAGGTGCGATGACCTATCAGCGGCGGCCCCAGCGGCCGGACCCGGCCGCGCTCGCACGGCAGCATATGCCGTTGGTGCGCAAGATCGCCTGGCATGTCCATGGCCGCGTTTCGAGCGCGCTGGATGTCGAGGACCTGGTCCAGATCGGCATGGTCGCCTTGGTCGAGGCCGCAAACGGCTATGAGGATCGTGGCCACGCTTTCTCGACCTATGCGTCGATGCGGATTCGCGGCGCGATGATCGACCATCTGCGCCGCCACGCGACGATCTGCCGCTCGGGCATGGCCAAGCGCAAGGCGATTAACGAGGCGACCGCCAAGTTCGAATCGCAATGGGGCCGCGCGCCGAGCGAGGCCGAGCTGGCGCGGACCATGGGGATCGAGCCCGCCGAATTTCGCGAAATGGCCGATTCTGCGGTCGCGGTGCGCCAGGAATCGCTGGACGAGGTCTATTCGGACCAGTCGATGTGGTTCGCCGACGTCGAGGAGCGCGTCGACCAGACGCTGGAGCGCGAGGAACTGGCCGAAGCGCTGGCCGGGCATATCTCCGAACTGCCCGAACGCGAGGCGTTGGTCCTTCAGCTCTATTTCGTCGAGGAGATGAACCTCGAAGAGATCGGCGAGACACTCGGCGTGGGCGCCGCGCGCGTGTGCCAGATCAAGAAGGCCGCGCTCGACCGGCTGCGCAAGTCGCTGAGCGACTGGGCGGATTGATATCGTCGGTCGCCCCGGCCGGGCTGGGGCCGCTGGAGAAATTCACCGAAAGTGCGGCAAAAGCCTGCAGCGGCCCCGGCCTTCGCCGGGGCGACGATTATTTGTGCGTGGCCGCCGCGCCGCAGGGATCGCGCTCGATCTGGATGGTCGCGTGGCCGATGCCGAAGCGCGCCTCCAGCAAGCTTGCCACGGTTCGGCGCACCTCTTCGCCGTTGGCCTCCTCGACGATCGCGATGTGGACCGATCCGTTCACGTCGCTGATCGCCATCGACCAGACGTGCAGGTCGTGGACGTCGCATACGCCCGGCTGATCGGCGATCGCCTGGCGGATCTCGGCGAGGTCGATGCCCTTGGGCACCCCCTCCAGCAGCACGTTGACGGTGTCGCGCAGCAGGGCCCAGGTACGCGGCAGCACCCATAAGGCGATGCCGATCGCCACGACCGGGTCGATCCAGGCATTGCCCGTCCAGCGGATCAGGAGCGCGCCGACGATCACGCCGAAGGAACCGATCGCATCGGACCAGACCTCGAGATAGGCGCCGCGGACCGCGATACTCTCGCCGCGTCCGCCCATCAGTACCGCCATCGAGACGATGTTGATGACCAGACCGATCGCGGCCACGACCAGCATTCCGTCGGCCGCCACCGCCTCGGGCGTGCGGAAGCGGCCGATCGCCTGCACCAGGACATAGGCTGCCGCCGCGAACAGCAGCAAAGCGTTGAAGGCCGCGGCGAGTATCTCGAGCCTTTTGTAGCCGAAGGTGCGCTTGTCGTCGGGTGCCTTGGTGCCGATCCGGACCGCCATCAGCGCGATCAGCAGCGCCGCGACGTCGGTCAGCATGTGCGCCGCGTCGGAAAGCAGAGCGAGGCTGTTGTAGAGGAAGGCGCCGGCGAGCTCGATCGCGAGGACCGAGCCGCTCAGGACGAGCGCGATGCGGAGCGAGCGCGCGCTCGCCCCGGCGGTATGATCGTGATGGCCGTGGCCATGATCGGGGCCGTGATGATGGCCATGATCGTGGGCGTGATGATGATGGCTGGGCGCGGCGCTCATGCGCGTGGGCTTAGGGAATGTTGCCGACAAAAAGAAGAAGCCCCGGGCGCCAAGGGGGAACAGCGCCCGGGGCTTCAACGCCCGTTATGGGTCAATCCTCGTGAGGATTACTGGATCAGGCGCAGCACGTTCTGCTGGCTTTGGTTCGCCTGGGCGAGCATCGCGGTGGACGCCTGCGACAGGATCTGCGCCTTGGCGAGGTTCGTGGTCTCGGTGCCGAAGTCGGCGTCCTCGATCCGCGATTTCGCGTCGGTCAGGTTGGTGATGTTGCTGGTCAGGTTGTTGACCACGGAGCTCAGGCGGCTTTCCGACGCACCGAGGCTCGCACGCTTGGTCGAGACCGCCTTGATCGCGTCGTCAATCGTCGAGAGAGCACCCGAGGCGCCCGACTGCGTGCTCAGGTCAACGCCTTCGGCGCTCGTCAGGTCAAGCGCGGTGAAGTCCACGTTGACCGTGTCGGCAGCGTCCGAACCGGTCTGGATCGTGACGGTGCCGCCCGAGCCGGCCGAACCGGTGAACAGGCCGACGCCGTTGAACTTCGTGTTGCTGACCACCGACTTGATCTGGTCCTGCAGCGCCGAAACTTCGGTCTGCAGGTTGTCGCGATCGGTGTTCTGATAGGTGCCGCTGGCAGACTGAACCGCGAGCTCGCGGATACGCTGCAGCATGTTGGTCACCTCGTCGAGGGCACCGTCGGCGGTCTGCGCCATCGAGATGCCGTCGTTGGCGTTGCGAACCGCCTGCGTCATGCCGCGGATCTGCGAGGTCATCGAAGACGAAATGGCGAGGCCAGCGGCGTCGTCCTTCGCGGAGTTGATGCGCTTGCCGCTCGACAGGCGTTCCATCGCAGTCTGCAGGGCCGAGTCGGCCATGCGCGAACCGTTCTGGGCCCGAAGAGCGCTCACATTGGTGTTGATAACAGTCACTGTGGGTTCCTTTCCCGCTCAAATCAGGCAGTCCGGACAGTGGTCCTGTTCCCGCCTCGAATTGGGTAACGGCAGCGGTCGACGGGGCTTTAACCAGAAAATTTTCGGACCATCGAAAAAGCCGGCCCAAGGCGCGGGCGCGATGCCCGCCTATGTGCGGGAGCGCGGCGTGCGGGCGATACGCGTGCCGCGAGCAGGGGCACGCCCCCGCGTCACGCGCCCGTTCCATTAAGACTTTTTAAGTTAATTCCGGAGTAACCAGCAGCCATCGGCGAAACCTTGCCGGACGTTCGAGGGGTGTCCATGAGCCAGATCGGTCTGAGTGAAGGCGCAGCGGCGGCGGCTCCCGCACTGGCGTCCTGGCTCGCCGGGATCGGTCTGCCGACGGTGCGTATCAGCGCCGCGGAGGCCGCGCCCAAGGACATGATTCGCATCATCGCCACGTCCGAGCGCCCCTGCGCGCGGCATAGCGATATCCTGATCGAGCTGCGCGAGGGTGCGCCTTTCTACACGCCGGCGGCCAAGGGCTTTCCGGCCGAGATCGGATTCGGCGTCGAGGATATGGCGTTCGGGCATGCGCTGATCGCGGAACTGGTGCGGCCTGCGGGCCGCCCGGCCTGCGGCGAGCCCGAAAGCGCCGCCTTCCTCACGCTCGCCACCCGCATTGCCGCGCATGACGCGACCGTGCTGGTGCTGGGCGAGACCGGCACCGGCAAGGAAGGCCTGGCGCGTTTCATCCATGCGCGATCCCCGCGCGCGGACGGTCCGTTCGTCGCGATCAATTGCGCGGCGCTTCCCGAAACCATGCTCGAAGCGATGCTGTTCGGCCACCAGAAGGGCGCGTTCACCGGCGCGGCGGGCGCGGGCGAAGGCCTGTTCCGCGCGGCCGAGGGCGGCACCCTGCTGCTGGACGAGGTCGCCGAGCTGCCGCTGCCGCTCCAGGCCAAATTGCTGCGCGCCCTGCAGGAGCGCGAGGTTCTGCCGATCGGCGCGACCAGGCCCGTTCCGATCAATGTCCGCGTCGTCGCCGCCGCCAACCGCGATCTGGCGACCGAAGTCGCCGAGGGGCGGTTCCGCGCCGACTTGTATTGGCGCCTGAACGTGATGCCGCTGATGCTGAAGCCGCTCGCCGAGCGCCGGCTCGACGTGCGCGCGATCACCGCGACCCTGATGCTGCGCCACCTGACGCCGGGCGAAACCTTTCCCTGGCCGACCACCGACGCGATCCACCGCCTGATGAGCCATGGCTGGCCGGGGAATGTCCGTGAATTGGAAAACGTGCTCCAGCGCGCGATGCTGCTGCGCGCGACCGACCGGATCGAGGCGCATGACCTGACGATCGAGGCGGGCACGCTCGCCGCGGCGCAGAGCGTCCGCCCGATGGCCAAGGCCGCACCCAAGCCGGCGGCAAACGGCGTCACCCGCCTCGCCGATGCGGCGCGGTCGTCCGAATATGAAGCGATCGAGGAGGCCCTCGCCGCCACGGGCGGTCACCGCCTGCGTGCGGCCGAACGGCTGGGCATCAGCGAACGCACGCTCCGCTACCGGCTCGCCGGCATGCGGGTCGCGGCGTGAGGAGGCTTAGACGATGAGCGGAATCAGCCCTGCAACCCTGCTCCAGATGCGGAGCGCGATCCTCCAGCAGAACAGCGCGCTGCAGCAGGCGGCGGCCAATGCGGCCAAGCCGATCGGCGGTATCGCCGGGGTCGGCAGCGTGGGCGGCGTCGGCGGCGCGGACAGCGGCAACTTCGCGAGCGCGATGAAGAGCGCGCTCAACGAGGTGAACGGTCTTCAGGCCAGCGCCGAACAGGTCACCAGCGCCTACGAGCGCGGCGAGACCACCGATATCGCCGGCGTGATGCTGGCGCGCGAAAAGGCCTCGGTCGGCTTCCAGGCGACCCTGCAGGTCCGAAACAAACTCCTGTCCGCGTACAAGGACATCATGAGCATGCCGGTGTAATCGATGAGCGACGCTTCTCTCCCCGTCCCCGTCTCCGCTGCCACCAACCCGTCGGGCGCCATGCTCGAACGGGTCAAGGGCCTTGCCGGCCAGCCCGCTGTCCAGAAGAGCCTGCCTCTTCTCGGCATCGCGGCTGCGATCCTGATCGCCTTCCTCGCCTGGACGAGCTTCGCCAAGGGGCCGCAGCGCGACCTCTTTTCGGGCCTGAGCGACTCCGACAAGGCGGCGGTTGCCGACACGCTCAAATCGTCGGGCATCAATTATACGCTCGACCGCTCGACCGGCGCGCTGACCGTGTCCGACAGCGATTATTACAGGGCAAAGATGCTGCTGGCGCAGGCCGGCCTGCCCAAGAGCGCGCCCGATGGCGACAGCGTGATCGCGTCGCTGCCGATGGGCGCGAGCCGCGCGGTCGAGAGCGAGCGGCTGCGCGATGCGCGCGAGACCGATCTCGCCCGTACGATTGAGCAGATCGACGCGGTGCTGAGCGCCAAGGTTCATATCGCCGCCGAGCAGCAGAGCGTGTTCGTGCGTGACGATGCGCCGGCCTCGGCCTCGGTCATGCTGACGCTGCACCAGGGCCGCGCCTTGTCGGACGGCCAGACCCAGGCGATCGTCAACCTCGTCGCCTCGTCGGTCCCCGGTTTGTCGCCCGACAATGTGTCGGTGGTCGACCAGTCGGGCCACCTGCTCAGCAAGAAGGGCGGCGACAGCGGCGCCGACAAGCAGCTCGAGATGCAGGGTCAGGTCGAGCAGCGCTATATCGACGCCATCTCCAAGATCCTGACGCCGATCGTCGGCGCGGACGGCTTCACCACCGAAGTCCATGCCGATCTCGACTTTTCCGAGACGCAGGCGACGCGCGAATCCTACCCCAAGGACGGCAGCGTGATCGCGTCGGAGAAAGGTCAGTGGGCGAACGACGCCAATGGCGGGCAGACGCCTGCGGGCGGCATTCCGGGGGCAATCTCGAACCAGCCGCCGAGCGCGGCGCAGGTTTCGACCCAGCCCAACCAGACCCAGGCGCTGAATCCCGCGACCCCGGCGACCCCGGGCGCACCGCAGGCCGGCGCTGCCGCCAATGCGACGCAGGGCAAGACCAGTGAGCAATATGACCGCACCTACGAGCTTGGCCACGAGGTATCGGTGACGCGTAACCCGGTCGGCACGGTCAAGCGCCTGTCGGTTGCGGTCGCGCTCAAGCAGGGCGCGAAGCCGCGCGGCGTCGCCGAGATGCAGCAGATCGAGCAGCTGGTGAAAGGTGCGGTCGGCTTCGACCAGAATCGCGGCGACCAGTTCGCGCTGACCTCGCGCGCCTTCGCCGATCCCGAGGTCGCGCCCGCCGCCAAATGGTATGAATCGCCGTGGTTGGGCATTGCCGGACGCAACCTGACCGGCCTGGTGATCGCGATCCTCGCTTTCTTCGGCGTGATCAAACCGCTGATGAAGCGGCGCGCGCAGGTGGCCGCGCAGATCGCCGCGAACCCCGCGCCCGCCGCGGCGCGCAACAATCCGGTGCTCGGCAACGAGATCGCCGCCGCGCTCGCAAGCGAGGCGGTGCACGATCCGGGCCGCCCCGTCACGCTCGACATGATCGAGGCGACGCCAGGCTATGCCGATCGCGCCGCGCTGATCCGCAACTTCGTCCGCCAGGATCCCGACCGCGCCGCTTTGGTGGTGCGTGACCTGATCCGCGCGGACATGCCGGCGGGAGCTGACCAGTAATGGCCGAGGCGGATCCCCAGATCGACGTCGCCGGCCAGCCGAGCGCGGAGCCGGGCGGCAGCGAAGCCGCCGCGATCCTGCTGATGCTGCTGGGCGAGGAAGAGGCCGCGCAACTGCTCGGCCGGCTCGACCCGCAGGAAGTGCAGACGCTGGGCGGCGCAATGTTCAGCGTCGCCGATGTCAGCGAAACCCAGGTCAACAAGGTGCTCGACCAGTTCGTGCTCCGCGCGCGCCAGCGGACCTCGCTCGGCTTCGGCGCGGGCACGCAGATCAAGCACATCATGCAGAAGGCGCTCGGCAATGAACGCGCCGAGAACATGTTGGCGCGGATCACCCCGCAGGAACAGTCCAAGGGACTGGATGCACTCAAGTGGATGGACGCGCGCACGATCGCCAATCTGGTCGAGAACGAGCATCCGCAGATCATCGCGCTGGTGCTGGCGCACCTCGACGCGCCGGTCGCGGCCGACGTGCTGCAATTGCTTGACGAAGAGATGCAGGCCGACCTGGTCTATCGCGTCGCCACGATGGGTCCGGTGACGCAGGATGCGATCGAGGACCTGGAGCGGCTGCTGCTGCGCCCGGTCGCCCCGGCCAAATCGGGCGGCACGACCAAGCGCGGCGGCACCACCGACGCGGCGCAGATCGTCAACAATGCGCGGAAGTCGGCGGAACAGCGCATCATCAAGGCGTTGCAGAAGCTCGATCGCAACCTTGCCCGTTCGATCGAGGACGAGATGTTCGTGTTCGACAACCTCATGGCGCTCGACGACAAGAATCTGGGCACGCTGCTGCGTTCGGTCGACGGCGAGATCCTGACGGTCGCGCTCAAGGGCGTCGACGAGCGGATGAAGACCAAGATCTTCGGCTGCATGTCCAGCCGCGCCGCTCAGTCGATCCAGGATGCGATCGCCGACAAGGGTCCGATGCGCCTCGCCGAGGTGCAGGAGGCGCAGAAGGAAATGCTCGCAATCGCCCGCCGCCTTGCCGCGGAAGGCACGATCATGCTCGGCGGCAAGGGCGACGATTATGTCTGATCTGTCGTCCGCCGCCTCCCGAGCGTTCGAGGATGCCGCACGCGTTCCGGTATGGACACGCCCGTCGGCCGCCGGCTTCACGCCGCGCGGCGGGGGAGAGACAGGCGGTTTCTCCGCCTGGAC
>Ga0164242_10005630_pt1 | contig 13924 bp, 12 predicted proteins | sample OricomgcompostMG_FD_108783 | JGI IMG/M metagenome (GOLD analysis project Ga0164242, IMG submission 108783) | Miracle-Growth compost microbial communities from Emeryville, California, USA - Original compost - Miracle growth compost (MG) ...
AGCACAAGCACTTCCGCGTGTGGACGTTCGTGCCGTTCCTCGGCATCGCCTCGTGCCTGCTTCTGATGACGCAGCAGCGTCCGGCGGTGTGGCTGTTCGCCGCCATCCTGCTCGCGATCGGCGTGGTCCTTTACGCGCTGGCGCGATGGGGACGCTCCCGGGCCGTCCTGCGGGAGAAGGCCCGGGAGCGCTGAGATCAGGCCTGCGCCTTCTCGCGGGCGCGCAGATCTTTGCGCAGGATCTTTCCGGCGCTCGACTTCGGGATCGCGTCGATGAACTCGACCCGACGCACCTTCTTGTACGGCGCGACGCGCTCGGCCACGAAGGACTTCACCTCGTCCTCGGTGAGCTCCGCGCCCGCCGCCGGCACGATGAACGCCTTGGGGATCTCCTGCTTCTCGTCGTCGAGAACACCGATGACCGCGGCATCCGCCACCTTCGGGTGGCTCAGCAGCAGGGCCTCGAGCTCCGCGGGGGGCACCTGGTAGCCGTGGTACTTGATGAGTTCCTTCACGCGGTCGACGACGGTGAACCAGCCGCCCTTGTTGACGGTGGCCACATCGCCGGTGTGGAAGAAGCCGTCGGCATCGATGGCGTTGGCGGTCGCCTCGGGCTTGTTCAAGTAGCCCATCATGACCTGCGGGCCCTTGATCCACAGCTCGCCGGGCGGCGTCTCGCCATCGTCGCCGAACTCAGTGATCTCTTCACCGGTGTCGGGGTCGACGATCTTGCAGACGGTGTTCGGCAGGGGAGTGCCCACCGAGCTGACCGGGATGTCGTCGCGCGAGTACGGCATGGCATGCGTGACCGGGCTGGTCTCGGTGAGCCCGTATCCCTGCATCATGCGGGCGTGGATGCGGCTGCCGGCCAGCTCCGCCGTCTCGCCGTCGAGGGGCGCGGCGCCCGAGAACACCGTGTGCACGGTGGAGATGTCGTACTGGTCGACGATCGGGTGCTTGGCGAGGGCCACCGCGATCGGAGGGGCGATGTACAGATATGTGCAACCGTAGGTCTGGATGTTGCCGAGGAACTCCTGCAGGTCGAACCGCGCCATCGTCACCAGGCTCGCCCGCTGCCGCAACGCGAGGTTCAGCAGCACCGTCATGCCGTAGATGTGGAAGAACGGCAGCACCGCGAGCACGCGGTCGACCTCTCGCAGGTCGATGTTGATGCGCGACTGCTCGACGTTGGCGACGAGGTTGCGGTGGCTCAGCATGACGCCCTTGGGAATGCCCGTGGTGCCCGATGAGTAGGGCAGCACAGCCAGGTGCGTGGCCGGGTCGAAGCTCACCTCAGGCGGCGTCTGCTGCTCGCCGAGAAGAGTCCGCAGATCGGGGTGGCCTTCGGCGCCGTCGACGACGATGACGTGATCGTCGGGGATGCCGCAGGCCGCGGCCGCCTCGGCGGCGTTCGCCAGCAGCGGGCTGACCGTGACGAGCCAGGTGGCCCCGGCATCCTCGATCTGCTTCTGGATCTCACCGGCGGTATACAGGGAGTTGAAGGTCGTGACCGTGGCCCCCAGACGCAGGATGCCGTGGAACACCGTCGCGAAGACCGGCGCGTTCGGGCAGAGGAGCCCGACGACCGTGTTCGTGTCGACGCCGCGTGCGGCGAGCGCCCCCGCGAACGCGTCGATCTGAGCCTTGAGGGCGCCATACGTCGTCTCGGCCCCGGAGGTCGGGTCGACGAGCGCGACGCGAGCGGAGTCCTCGGCGGTCAGATCACCGAACAGGTAGTCGTAGATGCTGAGGTCGGGAATCTCGACATCGGGGAACGGACTGTGGAACACGAGGCTTCTCCCTTGATCTTCGTGCGCGCCGGTGCTGGTGCCGGCACCCGACGTCATCGTCGGGTGCGTCCATCATGCCACGAAGACCGAGTCTCAGAGAACGTGAGACTCGGTCTTCACCTGCGACGGGTCAGACCCGCGCGGTGCGTGCCGCGTCCAGGCGCTGCGCGGCCAGGTTCTCGGCGGCGTCCAGCGGCGTGGTCCCGGCGGCCTCGGCCTCATCGAAGATGCGCCGCAGTGTGTCGCCGATGGCGCTCACACGCTGCATGATCTCGTCGCGCGTCCCGTGGTGCTTCGCCTCGAGATCGAGGTAGATCACCCCGCCCGCGTTGACCACGAAATCGGGTGCGTACAGGATGCCGCGACCAGCCAGCCGCGCGGAGCCGCTGCGATCGGCCAGCGGGTTGTTCGCCGGCCCGCACACGGCCTTCACCGCGAGCGCGTCGATCGTCTCGTCGTCGAGGACACCGCCGATGCCGGCAGGGACGAACACGTCGCCGGGCACGTGCTGCTCGGTGCCGGGCGTGATCCAGGTGGCGCCCAGGCGCGCGGCGAGGTCCTTCTTGGCGGGGTTCACATCGGTCACCGTGAGAACCGCGCCCTCGGCCGACAGGCGCTGCGCGAGGCGGCTGCCCACCTGCCCGAGCCCCGAGATCGTGACGCGGCGCTGTGTCACGTCGGGCGACCCGGTGATGCGCTCGAGCGTCGCACGCAGTGACTCGTAGACGCCCAGGCTCGTCGGTCCTGCCGGCTCGCCCTCGCCGCCGGCGGTGTCGGGCAGTCCGACCACGTGCGCGGTGCGCTCGCTGACCGTGAGCATGTCTTCGGCCGTCGAACCGACGTCTTCGGCGGTGCGATACAGGCCGCCGAGCGATTCGACGGCGTCGCCGAGGTCGAGAAAGGCGGCCCGCCGACGATCGGCGTCGAGCGTCTCGCCCGGCTGCAGGCGCAGCACCGACTTGCCGCCGCCCGCGTCGAGGCCGGCCGCGGCGTTCTTCAGGGTCATCGCCGCCGACAGCCGCAGTGCGTCGCCGAGCGCGTCGCTCCAGTGCGGGTACGTCCACAGCCGCGCACCGCCGAGCGCGGAACCGAGGGCGGACGAGTGCAGTGCGACCGTGATCATGAGGCCGCTGCGCGGGCCCGTGATCACCTCCACGCGCTCGTGGGCGAAATCGGGCAGGGGCAGGGTGTGCGTCATCGCGACCTCTTTCGGCTGGCCTTGTGGGCTGTGCTCTGCGGTGCCGCGGCTTCGCGGCATCCACCTCCATTGTGCACGGTGGCGGCGGTCGGGGTGTCGTCTACATGCTCAATCCGTGCGCGGTGACGTCTCTGGCGCCACCGCGCGCATCTGAGCATGTTGAGCGAACACGATCGCCGCGCGGTCGTCGGTTCCTCCCCAGCCGCGCGGTGCGCACGAACTGTCCACAGATTGCGGATGAGCACCGTGCTCGCCGCTTCCGCCGGGTCAGTATCGGAGACATGGAGCCGAAGGTCGATACCGGGCCGGCACCCCGGATGGTGCGCACACAGCATCTTCGCCGGCGCGGTTTCACAGCCCGGCAAATCTCCGAAGCCGTCGCAGACGGCAGGCTCATCCGCCTTCGCCGTGGCGTCTTCGGCGCGACGGATGTCTCCGCTGATTGCGCGGACGCAGCCCGGTGTCTGGGGCGGCTCACGTGCGTGTCGGAGTTGCAGCGCAGGAAAGTGTTCGTCCTGCATCGTCCCGATCGCCTTCACCTGCACATCGCGCCCAGTTCCTCGAGGCTGCCTGTTCGTGTGAAGAGCTATCGCGTGCACCGCGATGAGCTCAGACGGACACCCGCACCTGACTCTCTCAGCGTCGAGTTCTTCGATGCCCTGGTTCATGCGGTGTGCTGCCAAGAGCCGCGGGCGGCGGTGGCATCGATGGATTCGGCGTTGCACCACGGGCTGCTGCGTGCGGACGAACTGGATGAGTTTTTCGCGGCGTTGCCCCGCCGGTTCCGACGCCTGCGTCGCCTGCTCGACGGCCGTGCCGAATCGGGGCCCGAGACGCTGTTGCGACTCATCCTCCGGTCGATCGGCTGTGCTTTCGAGGTGCAGGTCCGGATCCGCGGTGTCGGCCGCGTCGACTTCGTCGTCGACGGATGGCTGATCATCGAATGCGACAGCGAGGAGTTCCACAGCTCGTGGGCTGAACAGCGGCGGGACCGGAGAAGAGACCTCGCGGCCGCGGCACAGGGGTATGCGACGTTTCGGCCCATCGCCGAAGACATCATGTGGCACCCGGACGAGGTGCGCGCGGCCATCGTGGGGCTTCTTGCGTTGCGTCGATCGCGCTGACGGTTCGTTCGACATGGCCAGATCGCGGATCGACCCTCGCTGAGGGTATATATCGATGCTTGAGCATGTTGACGGCACAGTTTGAGTGGCACCGTCGGGACCGCCCTAAGCTGACACCATGCCCGACCAGCTCCCCACCCGCGCGCGGCTCGTCGAGGCCGCGCTGCGCGCCGCCGGCATCCCCGGCGAGATCGTCGTCCTACCCGACTCGGCCGCCACGGCCACCCTCGCGGCCGCCGCCCTCGGCGTCGAGGTCGGCGCGATCGCCAACAGCCTCGTGTTCTGGTCGGATGACGAGCCGCTCCTGGTCATGACCAGCGGCGCGCACCGCGTCGACACGAAGGCGCTCGCGCAGCGGCTGGGACGCCAGAAGATCCAGCGGGCCACGCCCGAGCAGGTGCGGGATGCCACGGGCCAGGCCATCGGCGGCGTCGCCCCGACCGGGCACCCGGCGCCCGTGACCACCGTCGTCGATCGCGATCTGGCCGGCTATGAGCAGATCTGGGCCGCGGGCGGCACGCCGCACGCCGTGTTCCCGCTGACATTCGCCGAGCTCGTGCACCTGACCCGCGGCACGGTCGAGCGCGTGGACTGACGCCGGGACGCCGCCGCGCGACGGGCCGCGCCGCGCCGCGCTGCCGCCCCCGCGCCCGGCCGCGCCCGGCCGCGCCCCTCTTCGCCGAAAGGACACCCGCCGGCCGAGGATGCGGGTAATGCCCGTTCCCTCGACGGGCAGGAGTTCTCTCGCGGTTCACGGTGAGGGTGCAGCGGGTCGCCGAGAGATAGGGAAGCAACCGCTTCTTCGTCCACCCACTGCACCCTCACGGGTCAGGCGGGGCGCCCCGAGATGCGCCGGGCCAGCTCGACCGCCGCAGCGCGGACTTCGGCGGCGAGGGATGCCGCGTCCCGGCCGGCTTCGTCGGGCCAGGTCGCCGCTATCGCGGCGGCGGGCCACCCCGCGTGGTCGGTGACGACGGCCCCCACCGAGCGCAGGCCGAGTGTCACCTCGCCGTCCTCCGACGCGTAGCCGTCCGCGCGCACGAGCCGCAGCAGTTCGCGCAGCTCGGCCGGGCGGGCAGGTCCCCGGCCGGTGCGGTCGGCGAATGCCGCGGCATCCGGATACAGCGCCCGCACCTGCTCGCGCGGCAGCGCCGCGAGCATGGCGCGTCCGGTCGCGGTCAGATGGGCGGGCAGCCGCACCCCGACGTCGGTCACGAGCGCCGGGCGGCGCGGCGCGCGCTCCTCGACGATGTACAGCACGTCGCGCCCGGTCATCACGGCCAGATGCGCGCTCTCGCCCACGCGGTCGGCCAGCGCCGCCACGGGCGGTCGCCCCAGACGGGCCAGCGGCTCTTGCCGGGCATATCCGCCGGCCAGTTCGAATGCCGCGGTACCCAGACCCCAGCGGCGCTCGCGCTCCAGATGCACGACGAACCCGTGGTGCTCGAGGGTCGCGAGCAGGAAGTACACGGTCGATCGCGGCAGCTCGAGCTGCGTCGCGATCGTGCGCGCGGCGACCGGCCCGCGCTGTCGTGCGAGGAACGACAGGATTCGCAGCGTCTGATCCGCTGCCGGCACCTTGTCTGGGATCACAGACACAGGATGCCACAGCACCCTCCCGCGAGACAGCCCTCCGGTGTGGAATCAAGACATGAGCACGACCATCGTCACCGTGGGGGCCGCGCCCCTCACCCCCGCTGAGGTCGTCGCGGTCGCCCGCGACGGCGCCCGCGTCGAGATAGCCCCGGCCGCCTTCGAGCGCGTCGCCGAGAGCCGCGCCCTGATCGAGCACCTGGCCGACGACCCCGCCCCGCACTATGGCGTCTCGACCGGATTCGGGGCGCTCGCGACCACCTTCATCGCGCCCGATCGGCGCCGCCAGCTGCAGGCCAGCCTCATCCGCTCGCACGCGGCCGGCACCGGGGCCGAGGTCGAGGACGAGGTGGTCCGTGCGCTGCAGGTGCTGCGGCTGCAGACGCTGGCCAGCGGACGCACCGGGGTGCGCCCCGAGGTCGTCACGACCTATGCCGCGCTGCTGAACGCCGGCATCGTCCCGATCGTGCGCGAGTACGGCTCGCTCGGCTGCTCTGGCGATCTCGCCCCGCTCGCGCACATCGCGCTGGCCGCGATGGGTGAGGGCGAGGTGCGCGCGGCAGGGGAGAAGGTGGATGCCGCAGCCGCCCTGGCCGCAGCATCCATCAGCCCTCTCGTCCTTGAAGAGAAGGAGGGCCTCGCCCTCATCAATGGCACCGACGGCATGCTCGGGATGCTGCTGCTCGCCCTCGCGGATCTCGAGGTGCTGCTCGACACGGCCGACGTCGCCGCCGCCCTCTCGATCGAGAGCCAGATGGGCACGGCCGCCGTCTTCGCCGAGGACCTGATGGCGATGCGCCCGCAGATCGGGCAGGCCCGGTCGGCCGCGAATCTGCGCGCGCTGCTCGAGCCCTCGCCGATCGTGCAGAGCCACCGAGGGCCCGAGGACGGGCGCGTGCAGGACGCTTACTCGCTCCGCTGCTCGCCGCAGGTGCACGGCGCCGCCCGCGACACCGCCGACCATGCGCGGCTGATCGCCGGCCGCGAGTTGCAGGCCGTGGTCGACAACCCGGTCATCACGCTCGACGGCCGCATCGAGTCCAACGGCAACTTCCACGGTGCGCCGGTCGCGTATGTGCTCGACTTCCTCGCGATCGCTGTCGCCGACGTCGCCAGCATCTCCGAGCGCCGCACCGACCGTGCGCTCGATATCTCGCGCAACCGCGAGCTGCCGCCGTTCCTGGCCGATGAGGCCGGGGTCGATTCGGGCCTCATGATCGCACAGTACGCGGCGGCGGGCATCGTCTCCGAGCTCAAGCGGCTTGCGGTCCCCGCCTCGGTCGACTCAATCCCGTCGTCGGCCATGCAGGAAGACCATGTGTCCATGGGCTGGTCGGCCGCGCGCAAGCTGCGCCGCGCGATCGACGGCCTGGCCCGCGTGCTCGCGGTCGAGGTCATCACCGGCAGCCGTGCGCTCGACCTGCGCGCGCCGCTGCAGGCGGGTCCGGGCACCGGAGCCGTGCGCGACCTGCTGCGCCAGGAGGGAGTCGCGGGCCCCGGGCACGACCGGTTCGTGAGCCCCGACATCGAGACCGCGACCTCGCTGGTCGCCACCGGTGCCGTGCGCGCCGCCGCTTTCCACGCCGTGGCGCAGGCCGCGGCATCCACCACCGATTCCGTATCCGAAGGAGGACAGTGATGCAGGGAGCACGAGAGGTGCGGGCGCCGCGCGGCGCCGAGCGCAGCGCGAAGAGCTGGGGCGCCGAGGCCGCCAAGCGCATGCTCATGAACAACCTCGACCCCGAAGTGGCCGAGCACCCCGACGACCTGGTCGTCTACGGCGGCAGCGGCCGCGCGGCGCGCAGCTGGGAGGCGTTCGATGCGATAGTGCGCACGCTCGACGAGCTCGAGCCCGACGAGACGCTGCTCGTGCAGTCGGGCAAGCCGGTCGGAGTGTTCCGCACGCACGAGTGGGCGCCGCGCGTTCTCATCGCGAACGCGAACCTCGTCGGTGACTGGGCGACCTGGCCCGAGTTCCGTCGCCTCGAGGCGCTGGGGCTCACGATGTACGGCCAGATGACCGCGGGGTCGTGGATCTACATCGGCACGCAGGGCATTCTGCAGGGCACGTACGAGACGTTCGCGGCCGTCGCGCGCTCGCTCGGCCGCGACTCTCTGGCCGGCACTCTGACACTGACCGCCGGCTGCGGCGGCATGGGCGGCGCACAGCCGCTGGCGGTCACGATGAACGAGGGCACGGTGCTCATCGTCGATGTCGACGAGTCGCGCCTGGCCCGCCGTGTCGCACACGGCTACCTCGATGAGTACACGACCGACCTCGACGCGGCGATCACACGCGTGGTCGCGGCGAAGGACGCCGGCGAGGCGCTCTCCGTCGGTGTCGTCGGCAATGCGGCCGAGGTCTTCCCGGAGCTTCTTGCCCGCGGCATCCCGATCGACGTCGTCACCGATCAGACGAGCGCGCACGATCCGCTCGCGTATCTGCCGACAGGCGTCGCGTTCGACGAGTGGAAGGATGCCGCAGCCCGCGACCCCGAGGAGTTCACGCGCCGCGCGCGGGAGTCGATGGCCGCGCACGTGGGTGCGATGGTCGGATTCCTGGATGCCGGTGCCGCCGTGTTCGACTACGGCAACTCGATCCGCGCCGAGGCGGAACTGGGCGGATGCGAGCGGGCGTTCGCGTTCCCGGGATTCGTGCCGGCGTACATCCGCCCGCAGTTCGAAGAGGGGCGCGGCCCCTTCCGCTGGGCGGCGCTCTCGGGCGATCCGGAAGACATCTACAAGACCGACCGGGCCATTGCCGAGCTCTTCCCCGACGACAAGCCGCTGCACCGGTGGCTTCAGAAGGCCGCCGAGAAGGTGCACTTCGAGGGGCTGCCGGCCCGCATCTGCTGGCTCGGCTACAAGGAACGGCACCTCGCCGGGCTGAAGTTCAACGAGATGGTCGCCTCGGGCGAGCTGTCGGCGCCGATCGTGATCGGGCGCGATCACCTCGACTCGGGCTCGGTGGCCTCGCCGTATCGCGAGACCGAGGCCATGAAAGACGGCTCGGACGCCATCGCCGACTGGCCGTTGCTGAACGCTCTGCTGAACACCTCGTCGGGGGCGTCATGGGTGTCGATCCATCACGGCGGCGGCGTGGGCATCGGGCGGTCGATCCACGCCGGGCAGGTCACGGTCGCCGACGGTTCGGCGCTCGCCGCCGAGAAGCTCGAGCGGGTGCTGACGAACGACCCGGGCTCGGGCGTGATGCGGCACGTCGATGCGGGGTACGAGCACGCGCGCGAGGTCGCGCATGAGCGGGGCCTGAAGATTCCGATGCTGCCGGAGGGCTGACCGGTGACCGTCACCGCCCGCCTCGCCGAGATCGCCGGCATCGGACGGGATGCCGACCGCGGCGGCTACTCGCGGCATCTGTTCGATGCGACCGACGCGCCGTTGCGCGACTGGTTCCACCGTCGTGCGTCGGCCCTGGGGCTGCCGGTCGAGGAGGACGGCGACGCCAACCTCTGGGCGTGGTGGGGCACGCCCGGCGACGAGGCCGTGGCCACCGGCAGTCACCTCGACTCGGTGCCCGGCGGCGGCGCGTACGACGGGCCGCTGGGGATCGCGGCCGCGTTCGAAGCCGTGGCGCAGCTGCAGGCCGAGGGGTTCACGCCCGCACGCCCGATCGCGGTGTGCGCCTTCGCCGAGGAGGAAGGCTCGCGGTTCGGCCTGCCGTGCCTCGGCACGCGGCTGCTGACGGGTGCTGCCGAGCCCGGCACGGCGTTGGCGAGGGTGGATGCCGCGGGCACGAGCCTCGCCGAGGCGTGGGCTGCCTCCGGCCGTGACGTCGCCGCCGTCGGCCCCGACCCCGACCGCCTCGCGCGGCTGGCGGCCTTCATCGAGCTGCATGTCGAGCAGGGGCGCGATCTGGAGGATCGCGGCATCCCGGTCTCGACGGCGTCGGCGATCATCCCGCACGGCCGCTGGCGTCTGGAGATCACGGGCGAGGGCAACCACGCCGGCACCACGACCATGGAGCAGCGCGCCGACCCGGTCGTGGCCGCGGCCCGTGTCGTGCTCGCGGTGCAGGAGGCGGCACGCGCCCGACCGCCGGCACGGGGCACGATCGGCAAGGTGACGGTGGTTCCCGGGGGCACCAACGTCATAGCCTCGCGCGTCGTCGCCTGGCTCGATCTGCGGGCCGACCACGACGAGGACGTGCGCGCGCTGTTCGAAGCGGTGCTGGCGGGCGCACGCGCGGGCGTCGAGGCGGAGGGATGCACTCTCGAGGTGTACGAGGAGTCGGTCACCCCGCGCGTCGACTTCGACGCCGCGCTGACGGCCCGGGTCGCGGGCGCCCTGCGGCCGGAGTTCGGCGAGGTGCCCGCGATCCCCACCGGGGCGGGACACGATGCCGGCATCCTCTCGTCGGTCGTCCCGACTGCGATGCTGTTCGTGCGCAATCCGACCGGGGTCTCGCACGCTCCCGGCGAGGGCGCGCGCGACGCGGACTGCGAGGCCGGGGCGCGGGCGCTCGCCGCGACGCTGCGCGCGCTGGCGGGGGCGGCATGACGGCGACGGTCGCTGTGCATGCCCGCTCGGCGCTCGTCGAGGGGGCGTTCGCGACCGATGTGCGGATCACCGCGCATGATGGCGTGATCGCCGAGATCGCGTCGGGTGTGCCGGCGGGTTCGGACGACCTCGCACTCGATGTCGTCGTGCCCGGCTTCGTCAACGCGCACTCGCATGCGTTCCACCGGCTGCTGCGCGGGCGCACCCATGACGAGGGCGGCGACTTCTGGGTGTGGCGCGAGCGGATGTACCGCGAGGCGGCGGCGCTCACTCCCGAGACGTATCGGACGCTCGCCGAGCAGGTGTTCACCGAGATGCGGGATGCCGGATACACCGCGGTCGGCGAGTTCCACTACGTGCACCACCGGCCCGACGGCACGCCGTACCCCGATCACGCGATGGAGCGGGCTCTCGCCGAGGCCGCCGTGGCCGCCGGCATTCGGCTTGTGCTGCTGGACACCTGCTATCTGCGCGGGGGAGTGGGCGACCCGCTCTCTGACCGGCAGCGGCGCTTCGGCGACGCCGACGTGCACGCGTGGCTCGAGCGTTGGCACGCGCTGCGCGAGGCGCTCGCCGGGGGTCTTGTGACCGTGGGTGCCGCCGTGCACTCGGTGCGCGCGGTGACGCCCGGCGACCTCGCCGTGATCGGCCGCGAGCTGCCCGCCGACGTGCCGCTGCACGTGCACGTGTCGGAGCAGGTCGCCGAGAACGAGGCATGCCGAGAGGCGTACGGCTTGACGCCCACGCGCCTTCTCGCCGAGCACGGACTGCTGCGGCCGACGCTTGCGGCCGTGCACGCGACACATCTGACCGTCGACGACATCGCGCTGCTCGGCGCTGCCGGCGCGTCGGTCGTCATGTGCCCGACGACCGAGGCCGACCTCGGCGACGGCATCGGGCCCGCGCCCGACCTGCGCGACGCCGGAGTGACTCTGGCGATCGGATCGGATCAGCACGCCGTCATCGACCCCTTCGAAGAGATAGCGCGCCTCGAGCTCGACCAGCGGCTGCGCGCGCAGCGGCGCGGGATCTTCACTCCCGAGCGGTTGTGGCACGCGGGCTCGGCCGGCGGCGCACGGGCGCTCGGCCTGGGCGGGTCGGGGCCTGTGGCGGGCCTGCGCGTGGGCGATCCGTTCGACGCGATGGTGGTGGATGCCGCTACCGCCCGCACCCGCGGCGCCGCTCTTGTGCAACTGCCGCTCGTGGCGCGCGCGGCGGACGTCACAGCGACCATCGTCGGCGGTACCGTGACCCGGAGGGGAGGGCCTCACGCATGACCGCGACGCTCATCACGAACATCGGCGAGCTGACGACGAACGTCGCAGCCTCCGGCGACCCCTGCGGCACGCTGCGCGATGCCGCGGTGCTCATCGAGGGCTCGCGCATCGAGTGGGTGGGGCCCGCGGCATCCGCCCCGGTCCGCTCTTCCGCCGATCACACCCCCCGTCCGATCGCTGAGAGTGCAGCTGGTGGACGAGAGCGTGGATCGTTCCCTACCTCTCGTCCACCCGCTGCACTCTCACCGGAGAGTCATGGTGCGAAGGAGCGCGCCGCCATCACGGTGGTGGATGCCGCGGGTCGCGCCGTCATCCCCGGATTCGTCGACAGCCACACGCACCTCGTCTTCGGCGGCGACCGCGCCGACGAGTTCGCGGCGCGCATGGCCGGGCAGCCGTATGCCGCCGGCGGCATACGCACGACGGTGGCCGCCACGCGTGCCGCGAGCGACGACGAGCTGCGCCGCCGACTGGCCGGGTTCGTCACCGAGCTGCACGCGCAGGGCACCACCACGTTCGAGATCAAGACCGGCTACGGCCTCACCGTGCAGGATGAGGCGAGGCTGACGCGGCTGGCCGCCGAGGTGACGCCCGAGGTGACGTTCCTGGGTGCGCATGTCGTGCCCGCCGAGTATGTGGACGCGCGCGACGAGTATGTCGAGCTGGCCGCCGGCCCCATGCTCGCGGCCTGCGCGTCGCACGCGAAGTGGGTCGACGTGTTCTGCGAGAGGGGTGCCTTCACCGCCGACGAGTCGCGCCGTGTGCTCGAGGCGGGCATGGCCCGCGGCCTCGTCCCGCGCGTGCACGGCAACCAGCTCGGCCCGGGCCCCGGCGTGCAGCTGGCCGTGGCGCTGGGCGCGGCATCCGTCGACCACTGCACGTATCTGGGCGACGATGACGTCGCGGCGCTCGCCGGCTCGGACACGGTCGCGACCCTGCTGCCGGGCGTGGAGTTCTCGACGCGGCATCCCTATCCCGATGCCCGGCGCCTCATCGACGCCGGCGTCACGGTGGCACTGGCGAGCGACTGCAACCCGGGCACGAGCTTCACGAGCTCGATGCCGCTCATGATCGCGCTCGCGGTGCGCGAGATGGGGATGACGGTGCCCGAGGCGGTCTGGGCGGCCACCGCCGGCGGGGCCGTTGCGCTGCGGCGCGACGACATCGGGCACCTCGCGCCGGGTGCGCGTGCCGACCTCGTGCTGCTCGACGCGCCGAGCCGCACGCACCTGGCCTACCGACCGGGCGTTCCGCTCGTGCACGCCGTGTACAAGGACGGTGCGCGGGTCTGAAGCTCAGAGCGCGCCGCGGCGTCTGCCCCGTCGTGCCGGGTGCGCCGCGCCGTGCCCGGCCGCGGCATCCCGTCTCGGCCACACAACGGTCGCAGAATCGCACCGCAACCGGCCGGCGTGCGCGGGATGCGCCCACCCTGCCGCACGGCCCCCACCGGGGTGGACGCAGAACCGAACCGCTGGGCGCCGATGTACGGATACACGCCCACTCTGCAGTTCTCTGAGCGCTTACCGAGCCACAGGAGGGTATAGTTTTTATACCTTGGAGGGCGCATGGAGTTCGAGTTCGACCCGGCGAAGAGTGAGGTAAATCTCGTCAAACACGGGATCGACTTCACGCAGGCGCAGCAACTCTGGGCGGATCCGGATCTGCTGGAGGTGCCGGCGCGAACGCAGGGCGAGTCTCGATGGATGGTGGTGGCCATGATCGGCGAGAAGCACTACTCAGCGATCATCACGTATCGCGAGACGAGGATACGCATCATCTCGGTGCGCGCATCCAGAAGAGAGGAGGTGACGCTCTATGAAGACTGAGGAGTTCGATGAGCGCTTCGATGCCGGGGACGACGTCTCCGAAGCGTTGGACCTGGCTCGCTCGACGCGCCCCGGCCGTCTGGTGCGGCGCGTGAATGTCGACTTCCCCGATTGGATGGTGGATTCGCTCGACCGCGAGGCGCGCCGACTGGGTGTGACGCGCCAGGCCGTGATCAAGGTATGGATCGCCGAGCGGCTCGACGGCACGGACCGACCGGCGGCCTGACCCGCGCGTCAGCGCGCGGGCACCGTCACGACCTCGCGCACCTTGTCGGGCCAGCGCACGGAGATGTCGTGCCCGCCGTCGCCGTCGGGGGCGATCTCGATCTCGGGGATCAGTGACCCGGTGCGGCGGAGGCGGATGGGCTTGCCGTCCTCGCCGATCTGACCCTCGTCCACCTGCGGCACCGGCGGCGGCTCGGGGCCGCGCCGCACCGCGATGATGACCGGGTAGCCGCCCGGGATGTCGTGCACGGTCACCTGCGGCATCATCTGCTGCTCGGGTCCGTCGACCAAGGTCACCTCGCCGTCCCAGGGCACCATCATGCGCACCTCGGAGTGCTCTTCGGCGTCGGTGCCGCGCCCGGCGCACAGGTCCA
>Ga0164242_10005631_pt1 | contig 13924 bp, 2 predicted proteins | sample OricomgcompostMG_FD_108783 | JGI IMG/M metagenome (GOLD analysis project Ga0164242, IMG submission 108783) | Miracle-Growth compost microbial communities from Emeryville, California, USA - Original compost - Miracle growth compost (MG) ...
CACGTCCTTGCCGCGGACGTCGTGCTGCCCGACGGTGAACCGACCCGGCTCGGCACGGTCGCACCGGATGCCCCGGGGTATGACGTGCTCGGTGCGTTCGTGGGCTCCGAGGGCACCCTCGGCATCGCGACGCAGGTGACGGTCCGGCTGACACGGACCCCTGCCGCCGTGGAAACGTTCCTCGCCGGCTTCTCGGACACCGACTCCGCGGGCGCCGCGGTCTCGGCGATCATCGGTGCCGGCATCGTCCCGGCCGCGATCGAGATGATGGACGCGCTGGCCATCGAGGCGGCCGAGGCCGCTGTCGCCTGCAACTACCCCGCGGGTGCGGGCGCCGTGCTCGTCGTCGAGCTGGACGGGCCGGCGCACGAGGTCGCCGTCGAGCTCGCGGCCGCGGAGCAGCACTGCCGCGACGCCGGAGCGTTCGAGATCCGCATCGCGGCGGATGACGAGGAACGCCAAGCGATCTGGCGAGGTCGCAAGTCGGCGTTCGCCGCCGTCGGGCGGATCAGCCCCGACTACATCGTGCAGGACGGCGTCATCCCGCGCACCGCGCTCCCGGAGGTGCTGCGGGCGATGACCGCACTGGCGAAGGAGCGCGGGGTCCGCGTCGCGAACGTCTTCCATGCGGGCGACGGCAACCTGCATCCGCTCGTGCTGTTCGACGAGCGCGTCCCCGGTCAGGCCGATGCGGCGGAGGACACGTCCGGCGCCATACTCGATCTGTGCCTGGCGCACGGCGGCTCGATCACCGGCGAGCACGGCGTGGGCGCCGACAAGGCCAGGCACATGCCGAAGATGTTCACGCAGGAGGACCTCGACACCATGCAACGGGTGCGGTGTGCGTTCGATCCGACCGGCATCTCCAATCCGGGCAAGATCTTCCCGACGCCGCGGTTGTGCGGTGAGGTGCCGGGCAAGCGGTCCGCGGCGCACCCGGTGCAGGCGGCCGGTCTCGGTGAGGTGTTCTGAGCCGATGGAGCTGTTGCCGGCGCTGCGGGCCCAGGACGTCGAGGTGCGTCCTGGCGCCGCGGACGATGCCGTCGACGGCCACACGCCCGCCTGCGTCGCCCGTCCGGTCGGCACCGAGCAGGTGTCGACCGTTCTGCGGGAAGCGAATTCGCGGGGTGCGGTGGTGGTGGCCCGTGGACACGGCAGCAAGCTGACCTTCGGTGCAGCCGGCGCTGCTCCCGAGTTGCTGCTCGACCTGAGCGGCTGCGACCGCCTGCTGGAGCACCAGCCCGGTGACCTCATCGTCCGCGTCGAGGCCGGCATGCCGCTCACGTCCCTCCAGGACACCCTGCAAGCCAGTGGACAGCGGCTCGGCATCGACGAACCCGTCCCGAACAGCACGGTCGGCGGGGTCCTCGCGACCAACACCAGCGGCCCGCGACGGCTGCACACGGGCACCGCGCGTGACCTGCTGATCGGCGCCACCGTGGTGCTGGCGGACGGCACGATCGCGCACTCCGGCGGCAAGGTCGTCAAGAACGTCGCCGGCTACGATCTGGGCAAGCTGATGGTCGGCTCGCTCGGCACGCTCGGGATCATCACCGAGGCCACCTTCCGGCTGCACCCGATCCCGGCGAGGGCCGCGTGGATCTCCGCCTCGGTCGACCCGGCCCGACTCGAGTCCTTGCTGGCCCGGCTCTGCGACACGCAACTGGCACCGTCCGCGCTCGAGATCGACTGGCCCGCCACGGATCAGCCCACGGTGGCGACGCTGCTCGAAGGGACCGTCGACGGTGTCTCGGCCCGCATCGACGCTGCGCGTGCGGAGTTCGCTGTGCCGACGGCGGTCCAGGACACACTCGACTGGCCGTGGCAGCCGCCCGCTGCCACGGACGGCTCCGAGGTGCTCCTGAAACTCACCTGCCGCCTGGGCGCCGTGGCCGAACTGGCAGCTGCTGCACACGATCTCGGGCTGCACGTGCGCGGCGCGGCCGGCACCGGCGTGCTGTATGCCGCAGCGTCTGCCGAGACGGGCGTCGACGGCCTGCACCGCATGCTGCAGGATCTGCGCACCCGGGCCGGGCACGAAGGTGGTGCCGTCGTCGTCGTGACCGCGCCGCTGGAGCTGCGGCGCGAGCTCGACGTGTGGGGGCCGGTGCACGGGCTTCCGGTCATGCGACGCCTCAAGCAGGAGTTCGACCCCGGGCGGCTGCTCGCACCCGGCCGATTCGTGGGAGGCATCTGATGCCAGGAAATCCGGCCGGCACAGGAGCTTTCGACGCCCACAATCCACCGTCGCAGGAGCTGATCGCCGACTGCGTGCACTGCGGCTTCTGTCTGCCCACCTGCCCGACCTACCAGCTGTGGGGCGAGGAGATGGACTCCCCGCGCGGTCGCATCCACCTGATGCAGGCGGGCCTCGAGGGCAGTCCGCTGACCGATCAGATGGTCGAGCACTTCGATGCCTGTCTGGGCTGCATGGCGTGTGTCACCGCGTGCCCGAGCGGTGTGCAGTACGACCGGCTGCTGGAGCAGACCCGCGCCCAGATCGAGCGGAACCACGAACGCTCCCGGACCGAGAAGGCTTTACGAGCAACGATTTTCAGCCTCTTCCCCCATCCGGCGCGACTGCGCAAGCTGCGTGGTCCCTTGCGTCTGTCGCAGCGCTTCGGCCTCGACCGAGCGCTGCGGCGCACCGGGCTGCTGGACCGGTTCCTCCCGGGGCTGGCGGCGATGGAGCGACTCACCCCGTCCCTCGGCGCACCGGAAGAGCTGCCGGCGCAACTGCCACCCGTCGGGGAACAGCGTGCGGTGGTGTCCATGCTCACCGGGTGTGTGCAGGACGTCTTCTTCTCCGATGTCAACGCCGCGACGGCACGCGTGCTCGCCGCGGAGGGATGCCGGGTGGTCATACCGCCCGGACAGGGGTGCTGTGGCGCGCTGTCCAGCCACTCCGGGCGTGAGCCGGAGGCACAGCGCTTCGCGCGTTCCACGATGCGCTCCTTCGACACCGCGGTCGACGCGATCGTGACCAACGCCGCCGGCTGCGGCAGCGCGATGAAAGACTACGGAGCCCTCTTCGCAGCCGAGAACGACCAGGCGACAACGGAGTCCGCCACTGCCTTCGCCGCCAGGGTGCGCGACCTGAGCGAGTTCCTCGTGGAGCTGGGCGCGGTCGCCGAGCGTCATCCGCTGCCGCTCAGGATCGCCTATCACGACGCCTGCCACCTCGGGCACGCGCAAGGGGTTCGCGCGCAACCGCGGCAGCTGTTGCGGCAGATCCCCGGCGTGGAGCTCGTCGAGATCGCGGACGCGGCGATCTGCTGCGGCTCAGCCGGGGTCTACAACATCCTGCATCCGCAGGCAGCCGCCGAGCTCGGTGCGGCCAAGGCGCGCAACATCGTGGCGACCGGCGCGGACCTGATCGTCACCGCGAACCCCGGCTGCCTGATGCAGATCGCCACAGCTCTGGAACGACTCGGGAAGCCGATCCCCATGGCGCACACGGCGGTCGTGCTGGACGCTTCCATCCGTGGCCTGTCCGTCGAGGAGCTGCTCCACGCATGAAGTCACGACTTGCGGCGACGACGCGCCGCCTCACCGACGCGCTGCGCGGTTCGTTCACGACGGGCCGGCGTCGCCGGATCGGAGCCGCGGGCGGGCACCGTCCTGCGCTGCAGCACCCCGCGTCGGACTACCCCGGTGACTTCACCGGCGTGCCGCCCCTGGACTACTCCCCCACGCCGGACGGCCGCCCCGATCCCGGCGAGATCGTCTGGGGCTGGGTGCCGTTCGAAGAAGATCACGCCCGCGGCAAGGATCGCCCGGTGCTGCTCGTCGGACGTGACGGCCCGTGGCTGCTCGGCCTGATGCTGACCAGCAAGGACCACGACCGGGACGCCGACCAGGAGCGACGCGCGGGCCGGCTGTGGTGCGACATCGGCACCGGCGACTGGGACCCGAGACACCGCGCCAGTGAGGTGCGCGTCAACCGCGTGATCCGCCTGTCGGAGCACACCGTCCGGCGCGAGGGGGCCGTGCTGCCCCGCGACCGTTTCGACGTGGTCGCGGACGCAGTCCGCGCGGCATACGCCTGACGGAAGCTCCCGACGCTGCCCTGCTGCCAACGTCGCGGCCATGACGTCCCCGTAGGCCGCGCTGACCCCGTGCTCCAGCCCGAGTCGGTGTCCCAGCTCGTGCAGCAGCACCGACAGCAGATCCATCCGAACCGTCGGAACATCCCCTGAAACGCCTGTGTACCAACCGAACCCGGCCGCGTCGGCATCGACGTACACGGTGTCCCCGACGGTCAGTCCGAGCTCACCGGGGGTCAGGTCCGTGATGACGAAGCGCGTCGCGCGCAGCGTCGGCACCGACGCACCGTGCGCCGCCCACTCCGCCTCGGCGGCCCGCGCCACGGACGCCAACTGCGCCGTGGTGAGCGATGCCACCGACGTCCCTGTCGCCGGCACTCCGGCAGCGGTCAGCGCGTCCGGCGGCGTGAGACTGGCGCCGTAGTTGTTCCAGGTGGCCAACAGGGTCTGCAGGTTGTTGATCGTCGTGGCGTCCCCGCTCGCCAGCGCGGCGTCGACGGCGGCGATCAGTCCGGGGGCACTCTGCGGGTAGGCGATGTTCTGGCTGGTGGTGTTCAGCAGCGCCGAGATCGCCTGGCGCAGCAGCGCGGTGACGCCACCGCCGCCGGAGGACAGCGCCTCCATGAACGTCTCGCCGGCGAGGTCGGCGGGCAACGGACCGAAGACGCTGCTCACCAGCTGGTCCGGACTGTATGGCGCCGGCCAGCCCGTGTGGTTCTTCCAGTAGCCCGGGCTCAACCCCTCGGCACCGCCGACGCCGTAGTAACCGGCGACGTCCTGCGCGGTGGCGGTCTGACCGGAGCCTGACGCCGTCACGGTCGCGGTGTTGCGGTAGGCGCCGGCGTGCACCACGGTGGTGGCGCGGTAGAGCCAGGTCTCACCGGGGTCGAGCAACCCGTTGCCGTTGGTGTCACCCGAGACGTAGACGGGGCTGAAGTCGTCGGAGGGATTGCCGGGAGTGCCGTTGTCGTCGACCAGTGCGGCGGTCGACACCGACAGGTTCCCGGTGTTGGTGACCAGGTAGGTCCAGATCGCGGTCGTGCCGATCAGCAGCTCTCGCGCCGGCTGGGTGTCGGCGTCCTCGGTTGCGGTGGGGTGCCACGGGTCCGCTGCATCCACGGCCTTGTCCAGCGTGACCTGGACGGTCGGGGGTGCGCCGACGAAGTGAGCGACGTCGCCGGCCTGCACGGTCAGGTCGGTGCCCAGCACGTCCGCGGTGACGGTCGCGGTGTTCACGTACGGTCCGGCCGCGACGGTGCCGGTGGCGGAGAACAACCAGGTCTCGCCCGGGTCCAGCAACCCGTTGCCGTTGCTGTCGCCGACGGTCATCCCGTTCGACATCTCCAGGACAGGTTCGAAGTCGCAGCCGGCGCAGCCCCCGCCGTCGTCGGTGAACGTGTCGAGGTCCAGGGCGATGTTGCCGGTGTTGGTGACCAGGTAGGTCCACGTGACGGTGCTGCCGATCAGCAACATCGGGCCCGGTGCCCGGTTGGCGTCCTCGTAGGCGGTCGGGTGCCACGGGTCGGCGGCATTCACCGCCTTGACCACGCTCACCGAGGCGTCGACACCGAAGTGATGACTGGCGTCGCTCGCGGTCACGGTGCCGCCGGTGCCCGGATCGGTCGCGGTCACGGTGACCACGTTGACGTACTGGCCGGTCCGGGTGCTCGCGCTGACGACACCGGCCGAGGTGTAGAGCCAGGTCTCACCGGGGTCCAGCAGGCCGTTGCCGTTGGCGTCACCGCGGACGTAGACCGGGTGGAAGTCGTCACCCGTGCTGCCCGGGGTGCCGTTGTCGTCGACGATCCCACTGAGTCGCAACGGCGTGTTGCCCGGGTTGGTGACCAGGTAGGTCCAGGTCAGCGGCGTGCCCACGGACAGCACCTGCTGCTGGGAGGTCGTGGCACCGTGCTCGATGGCCGTGGGATGCAGCGGGTCTTCGGCGTTGGTCGCCTTCTGCACGCCGACCGCCGGTGCGTCACCGAAGTAGCACGCCTGCGCCTGCGCGGCGTAGGTGACGCCGCCCACGACCACCATGACGGTCACGGTGTTGCAGTGCAGCCCCGGCAGCGCGGTCATTGCGCCGGAGGTGTAGGTCCATGTCTCCTTGTTGCTCAGGATGCCGTCGCTGTGCTTGTCGCCGGAGAGGTATGCCGGGTGGAAGTCGTCGCTGAGATCGCCGGGTGTCGCATCGTCGTCGGTGAGCACCAGCCCGCTCGCCGGGAACGAGATGCTCTGCCCGTTGGTCAGCCGGTAGGTGAAGGTGACGGTGCCACCGGCGGTCACGTGCACCGGGTTCGCCGGGCTCGAGCCGGTCGTGCCGTTGACCGCTTTGCTGAGCGACAACCCGCCCGGCAGCGCTCCGGTGTAGTAGGTCGGATCGGTCGCGGTCACCGGGGAACCGGCGGCCGGGTCGGCCGTCACGGCCGACCGGTCGAGGTGCAGTCCCGCTGCGGCCGTCATACCGGCGACCCCTGCCGAGGTGAACAGCCACGTCTCACCGACGTCCAGGACGCCGTCACGGTTCACGTCGCCGACGTTGTGCATCCGGTCCGCGCCCGTCACCGGGGCCGGCGTGAAGCCGAGGGTGTCGGTCACGACCACGTTCGTCAGCGGCAGGTGGCCGTCGTTGGTGACCAGGTAGGTGTAGACCACGCCCGCACCGACGATCACGATCTTCCCGGGCGGTGTGTCTGCGTCGTCCGCAGTGCTCGGCGCCGTCGGGTCGGCGGCGTTCACGGCGGTCTGCAGGTCGATGTGACCGCCCAGGCCGGTGTAGACGGCGATGTCGCGCGCGGTGATCGTGTGCTGGTCGGCAGTGATCACGGTGACGACGGCGGTGTTCGCGACCTGGCCGAGCCGGGCAGTGGTGTGCCAGGCGTAGAGCCACACCTCGCCCGGGTCGAGCAGGCCGTTGCCGTTGCTGTCGCCGGAGACGTAGACCGGGTGGAAGTCGTCGGCGGTGTCGCCCGGTGTGCCGTTGTCGTCGACCAGGCCGGTGATCGTCATCGGCGCCCCGCCGGCGTTGGCGACCAGGTAGGTGTAGGTCACCGGTGCGCCGAGCGGCAGGCCCTGTCCCGGCGCGGTGTTCGCGTCCTCTGCAGCCGTCGGCTGCAGCGGATCGGCCGCGTTGATCGCCTTGACGAGGGTCAGCCCGGTGACGCCGACGTAGTACGCCGGGTCGTCGGCCGTGAACGTCGTGGTGCCGTCCGTCGCGGTGCCGGTCGCGGTGTTCTCCTGTAGACCGGGCTGCGCGACCGCCGGTGCGCCGGGAACGCCCCGCGAGGTGTAGAGCCAGGTCTCCCCCACCTCCAGCAGGCCGTCGAAGTTGGTGTCGCCGACGTTGTAGGACCGGCCGAGGTAGGTCGTCAGGACGGGCACCGGCCGGAAGTCGTCGCCGGCATCGCCCGGGGTGCCGTTGTCGTCGACGATGCCGGTGACGGTCAGGCCGGTCGTCGACGTCGTCGTCACCCGGTAGGTGAACACCAGTGGGTCGAACGCGGCGACGTGGGCGGCGGTGGCCGCGGTGTCGGCGCGTTCGGTCACCGTGGGCGCCAGCGGGTCGACTGCGTTGACGTCCTTGCCGAGCTGCAGGACCGGTGCCGGTCCGGTGTAGTTGGTCGGGTCGGCGGCGCTGAGCAGCACATGGCCGGTCGCGTCATACGCCTGGAGGGTGACGGTGTGCTCGTGCCCGCCCGCCAGTGGGTGCTGGGGTGCCCCGATGACACCGACCGCGGTGTAGAGCCACACCTCACCGGGGTCGAGCAGGCCGTTGCCGTTGCTGTCGCCGGAGACGTAGACCGGGTGGAAGTCGTCGGTCGGGTCGTCGGGCGTCGCGTTGTCGTCGGTGATCGACACGATCTGCAGGGACGCGGTGCCCGGGTCGGTGACCAGGTAGGTCAGCGACAGTGGGCCGTCGAGCGGCAGGGCCGGTCCGGGCGCGGTCTCGGCGTTCTCGGCGTCCGTCGGCGCCAGCGGGTTCGCCGCGTTCACCGCGCCCTGCACCGTCACCTGGTCGCCCGGGTTGCACGGGCAGCCGCTGCCGAGGTCGACCAGACCGCGGTAGTCGATCTGCACGCCCGGTGTGTTGCCCGGTTGCGGGTCGCGCGGACCCCCGTGCTGGTCGTTGTAGAAGGGCCCGCCGGGCACGGTCATCGCGGTCTCGTCCAGCGGCGAGTTCGCCACGAAGGTCGTGTCCTCGCCGCCCGCCAGCGACAACGAGGTGATGAACGCCTGGATGTGCGGGTTCGGGCTGCGGTTGACCACCGGTGCGCCGAACGGGCTGAACGGCACCACGAAGCTGTTGAACTCGCCGGTCCAGTCGAACATCCGCGCCCGCCCCGTGTCGGCGATCAGCACGTCGCGTCCCGCGCCGCCGAACGCGAACGTCGGCTCGGACCACTCCTCCGGCTCCGGGATCCGGTTGTGCTCGCCCTGCACCTCGAGGTTCTGGCTGGACTGCAGCAGGTCGTCGCCCCACCCGCCGAACAACCAGTTGGTGTTGGTGCCACCGACCAGCCAGTCGTTGCCGTTGTCGCCGTAGATGATGTCGCAGCCGTCGTTGGACTTGATCGGGTTGCCGGCGCCGTCGGTCATCGGCTGACCGGCCGCGTTCAGCACGTAGGGGCTGAAGTTGAGGAAGAAGTCGACCTTCTGTCCGGACGTGCAGGTGCCGTCGACGCCGACGTCCTTCTGCCCGCTGGTGCAGTCGTAGATCTTCGACCACGGGTCGTCGGCGTTGTAGTCGGCGAACTTGGTGGTGGACGGGTCGTACGCCAGCGGGTCGGCCGGGTCGACGCCCCACGCGGACAGGATCTGCGACTGGGCGATGTTGCTGTAGTAGAACGGCAGCGCAGCGGCGCCGGAGATGGCGTCGTCGCCGCCCTCGCCGTGGATCCAGTCGTTGCCGAGCCCGCCGTAGACGATGTCGGCATACCCGCCCGACGTCGGATCGGCCGCGTCATACCCCAGCAACCGCGCCTCGTTGAACAGGTCGCCCGCCTGGAAGGTGGTGGCCTGGGTGTACGGGCCGGGCAGCGCGATCACGACGGTCGGGTTGGGGGTTGTGACGTCCCACAGCGGCTCGGTCAGTCCGTTGCGGCTGACCTTGAAGTAGCCGTCGTCGCCGAGGATCCGGTCGTCGCCGGTGCCGCCGTAGATGCGGTCGTTGCCGGTGCCGCCGATGATCGTGTCGTCCTGGCCGTCACCGGCGAGCACGTCGCTGCCGGTCTCGCCGAGGATCGTGTCGGCACCGGGCCCGCCGTGGACCAGGTCCGGTGCACCGATGTCGGACGCGACGGAGGTGCCGACGGTGTAGTCCAGCAGCGTGTAGGCCCGCGGGATGATGTGCTCGTAACCGCCCGTGGCGTGCTCGTAGCCGGCCGTGTCGTAGTTGAACGTCAGGAATGCCGCCGCGTTCTTGGTGTGCCCGCCCGCGTCGACGGTCGGGCTGCCCTTCGCCCCCACCAGCCGGTAGATGTCGCCGTTGTCGCCGAGTATGACGTCCGCGTCGTGCGACTGGCCCTGGAACCCTTGAGTGCCCGGGTCGTTCAGCCCGGTCCGGGTGCCGGCGTCGCCGTAGATCGTGTCGGCACCGTCGGCCCGCTGCGCGGGTGTGAGCAGGCCGAACAGGTCGGAGCTGCCGCCGACCAGGTCGTCCTGGCCGAGGTCGCCGAGGAGCACGTCGGCACCGACGTTGCCCTCGGCGTAGTCGTCGCCGTCGGTGCCCGGGCCGGCCCAGTCGCCCACGGAGGTGCGCGGGTCGGTGACCGTGTTGCGCGTCTGCACGTCGATCGTGACGTCGCCGTCGTCGTCGATGACCGAGCCGTCACCCTGGATCCAGTCGTTGCCGCCCTGGCCGAAGAGCGTGTCGTCACCGGCGCCGCCGGCGATGTCGGAGTCGGAGGACGTGCCGGCCGGCGCGCCGGTGGCCAGGTCGTAGAGGGTGATGTAGCGCTGGTGCACACCCCGTGGGTCGGCCTGGTAGTCGTAGTCGGTGCACCCGGCCGGGGTCAGGCCGTTCGCGTCGACCCACGCACACGGCAGCGACGAACCGTCGAAGTTGCTGCCGGCGATGTTCGCCGCACCGTTCGTCGTGTCGAAGATGTCGGTGCCGGTCAACACCCGGAAGCGTGCCCCGAACGTGCTGCCGGTGCGCAGGATGGTCGCGTTGTCGCCGGCGATGACGTCGTTGCCGGAGCCGCCGTCCAGGTAGTCGCCGTAGGTGCACGCCGCCGCCGTGGTGCACGTGTCGTGCGCAGCGCCATACCCGCCGGTGCCGTCATACACGTCCCCGAACGCCACGTGGCCGCCGGAATGGTCGACGCCGCCGTTGTAGCCGCCCGCTCCACCGGAGTGCGCGACACCGGACACCGGAAGCCCGGTGTTGCCGCCGATGAGGTCGTCGTCGCCGGCGTCGCCGCTGATCCGGTCGGAGCCGGCTGCGCCGATCAGGATGTCGGCACCGGTGCCGCCGGTGATCAGGTCGTTGCCCCAGTTGGCGCTCGCCTGGTTGTCCAGCGAGGTCCAGCTGAAGGTGTGGTCGTTGAGCGGCACGTCGAAGGGCAGGTTGCTCGCGTCGATGCGGCAGCCGGGGTTGCCCGGACCGCTCGGCACCGCGCCGAGCTGGGTGCAGTCGACCGCGCCGAAGTCGCCGAAGATCAGGTCGTTGCCGCTGTCGCCGGCGAGCGTGTCGCCTCCGCCGCCGCCGAGGACGATGTCGTTGCCGAGACCTGCCTGCACGGTGTCCGACACGCCGTTGGCCTGCTCGACGGTCGCGAGGTGCATCAGCTCGCCGGTCGTCTGCAGCCGCTGCAGCCGGCCGTCGGTCGCCACGAATGCGCCCTCACCCGGGTTGGCGCCGTCCGGCTGCTGCAGCCACTCGCGCACGTCCTGCACGTCCTGGGTGATCGTGCCGTGATCGCCGAAGATGACGTCCTCGTCGTCGCGGTGCCCCGGTGCGGTGCTGGGAGCCGAACCCGCACCTTCGCCGTAGATCACGTCGTGGCCGGACACCAGCGGGTCCGCATCGGGCAGGGTGCTCGGTGAGGTGGTCGGGATGGTCAGCACCCGGGTCAGCACATCGAGGTCGACGCCGGAGTCGCCGTAGATCAGGTCCTGGCCGCGCTCGCCCAGGATGGTGTCGTTGCCGGAGCCACCGGCGAGGATGTCGCCGGTCTGGCTGCCGATGATCGTGTCGTTGCCGGCCCCGCCGTACACCGTCACGCCGATGGTCGGCTCGTCGCCCGAGGCGAGCGCGGCGTCCAGTGCGCTCGCGTCGATGACGTCGTTGCCGGAGTAGGAGAACGGCTGGGCGAGCGGGAAGACGAAGTCGGGTGCGTTGCCGACCGGCTCGATCGTGGGCTTCGGGCCGAAGTCGTGGCCGGCCGGTGCGTCGAGGTCGCCGGAGTACCAGATGCCGTCGGTCGAGGTGTCGCCGTAGATGACCAGCGGTGACAGCGGGCCGGGCGAGCCGGCTCCCTGGCCGGGTCCGTCCAGGACGGTGATGTGGTCACCGCCGACCCGCACGTAACCGGTGGCGGCCGAGTCCGGGTCGTAGACCGAGATGGTGGCCGGGTGGGTCTCGCTGCCGAGGGTGCCGGGCGTGAGCGGGGGTCCGCGGATGGTCAGCGTGGAGCCGTCGATGCCGGTGATGGTGTAGGCGCCTGCGGCGCCGCCGGGCAGGGTGATCCGCTGGCCGACCGCGAATCCGTCGTCGGCCCAAGGCCGTCCGTCGCCGCGGGTGATCGTCGATCCACCGAGGGAGAAGGTGCCGGTCATCTGCAGCAGCGCGTTGCCGCCGCCGTGGATCAGCGTCAGGCCCCCGTACAGGGACGGTATGCCGCTCGGCAGCTTGTCGTCGACCGGCTGGTCCGGACCCGGCACCATGGTCGAGTGGACGGTCAGGGCGTCGTTGCCCTGGCCGAGCATGACGTTGAGCACCTCGATGGTGGTCTTCGATGCGCTGGTGACGAAGTTGCCGTCGGCGTCGGTGGTGATGGTGCCGTAGCTGATGCCACCGGGGAAGCTGGTCGGCTCGCCGAAGGCGGTGTCACCGCTGAAGGTGAGGTCGCCGCCCATGCCCAGTCCGGTCAGCGCCGTGGAGGTCAGGTCGCCCGCCTGATCGGTGTGGCTGCCGTCGTCATACACGTTGAGCACGTCGATCTGGCGCGCCTCCGACGGCTGTGCCGCGATGCCGAACGGCGCGGTGTCGATCTCCATGGGCAGCAGCACGGCCGTGCTGAGGCCGAAGTGCTGCCCACCGGTGCCGCCGTCCACCTGCAGCGGCCCGCGGATCGCGGACAGCAGGTGCGGGGTCTTCGGGAAGGTCATCAGGTCGGCCTGGTCTGCGGGCACGACGAAGTCGGCGTTGGCGGACACGGTGACGGTCACCGGGATCCACCAGTCGCTCTGGTCGAAGGTGATCGACGGTGCGTAACCGGTGACGGTCACCGTGCCCGAGGACAGCGCGGGCGTCGTGGTGAAGGTCATCGCGGAGCCGTCGATCGACTGGATGGTCAGCAGGCCGGTCACTCCGGTGACGGTCACGAGCTCACCGACCCGGAAGGTGTCCAGCCAGCTCTTGCCGTCGGTGCGGGTCAGCGTGCCGCTGCTCCAGGTGACCTGGGTGGTCACCGCGTTCCCGTAGCGCGCCAGACACACCTTCCCCGGTGTGGTCGTGCAGCCGGCGTCGTACGCAACGGTCGTCTGTCCGTCGCCGACGATGGCGATGGTCACCGGCGCGGTCGGCGCCGAGGTCAGCCGGATCGTGTAGCTGTCGCTCACACCGGGGGTCGGTGACGGGCCGGTGCCGGGCAGGCTGACCAGCGTGCTGCCGTCGCTCTGGTGCACATAGACGCCGGGCACCCGGTCGCTGATCACCAGCACGTCGAGGTCGGCCGTGATGCCGTCGTAGGTCGAGTCGTCGGTCGCCGAGGCGACGACGCTGAAGTGCAACGTCGTGTAGGTCGGGTCGAAGCGGGAGTCGTCGGCCGCGGCGGTCACGGTGATCAGCAGTGGGGTGTCCCAATCGGACGGGCCGAACGTGACCCGGTAGGTCGTCACTCCTGCATGCGTCACGGCGCTGAAGCGGGAATCGTTGCTGGACAACAGCACTCGCTTGTCGGACGCGGTGATGACGAAGGTGACCGTGCCGGACGGCGCACTGGGCAGCGTCAGGCTGATCGTGTCGGTCAACCGGGTCGTGCCGTCGCCCTGGATGACCGTGGTGCTGGTGTCCGGTTGCCCGTCGTCGCCGAGCTGGGTGATGTCGAGGCCGGGGGTCAGGTTGTCGTGGACCGTCACCTCGACGTTGCGGACGACCGCGTTGTCGTAGACCGGGTCCTGGCTGAGCACGCTGTGGCTCACCGCGACGACGATGGTGCCCTGCGGCGCGGCGTCGTCGGCAGCGGCCACCCAGATCAGTTGCGGCAGGTTCCAGTTCGTGTCGTCGAAGTGCAGCACCAGCGCCCTGTCGGCCGGGTAGGTCCACAGGCCGTTCACCTCCACTGCGCGCTGGTAGTCAGCGGCCGTGCTGCAGTCGGCGGCGCTGCCGGTGCACAGGTAGACCGTGTCGGCACCGGGTTGCTGATCCTGCGGGGCGAGCGCCGCGGACACGGTGATCCACACATCGCAGTTCGTGGCGCCCGCGCAGGTGGGCGCCGACGACAGGCGCACGGAATAGGAGTCGACGGTGCCGATGCACACACCCGTGCCGGTGCACTGCGACAGGTCACCGCGCCGGACCGCCGTCTGGCCGCCCGTCTCGCTGATGATCACGGCCCCGTCGGACGGTCGTGCGACCGAGACGTTGATCCCGGGTGCGACGACGTTCTGGTATGCCGGGTCCGCCGACGACACCAGGTGGTTGATGGTCGCCG
>Ga0164242_10005632_pt1 | contig 13923 bp, 13 predicted proteins | sample OricomgcompostMG_FD_108783 | JGI IMG/M metagenome (GOLD analysis project Ga0164242, IMG submission 108783) | Miracle-Growth compost microbial communities from Emeryville, California, USA - Original compost - Miracle growth compost (MG) ...
GCCGGCTGAGCCGGTTCGGGAGTCCGATGAAGGCCCGCGAACCTGGTAGTTTCGACGTACCGGCACCCTCACCGTCCGGTTGAGGGTCAGTGATGAGGAGTGGTGATGACCTGCACCAACTGCGGCAGCGAGAACCCCGCGGAGGCGCGGTTCTGCTCGCAGTGCGGCGCCGCGCTTCCGACGGCTCCCTCCGACGCCACCGCCACGATCCGGATCTCCGACCCGCGCACCGACACCTCCGACCGGTTGCTGAGCCCGGTCGACGCCGCCGCCGTGGACGGCCTGCCCGCGGGCAGCGCCCTGCTGGTGGTGCAGCGCGGGCCCGGCTCGGGGAGCCGCTTCCTGCTCGACAAGGACGCGGTGGACGCCGGCCGGCACCCCGACAGCGACATCTTCCTCGACGACGTGACGGTCTCGCGGCACCATGCGGAGTTCAGCCGGGTCGGTGAGACCTACTCGGTGACCGACGTCGGCAGCCTCAACGGCACCTACGTCAACCGCGACCGGATCGAGAACGTCGTGCTCAAGGACGGCGACGAGGTGCAGATCGGCAAGTTCCGCCTGGTCTTCTACGCCGGCCACGGCGATGCGGCGGCGGGTGCCTGACGCGGTGGCGGCACACCCTCTCGCCGACGGTGCGGAACTGCTCAACATCGGGCAGGTCCTGGATCTGCTGCGGCCCGACTTCCCGGGGCTGATCAGCATCCCGAAGATCCGGCTGCTCGAGGACGACGGGCTGATCTCGCCGGAGCGGACGCCGTCGGGCTACCGCAAGTTCTCCCAGGCGGACGTGGAGCGGATCCGCTACATCCTGCGGATGCAGCGCGACCACTACCTGCCCAAGAAGGTGATCGCCGAGCACCTCGACGCGATCGACCGCGGGCTCGAGCCGCCGGCCCCGGCTCCGGTGGTGCCGACGGTGCCCGCCGTCGCGGTCGCCTCCGACGGCACGCCCAGCGCTGAGTCGTTCCGCCGTACCGACAACCTGCGGCTCTCCCGCAAGGAGCTGATCAAGATCGCCGAGGTGAGCGACGAGCTTCTGACCAAGCTCGAGGACGCCAAGCTGATCGTGCCGGTGCGTGGCCACTACGACACCGATGCGCTGGTGATCGCGCAGACCGCGCGCGAGCTGGCCGCCTTCGGGCTCGAGCCGCGCCACCTGCGGGGCATGAAGGCCGCCGCCGACCGTGAGGTGGGTCTGGTGCAGCAGATCGTGGCGCCACAGCTGCGCGCCAACGACCCGGCCGCCCGGGCGCGCGCCGAGGAGACCGCGGCCGAGGTCGCGGCGCTGTCGGTGCGGCTGCACGCCACCCTGGTCAAGGCCGGACTGCGGCGCTCCTGAGGCCGGCGACTCGGGCCGCTCAGGTCGCCGCTCGACGCGGGGTAGGGTGGAACACGTGCGAGAGGTAGACGTCCTGGGCGTCCGGGTGGAGATGCCCTCCAACCAGCCACTGGTCCTGCTCCGCGAGGTCGCGGGGGAGCGCTACCTGCCGATCTGGATCGGCGCGGTGGAGGCGACCGCGATCGCCTTCGCCCAGCAGGGCGTGGTGCCGCCGAGGCCGCTGACCCACGACCTGCTCAAGAACATCCTCGACGCCACCGGCAACGAGCTGACCGAGGTGCAGATCACCGAGGTCAAGGACGGCGTCTTCTACGCCTCCCTCGTCTTCGGCACCGGCGTCGCGGTCTCGGCGCGCCCCTCGGACTCGATCGCGCTGGCGCTGCGCACCGGCACCCGCATCGTGTGCGCCGAGGAGGTGCTGGCGGAGGCTGGTCTCGCCGTACCGGCGGAGCAGGAGGACGAGGTGGAGCGGTTCCGGGAGTTCCTCGACCAGGTCACGCCGGAGGACTTCGAGTCTCGCTGACCGTCAACCTCACCCTCAAGTTGAGGTTGAGGGTTGCGACACGCCGAGAGAGTCTTTGACCCCGCGGCCGTGGCGGCCTACCTTGAAGTGTCTCTGGTGTAACTCCACCGTTGTGGTCCTTCGGCTGCGCGGCTTCCCCGAACGGAGTTACGCTCGACCGGAGTAGACCACGGAGGATCGCGTGAACGAGCACGAGCAGGAGTCCGGCGCCAGCGCCGAGGCGGTCCTGGCGGCGGAGCAGGCCGAGGAGCAGGGGCTGCTCTTCACCGACGATGTCTCCCCGCTCCCGAGCGATCTGGGCTATCGCGGTCCGACCGCGTGCAACGCGGCCGGCATCACCTATCGGCAGCTCGACTACTGGGCGCGCACCGGGCTGATCGAGCCGAGCGTGCGCGGTGCCAGCGGATCGGGCTCACAGCGGCTCTACTCCTTCCGCGACATCCTGATCCTCAAGGTCATCAAGCGCCTGCTCGACGCCGGGATCTCGCTGCAGCAGATCCGGACCGCCGTCACCCACCTGCGCGAGCGCGGCACCGACGACCTGACCCGCGTGACGCTGATGAGCGACGGTGCCTCGGTCTACGAGTGCACCAGCAACGACGAGGTCATCGACCTGCTCCAGGGCGGTCAGGGTGTGTTCGGCATCGCGATCGGTGGAGTCTGGCGCGAGATCGAGGGCAGCCTCTCCGAGCTGCCGAGCGAGCGCGCCGGCACCGACGAGGCCCAGGCCGGGCCGATGCCCGGCGACGAGCTGGCCGCGCGGCGCGCGGCTCGCAACGCCGGCTGAGCCGCCGCACGATCCTCCCCGCGGGCTCCGAGTCGTCGAATGACGGCGTGGAGCCCGCGGTCGTCTAGACTGGCGGTGCCGACCATCCCGCGTGGGAGAGCTCGATCGCGAGCGCCGAAGGGGCAATTCCTCCCCGGAACCTCTCAGGCACCAGGACCATGCGGGCAGGCGACTCTGGAGCTCGACCGGTGATCCGGGCTGGTGACAGAGGGGGAGGGCGACCTGACCGTGCGTCCCCGAGGAGCCCTCGTGTCCGACCGTCCGTCCCTGTCCGCGTTGGACGGTGCCTCGCCGTTCGTCGAGCGCCACGTCGGTCTCTCCGACGCCGACGTCACGGCCATGCTGGAGCAGCTCGGCTTCGCCTCGCTGGACGCACTGATGGACGCCGCCGTGCCCGCCGGCATCCGATCCACCGAGCCGCTGAACCTGCCCACCGCGCTGAGTGAGCCCCAGGTGGCCGCGCTGGCCCGCGAGATCGCCGCCAGCAACCGCCCCGGCGAGGCGATGATCGGTCTCGGCTACCACGGGACCATCACGCCGGCGGTGATCCGGCGCAACGTGCTCGAGGACCCAAGCTGGTACACGGCCTACACGCCCTACCAGCCGGAGATCTCCCAGGGCCGGCTGGAGGCGCTGATCAACTTCCAGACCATGGTCGGCGACCTGACCGGGCTGCCGACCGCGAACGCCTCGCTGCTCGACGAGGGCACCGCCGCGGCCGAGGCCATGACGCTGGTACGCCGCGCGCAGAAGAAGGCCACCGGGCCGTTCGTGGTCGACGCCGACGCGCTGCCGCAGACCATCGACGTGGTGCGCACTCGTGCCGAGGCGATGGGCATCGAGGTTGTGGTGGCCCCGCTCACCGACGGGCTGCCCGAGGGCGAGCTGTGCGGCGTGCTGGTGCAGTACCCCGGCGTCTCCGGCCGGGTGCTCGACCCGCGACCGGTCGTCGCGGCGGCCCACGAGCGCGGCGCGCTCGTGGTGGTTGCCGCCGACCTGCTCGCGCTCACGTTGCTGGAGGCGCCCGGGGCGCTCGGCGCCGATGTGGTGATCGGGTCCTCGCAGCGCTTCGGCGTACCGCTGTTCTACGGCGGGCCGCACGCCGGCTACATGGCCGTCGCAGCCGGACTCGAGCGGCACATGCCAGGCCGGCTCGTCGGGGTCTCGGTCGACGCCGAGGGCCGCCCGGCGTACCGCCTCGCCCTGCAGACCCGCGAACAGCACATCCGGCGGGACAAGGCGACCTCGAACATCTGCACCGCCCAGGTGCTGCTCGCCGTGACCGCGTCCATGTACGCCGTCTACCACGGGCCGCAGGGGCTGACCGACATCGCGACCCGCACCCATCGGTACGCCGCGGTGCTAGCCGCCGGCCTCAGGGCCGGCGGCTACGGCGTGGCCAGCGAGGAGTTCTTCGACACCCTGACCGTGAGCGCGCCCGGCGCGGCCGCCGCGATCGTGGCGAAGGCGCGCGACCTCGGCATCCACCTGCGCCACATCGACGCCGACACGGTGGGGCTCTCGACCTCGGAGACGACTACCCGGTCCACGCTGACCTCGGTGCTGACGGCGTTCGGGGTGACCGCCGATCTCGACGAGCTCGACCGGATCACCGGTGACGCGCTACCGGCCGGCCTGCTGCGCACGACGCCGTTCCTGACCCATGAGGTGTTCTCGGCGCATCGCAGCGAGACCCAGATGCTGCGCTACCTGCACAAGCTGGCCGCACGGGACTACGCCTTGGACCTGGGCATGATCCCGCTCGGCTCGTGCACGATGAAGCTCAACGCCACCACCGAGATGGAGCCGATCTCGCTGCCCGGCTTCGCCGACCTGCACCCGTTCGTGCCGGCCGAGGACGCCGTCGGCTACGCCCGGCTCGTCGCCGAGCTGGAGGGCTGGCTCGAGGAGGTCACCGGCTACGACCGGGTTTCCATCCAGCCGAACGCCGGCTCTCAGGGCGAGCTGGCCGGGCTGCTGGCGATCCGGGGCTACCACCGAGCGCGCGGGGAGAGCCGGCGCGACGTGTGCCTGCTGCCCGCCTCGGCCCACGGCACCAACGCCGCCTCGGCGGTGATGGCCGGGATGAGGGTGGTCGTGGTGAAGTCGGCGCCGGACGGCACCGTCGACCTCGACGACCTGCGCGCGCAGTGCGAGAAGCACGCCGAGGACCTGGCCGCGATCATGGTGACCTACCCCTCGACGCACGGGGTCTACGAGGAGGGCATCACGCAGCTGTGCGAGATCGTGCACGAGCACGGTGGGCAGGTCTACATCGACGGCGCGAACCTCAATGCGCTGCTGGGCTACGCCCGGCCTGGCCGGTTCGGCGGGGGTGTCTCCCACCTGAACCTGCACAAGACGTTCTGCATCCCGCACGGTGGTGGCGGGCCCGGGGTGGGGCCGGTCGGGGTGCGGGCGCACCTGGCGCCGTACCTGCCCTCGCACGGGATGCACCCCGACGAGGCGAAGCGTGCCGGGATCGGCCCGATCTCGGCGGCGCCGTACGGCTCGGCGGGGATCCTGCCGATCTCGTGGGCCTACATCCGGTTGATGGGCGCGGCCGGGCTGGCCAAGGCCACCGCGTCGGCGGTGCTGGCGGCCAACTACGTGGCCGCGCGGCTCGCCGAGCACTTCCCGGTGCTCTACCGCGGCGAGTCGGGCCTGGTCGCCCACGAGTGCATCCTCGACCTGCGGGAGATCACCAGGCAGACCGGCGTGACGGTCGACGACGTCGCCAAGCGGCTGATCGACTACGGCTTCCACGCCCCGACGATGTCGTTCCCGGTCGCCGGCACGCTGATGGTGGAGCCGACCGAGTCCGAGGACCTGGCCGAGCTTGACCGGTTCATCGACGCGATGATCGCGATCAAGGGCGAGATCGACCGGGTCGCGGCGGGGGAGTGGACCGCGGAGAACAGCGTGCTGCGCGGCGCGCCGCACACCGCCCGGGCGCTGGTCGGCGAGTGGGACCGCCCCTACAGCCGCGAGCTCGCGGTCTTCCCGGGCGGCATCTCGGCGGACAAGTACTGGCCGCCGGTGGCCCGCATCGACAACGCGTACGGCGACCGCAACCTGGTGTGCGCCTGCCCGCCGCCGGAGGCCTTCGCCGACTGACCACCCCGTTGAGAGGTCACTTTCGGCCCGTCGAGTGTCCAGCCGGGACAGTCGATCCGCCGAGAGCGACCTCTCAACGCGCCGAAAGTGACCTCTCGATCCGCCGAAAGTGACCTCTCAACGCGCGGAAAGTGACCTCTCAACGCGGGTGGAGGAGTGTCAGCGCAGGGCGAGGGTGGAGCCGGTCCGCGACTTGGTGACCAGCAGCTGGGTCGGGATCCGGTCGCGGAGCTCGGCGACGTGGCTGACGATGCCGACCACCCGGCCGCCGTCGCGCAGTCCGTCGAGGACGTCCATCACGTCGTCGAGCGTGTCGGCGTCCAGCGAGCCGAAGCCCTCGTCGACGAAGAGCGTCTCGAGCATCGCGCCGCCGGACTCGTGACCGATCACGTCGGCCAGGCCCAGCGCGAGCGCCAGCGACACCACGAACGTCTCGCCGCCCGACAGCGTCGCGGGATCCCGGGTCTCGCCCGACCAGTCGTCGCGGACGTGGAGCGCGAGGCCGCCGCGGCGGTCGCCCGCGCCACGGCCGGCGCTGTGCTCGAGCTGGTAGCGCCGATCGCTCATCACCGCGAGCCGCTCGTTGGCCGCCGCCACCACCTGAGTGAGTCGGTAGGCGACGACGTAGGCGGACAGGGACATCTGCAGCCGGTTGTCGGCACTCTTGCCCTCGGCGAACGACGCCAGCCGGCTGACCAGCGTCAGCTCCGCGCGCAGCGGGGCCCAGGCGGCGAGCGCCTGGTCCAGCTCCTGGCGCAGCTCGGCGAGCCGAGCCAGCCGGGTGGCGCCGGTCGCGACCGCGGACTGCGCCGTACTCATCGCGGCCAGCGCCTCGGCGTGGGCGCCCTCGAGCGCGACCAGGTCGGGGGCAGGGGTGGTCGCGAGCGTCTCGGCGCCGGGCTCCGCCAGGATCGCCGTCACCACCGCAGCGCGGCGCTCGTGGTGGCGTTGGCGGGCGGTGAGGGTGGCGATCTCCTCGGCCGAGAGCTCGGCCGCCAGCGCGGCATCGACATCGGGGAATCCGGCCTCCTGCGCAGCGGCGAGGGCCGTCCCCTCGGCTTCGCCGCGCGCGGTGGTCGCACGCTCGAGCGCCTCGATGCGCGCCACCGCATCCCGCCGGTGCGCGGCCTCAGCCTCGCGCAGTGCCACCAGTTCCTCGATCGTGTCGACCGACTCCTCGGCCGGGACCGAGGCAAGGGCCTCCTCGACGGCGGCGCGCAGCTGCTCGGCCTCCTGCTCGAGGTGGTGGATCGTCGCCTGGTGGTCGGCGAACTCCGTGCGTGCCGCAGCCAGGCGCCGGGCATCCTTCTCCCGGCCGGCGTCGAACGCCTCCAGCTCGGCCACCGCGCGGTCGCGGCCGCGTGCCAGCGCGGCCGTCGCCTCCAGCTCGGCGAGCAGCGCCGGCCGCTTCTCCGGAGGGCCAGCCTGATCGCGCGCCAACTCCAGCCGCGTGACCAGCTCGCGCACCTCGACGTCGCGCAGGTGCTCCACCGCGCTCGCGTCGTCGGCGGCCTTCTGCGCCGCACGCTCGGCGGCGGCGTCCGGGGCACCGGGAACGGGCCTCGCGCGGTGCGGGTGCTCGGCGGAGCCGCAGACCGGGCAGGACGCCCCGACCGCGAGCGCGCCGGCCAACTCGGCGGCCATGCTCTCCAGTCGTGCCGCGCGGACGTCGAGCGCCGCAGAACGCAGGTCGAGGGCCGCGCGCTGCGCCTCGACGAGCGCCTGCCGGGCCGTCTCGAGCTCGACGCTCAGCGTCTCCACCAGGGCGTAGGCATCGGCCCGCTGCCGCAGCTGCGGCAGGCGCCCAGCCGCGTCGCGGGCCTCCTCGGCCCGGGTGTGCAGCAGCTCCCGCCGGGCCGGTGCCGACTCCTCGGCCTCGGCGAGCTCGGCCACGACCTCCTGCACGGCGGTCAACATCTCGGTCCGACCGGCGAGCTGAGCGTCTACCTCGGCCAGCCGGCGACCCTGGGGCAAGAGCGCCCGAGCCTGCGCCACCGCCTCGGCAACCATGGCGGCACCGGCACGTGCGGTCTCCAGATCGGCGTCCGCCGGCGCGGCCGCCCTGGCGGCGACCTCCGCCGCTCGGGCGCGGTCAGCGACGCGCTCGAGCGGGACGACCGCGGCCGCACGCCGGGCGGCCTCGACCCGCGCGCCCGCTTCGGCCAGCTCGTCGGCCTCGGCGTCGAGCTCCTGCCGCTCGGCCAGGGCGGCGGCATGACGGCGCTGGCGCTCGACCAGGCCGCGTGCGTCCTCCAGTGCGGCGCGAGCGGCCGTCTCGGCGGCCACCGCTTCGCCTGCGAGCGTGCAGGCAGCGACATGCTCGCCTTGCAGTGCGTCGCTCAGCGCGTCGGCCCAGCCGGTGAGAGCGGCCTCCTCGGCCGGAGCAGCGAGGTCGGTGAGGTCCCAGTCCTCGGGCAGCGGCGTCTCGGTCGCCTCGCTGACCCGGCTGACCACGTCGGCGACACGCTGGCCCAGGGCCTCGCTGCGACGCCGCAGCTCCAGCCGGCGCTCGCGCAGCCAGCGCTCGACGTCGGCGAACCGCTCGGTGCGGAAGAGCCGCTGCAACAGCTCCTTGCGCTCCTCGGCCCGGGCCCGCAAGAACGCCTGGAAGCGGCCCTGCGGCAGCATCGCGACCTGGGTGAACTGGCCCAGCGTCATCCCGAGCAACCCGGCGACCTGATGGCCGGCCTCGTCGAGCCGCGTGGTCAGGGTGACCCACTCGCCACCGCGACGCTCGGCGAGCACGACCGAGGCCTGCTCGGTGGTGGTGCCGGTGCCGCGCTTCTTGGGACGCTCCCAAGCGGGTGAGCGGCTGATCCGGAACCGCCTGCCGGCGAGGGTAACCTCCAGGACCACGCGCGGCGCGACCCCGGCCGGGGCGTGGTCGCTGCGCAGCCGCTTGGCCGCAGCGCGGTCGCCGGGAACGTCGCCGTACAGCGCGAAGCAGATCGCGTCCAGGACGCTGGTCTTGCCCGCGCCGGTGGCGCCGGAGAGCAGGAAGAGGCCCGAGGCGGACAGTTCGTCGAGGTCGACCTCGACCCGGCCCGCGAACGGACCGAACGCCGTGACCTCCAGCCGGTGCAGGCGCATCAGAACAGCACCTCGGCGAACTCCTCGGCCTCGCCCAGCAGCATGTCGACCTCGGGGTCCTCGCAGCAGGCGTCGACGGCCTGACCGAGCAGCGCCAGCTCCTCCTCGCTGGGCGCACTGCCACGCAGCTCGGTGACGAACTCCGCGACCAGGTCGACGTCGCGCCGGGTGGGGTCGGTGCTGGGTAGCGAGCCGATCACCGGGACGGTGGACTCGAAGCCGAGCACGAGCGTGTGCGGGAAGCGACGGCGCAGCCGCTCCATGGCCTGCAGCGGCCGGACGGTGTCGGTCAGGGTGACGTGCACCCAGGACGACTCGTGCGCGGCCAGCGCCGGGTCGGTGAGCAGCGTCTCCAGTTCGCCGCGCAACCGGGCCAGCGGCCGGGGCACGGGCGCGTCGACGAACTCGGCGGCGCTGACGCGACTGGGGCCGAGGTCGACCAGCCAGGAGCCCTTGCGGTGAGTGGCCTCGGAGAAGGAGTAGGCCAGCGGCGAGCCGCTGTAGCGCACCGTGTCGGTCAGGGTGTGCCGGCCGTGCAGGTGCCCGAGGGCGGCGTAGGAGATGCCGTCGAAGACGGAGGTCGGCACCATCGAGACGCCGCCGACGGAGATGTCACGCTCGGAATCGCTGGGCTCGGCGCCGGCGACGAAGGCATGCGCGAGCACCACCGAGCGCGCGCCGCCCCGGCGGTCGAGGTCGTCACGGACCCGACGCATCGCCTCGCCCAGCGCGGCCGCGTGGGAGCGGGCGGAGAGCCCCCACGGCTCCCGGACCGTGTCGGGGTCGAGATAGGGCAGGCCGTAGACGGCGACCGGCCCGTGCTCGTCCTCGAGCAGGATCGGAGTGCCGACCCGGGCGGCGTCGGTGCGGATGAAGACGCCGGCGGCGTCGATCAGCTCCGAGCCGAAGCCGAGCCGGTGGGCCGAGTCGTGGTTGCCACTGGTCAGCACCACGCGCGCACGCGAGGCCGCCAGCCGGGCCAGCGCCTCGGAGGCGAGCCGCACCGCGTCGACCTGCGGCAGCGCGCGGTCGTAGACATCGCCGGAGACGACGACCAGGTCGACCCGCTCGCGCTCGACCACCTCGAGCAGATGGTCGACGAAGACGGCCTGGTGGGAGAGCATGCCCTCCCGGTGGAAGGACCTGCCCAGGTGCCAGTCGGAGGTGTGCAGGATCCGCATGACAACGACCCTAGGGAGGACCACCGACAGTCTGGGTGACCCACGCCGAGAGGGTCATGCCAGGCTAGGGCGCATGAGCGCAGACCACCGCAGCATCGAGTTGGCCAAGATCGGCGAGCATCGGTTCAAGGCGACGAACGCGCGCGGAGGAGCGGTCACCGTCGGCCATGGGGACGATCCCGACCTCACGCCGGTCGAGCTGCTGCTCGCCGGCCTGGCCGCCTGTGGCGCGCTCGACCTCGACTTCATCACCGGCAAGCGGGCGCCGTTCGAGTCGTTCGCCGCTCGCTCGGAGGGGGACGTGGTCCGCGACGAGCACGGCAACCACGTCGTCAACATCCAGGTGACCTTCGACGTGAGCTTCCCGGACGGCGACGGCGGGGACGCCGCTCGTGCGATCGTCCCCGCCACGCTCGATCGGATCCGCGACCGGCTGTGCACGGTCGGCCGGACCGTCCAGCTCGGTGCGCCGGTTCAGTACGTCGAGGGCACCCTCTAGCGGTCCGTGCTAGGACTGCGGGCCGAGGGCGAACTCCACCCGCCCTTCCGGGTCGACGGCGGCGTCGAGGATCTTGTCGTCGAGCAGCTCGGCGGCGCGCTGGTCGAGGTAGACGGTGGCGCCGTCCTGCTCCACGACCTGGTCGCCGGGCTGCGGCGTGGGCGAGGCGGTCACCGCGAAGGTCTCGGTGGCGTCGTCGGAGGTGATCCGCAGGCCGGCCGACTCGGGGGCCTCCGGCTGCTGGGTGATGTTGCGGACGATGGTGCTGGCGTTCTCGGTGAGGGTGAGCATCGGGTTCTCCTCGGGTCGAGTCACTGTCCGAAGCCCGATACCCCGTTGCGGCACCTTCACACGGGTCAGCCGATCGTGACCGAGGTGATGTCCACCGGCGTCTTGGGGTGGCCGTCCCCCTGGCCGAAGCTGTTGTCCGTGCCGGCCTTGGCCGCCTTGACGATCGCGGCGACGCCGGCGTCGTCGATCGAGCCGAAGACGGTGTACGCCGGCGGCAGCGGGCTGTCGGCGTACACGAGGAAGAACTGCGACCCGTTGGTGTCGGGGCCGGCGTTCGCCATCGCGATCGTGCCCGCGGGATAGGTCTTGATGGTCTGTCCGGCCTGCTGGGTCAGGCTCGCGTCGGTCTTCAGCGCCTTGGCACTGGTCAGCTCGTCGGCGAAGGAGTAGCCGGGGCCGCCGGAGCCGGTGCCGCTCGGGTCGCCACACTGCAGCACCTTGATGCCCGCGGTGGTGAGCCGGTGGCAGCTGGTCTTGTCGAAGTAGCCCTGGGTGGCCAGCGACACGAACGAGTTGACCGTGCACGGCGCCTGGTCGGCGTCCAGGCTGAGCCCGATCGTGCCGATACTGGTCGCGATGGTCGCCCGCACGGTGCCACTGACGGTGGGCGTGGCCGGCGGAGCCGTCACCTTCTTGCCCGCCGAGCCGGCCGGGTCGGCGGGATAGGAGCAGTGCCCCGCTCCACCGCCGGCGGTCGGAGATGCTCCGGCGGGCGTGTCCTCGGCCCCGCTCGCGGAGTGGCTCTGCCCGCCGCACCCGGCGAGCAGGAGTACGGCGGCGACGGCGGTGAGCGCCGGCTTCAGCGCGGACTTCGTCATGGCGCCGATGGTAGGGACCGATGCTGAGGCTTCACCAAGCGGCCACCCGAGGGGTTGCCGGCGGAGATAGTCTCCGTTCCATGGACCTCGGCATCCACTACGCGCAGTTCACCCATCCCGACTGGGAGCACCGGCTCAGCGAGCGGCTGACCGAGACCGCCAGGGTCGCCGACCAGGGCGGCGTCTCGCTGTTCACCGTGATGGACCACTGGTTCCAGATGGTCTCCTTCGACGGACCGTTCCAGCCGATGCTGGAGGGCTACACCACGCTGGGCCACCTGGCCGCGATCACCGAGCGGGTCCGGCTCTCGCTGCTCGTCACCGGGGTGACCTACCGGCATCCCGGGCTGCTCGCCAAGACCGTCACCACGCTCGACGTACTCTCCGGCGGCCGCGCCATGCTCGGCCTCGGCGCGGCCTGGTACGACCGCGAGCACGCCGGCCTCGGCGTCCCCTTCCCGTCCACCGCCGAGCGCTTCGAGCGGTTGGAGGAGGCGATCCTGATCGCGCGGCAGATGTGGTCCGACGACGACGGCGCCTTCGACGGCGAGCACTACCACCTGGCCGAGACGATCTGCCTGCCCAAGCCGATCCGGGGCAGCGTCCCTGTCCTGATCGGCGGGGGAGGGGAGCGGAAGACCCTGCGCCTGGTCGCGCAGTACGCCGATGCGTGCAACCTCTTCGCCGGCGACATCGACCAGGTCCGGCACAAGCTGGAGGTGCTGCACGGGCACTGCGACGCCCTCGGCCGCGACTACGACGCCATCGAGAAGACCATCCTGACCGGGACCGATCCCAGCCAGGACCTCGACGGCTTCCTGCGCGAGATGGAGGCGTACGCCGCCCTCGGCATCGGCCTGGTCGGCTTCATGCCGCCCACACCCGATCCGGTGGCCTTCACCACCATGCTCGTCTCCGACGTACTGCCCCGACTCGCCGACATCTAGGAGCCCACCATGGACCTCGGCATCCACTACTCGCAGTTCACCCACCCCGACTGGCAGCACCAGCTCGCCGCCCGCTTCGCCGAGACCGTCAAGGTCGCCGACCAGGGCGGCGTCGACCTGGTCACCGTGATGGACCACTGGTTCCAGATGGAGGTGCTCAACGGACCCTTCGAGCCGATGCTGGAGGGCTACACCTCCCTCGGCTACCTGGCCGGCATCACCGAGAACGTCCGGCTCTCCATGCTCGTCACCGGCGTGACCTACCGCCACCCCGGGCTGCTGGCCAAGATCGCCACCACACTCGACGTGCTCTCCGGCGGCCGCGCGCTGTTCGGCGTCGGAGCCGCGTGGTACGAGCGCGAGCATGCCGGCCTCGGCGTCCCCTTCCCGCCGCTGAAGGAGCGCTTCGAGATGCTCGAGGAGGCGATCCTGATCGCGCGGCAGATGTGGTCCGACGACGACGGCGCCTTCGAGGGCAAGCACTACCGGCTCGCCGAGACCATCTGCCTGCCCAGGCCGGTGCGCGGGCGCATCCCGATCCTGATCGGCGGGGGAGGGGAGCGGAAGACCCTGCGCCTGGTCGCGCAGTACGGCGACGCCTGCCATCTGTTCGTCCGGGAGGGCTACGACGCGCTCGTGCACAAGCTGGAGGTGCTGCGCCGGCACTGCGACGATGTCGGCCGCGACTACGACAGCATCGAGAAGACCATCGGCGGCATCGGCGCCGCGGCCGACCCGATCGCCCTGACCGACGCGTGGCTGGCGGAGATGGAGCGGTACGCCGGTCTCGGCGCCACCCTGGTCACCGTCACGCCGCAGGGCGACGACCCGGTCGCGTGGACGACCGAGATGGTCGAGCGGGTGCTGCCCCGGCTCAAGCAGATCTGACCGCGATGGCGACGCTCGACGATGTCCGCGCGCTGGCACTCGCGCTGCCCGAGGCGGTCGAGTCGACGTCGTACGGCTCGGTGGCGTGGAAGGTGCGCGGCAAGACGTTCGTGTGGGAACGGCCGTTGCGCCAGCGCGACGTGGCGGACCTGGAGGCGCTGGGAGAGCGGGTGCCCGAGGGCGAGCTGGCCGGCGTACGCGTCCCGGCGGCGGACAAGGAGGCGGTGCTGGCCACGGTGCCGGCCGCCTTCGACATCCCGCACTTCCGCGGCTTCCCGGCCGTACTCGTGGAGCTCGACCGGGTCGACCTCGACGAGCTGCGCGAGCTGATCACGGACGGCTGGGTGATGCAGGCGCCGAAGCGGCTCGCGCGGGAGTATCTCGACTCGCTGTGAGCCGACTCAGCGCACTCGCCAGTGCTTGACCAGCCTCTCCCTCCC
>Ga0164242_10005633_pt1 | contig 13923 bp, 15 predicted proteins | sample OricomgcompostMG_FD_108783 | JGI IMG/M metagenome (GOLD analysis project Ga0164242, IMG submission 108783) | Miracle-Growth compost microbial communities from Emeryville, California, USA - Original compost - Miracle growth compost (MG) ...
CTGGCCGCGCAGGTTCATGTCCTGCATCAACTTACTCACAGACGCCTGCAACGGATCGTTCAAGACGCCGTTTTTAATCAGGTCGTTTTTAAGTGAATCAACCAGGCTAACGACGGAATCAGCCACGCCTTTAATGGCGTCGATCTGACGCTGAGCGGCGCTTTCGACTGATTTGGCGTAATCGTCCCAATATTTTGCAGCGGCGTCAAGGTTTTTTTTGAGGGCTTTGGTGTCAGCATCGCCTGCGCCTAATTTAAGCGAACCGGCGGCAGGACCTGGCCCTTTGTCGCCGAAGGCTGCCTGTGCTTTCTTTGCTTCTGCCTGTGCTCGCTTGAGCATATCGTAGAAGCCAGTGAAGGGATTAAGTTTCCCCAGTTGCTGATTGATGTAATCATTGAAAGGCTTTACTGCATCGGTAATAACTCCGCCAATATCTTTATGTTTTTGCAGATTAGCGAATAAGCTGTTGTAAAATTTATCGCTACCAACTTCTAAATTATCAAAATCAAGAGCATTACTAACAGAGGAGCCAAACTGTTTGACAGTTTTGAGTGCCATACCTGAAGGCCCCATTGCTAACAGGGCTGCATCAGGAATTTTCTGTATCCAGCCCAGCATCTTTCTGACGCCAGCTGCGAGTTCGCCTATTGTCCAGTAAATTCCATGAACGAACTCTTTAAGGATGTATAATGCACCAACAACCGCATCGTTAGTCATGTTCCGGAAGCCGCCCAGATTCGTCTTATAGGCATAGACAAAAGCACCAACGGCTATAATGGCGAGTGTTAATTCTGGGCCCAGAAAGGCCACGAACCTTCCAATTGACTTCCCCATGGCGAACATCGATTCGCCAACTTGGGCGTAGGCCATTTTGATGAACTTAGCACCCACCAAAGCCAGTATCGGTAGAATGATCGGCTCCATTGTTTTAATTACATCTATGAAGCCTAAAACCGCCCCCGACATAAACGCAAAGCCGGTTTCAAAGTTTCCCTGGACTTTGGTGATCCATTGCTCGAAAGCATTTGTGCTGACAATGGCCACGAGGTTATTCATGGCTTCCGTCAGGTCGTCAAAAGTACTTTTGAGCGCATTGTCTTTAAGCTGATCCAGCGTGTCCGTGAGTTGTGCAAAAGCGCCTTCCAGGGTTTTTGCGCCGAGGATCATGCCGCCACCAAAATCGTGGCTCATGCCTTCCCTAATGGCTTTGATGGCAGCATCGGCAGGAATTAACCCTTGTTCTACTAAGTCGCGCACTTCGCCGGTGGTTTTGCCGGTGGCCTGCGCCAAATACTTCCAGGCATTCACGCCCACAGCCTGCAGCTGGAGCATGTCATTCCCTGTGACACGCGTAGCAGTATGCATTTGGCCAAAGGCCAGCATAATGCTGTTGATGCCTTCCTGACCTCTGCCCAAGCCATAGGCGGCATTTCCCACATCATTAAAGAGGGAAGTTAAGTCTTTACTGAGGGTTTTGGAATTTTTATCAAGTAGTCCGAAAGCCAGCGCCTGTTGTGTCAACGGCGCCAGATCCTTCATCGCAAACGGTGTCGGGATAGCGTATTGCTTGAGGGTATTAAGAAGTTTGTCGGCTTTGGCCTGGCTGCCGTCAAAAAGTGTCGTCAGGCCAACTTTGGTCTGCGCGATGGTGTTGGAAAAATCAAAGAGGAAATGATACGCACCTTGAAGCGTGCGCACCACAACAGCCAGGCTGGCGATAGCGCGCCCCGCCATCGTGATGTGATTGTAGAGACCACCAAAAGCCGTGCCGGCGCTCCCCGTGGAAGCATTCATTTGACGTGCCGTGCTTGACCAATTGACACCGGCGCCGTTTAATTGCGAAAGCCGCTGGTGAATATTCCCCAGCATTTGCGCTGCCTCACCGTCCACTTGCACCTTGATAACAACGGGCGAATTCTGTTTGACCTCACGGATGATTGCTAATACCTGATTAAGTTTCTTGACTGCTTCGCCTACGACCGCCTGAACATTAATTTTGTTCTGGCCACCATTCATGGCTCGTGCCGCAGTAGATAATTTTTGCAATTGCCTAACTGCGGCATCGGTTTTTTTAGTTACGTCCGTCACATTAACTTTAATCGACAATGCCTTTGCGGAAATATCAGATATTTGCTCTATTCGACTTTTTACATTATCAAGAAGATTGATAGCAGTTCCAGCGTTTACCTGGACATCCATAACGATCGGCTGGCGCAAAGGCGCGGACAGCTTACTCACCCTGTTAAGAGCTTCGACTGCTTGATGAATATCTACGCTGACAAATGTTTCGAGTGACATTTTTTAGAACCTTGCAAAAGTACTTTCGACTAATAAATAGGTATAATCAGATTATGGGTATTACAGTCTTAGATGGTGACTTTCGAGCTTCGGCAAAAATCTCTCCCGCCCCCGGTGGTATTGAATTCTGGCAGCAGGATGCAAATGAATGGAGCCCAAGCCGCCATTTTGCAGAGATTGAAAAACTCGAATTTGTCAGTGAAAATCTTTCTGGCAGTGGTTATTCGCCTCTGATGGGCATTGTGGGCGCAGAGATAATCGGCCCTGCTGGCCTTTTGCTGGGAGTGAATAAAAAGAAGGCCACGCAAACGGTTTACTTTAAGTGCACACTGAAAGATGGGCGTTATTTTGTAGGTTCTTCCACCGCAAAGGAATACCAACATTTGCGCGACCTTATGAGATCGGAACCAAATACGGGGTTCGAGAAAAAAATGGATAAGATTGGTTACTATCTTTTTTTGGCGGCAATCGTAATCTTTTTGTTGTATCTTGCCAGTCCCAAGTAAAAGTACTTTTATCATTGAATCCTCGCCATCTCCTTTTCAAAAACCCTTTCCAGTAAACCGCGATTCTTATCCTCCGCGGTTTGGAGGAACGGTCGTCCAGCAATATAACGATTAGCGCGGACATGAAAAAATCCGTGCTCGACGAAAGTAGCATAATTCAAGGGTGATCCCACTCTCGCGTGAACAGAGAACTCACTTCCCACCAATGGCTGCTCGGCGGTAATTCGAGGCCCCCAGATAACCCCATTCAAAGGTTCATCTGGAGCCAGCCTTGGCCCCCATGTGTCACTATCATATTGCGGCCCGAACCTTTTAGTGCCACCCAACGCTTTCGCCTCTGCTACTGCCAGGTCATAGTCACTGCGATCCTGCGTTTTTACATGGATAGAAGCACGTAACGCCCCGGTATCAACCGGGGCGTTTTCTTTGGCATCATCACGAATGGCCACGGCCGTTTCTTCCACAGCCTTTTTAGCAGCTGCCATCAATCCGGTTTGCCAGCGTTCGAAATCATTGGGCATAGGCTTCCCTTAGCCATCAACGAAGGTAGTTCCCTTCAACCCCTCGTGTCTTTCTTTGATGCGTGCGATGATCGAGGTGATGAAGAGCCTCTTCGAGATTGATCAGTGCGCGCGCGTTATCACGACACGGGAAGTCTCCATTCTGAAAAGACTGCAATCTATGAATCATGATAGCAATTAGAGATTCCATCGTTATCCCATTAATACCTTCCGCATTAACTGGTCCATTTTGAAATGAAATTGTTGCTAATGCATTGCTTTCGCAAACAATCTCATACGTATGGTGCGCCCCGCCGTAAGTTGGCTCACCAATGGCTTTTATCGTTAAATTATTTTCAAGTTTCATAAATACCTTACTATTCATCAGTGTCCATAGGCTTCCCTCAACTTCCGCTCATTCTCCGCTCTGGACGCCTCTGCTTCATTGCGGATGGAATGAAATGCCAGTGAGCGCTTTGTCCAAAAAGCCGGCGCTTCTGCGACCACCCACGGCGGACAGTGCCAGAGATCAGCGACCTGGTGGATTAGCCAGTCGCTGGGGAGTTCTCCGGGTTCGTCGAAGACAAGGACGTTAAGGGCGCGACTTCGCTCGCTGGATTCGTCGTCTCCGCTTCCGCCTCCCCAGGCGTCGAAGTAGGGTGCAGGTGATCGAGCACCGCCTTGATGTAGGCTTCGCCCAGTTCACCTAACTCCAACACTTCCTTTGATCCACACAATGTGATGGCAACAGGCAACTCGCGCAACTGCGGCACATTAGTCAGCAATTTGCCAAATTCATCGCGCGCCGTGGCCGCCAGTGCCACATCAGCGCGCGCCTCATCCAGCGAAGCGCTTTCGTTCATCAATTCCAACATCTTACCCAGGCGCTCATCAGACGGATCCATGTCGCCCGGATTGTCGCCGGCTTTAAATCCCGCCTTAAAAGCAATCTTGCCTTGAATAGTGGTGACGCGTCCCCACAGCCGCGTGGGCACCTGCGACTTACGCACCCACACCATAAACCTCATTCCGCCATACTCAAAAAGTACTTTCTCGGCGCGTTCAGCGGCGTCGATAACATCTTCATCGCTCAAGGCATTTCCCTCTTCATCCGTCACCGGATCCAACAACAATAATTCGTCTGACATAATTCACTCTCTCCTAAAAATGGGTAATAGGTTATGGATAATGTTGGATGAAATACTTTCCCTTCACCTATCACCCATCACCTTGTTACTAAAATATAGCGGCGGCAGAGCCGGAGGGCAAATCCAACCTTTTCCCAATTTTTTCACGTCGTGCGCGCAACGTGAAATAGTAGCCGCCGCTGTCGGTTGCCCTGTTTTGATGGGTGATAGGTAATGGGTTGTAAAAGCACTTTCCCATCACCCATCACCTATCACCTATGCCGAAGGCATCGTATGCTTAAAGCGCATCGCAAAGCCTTTGCCGCTGATCATGGTTACCATCGGGAATTCCACATAGCGTACGTTGTTCCCCGCGCCCAATGTGATGGCCGCATTGGGTGAAGCGAAGATCTCGCTCTTGAGGGAGTATTTGCTATCATCGGCATGCACCAAACGCATCTGATACCATTTCGGCGTGGCCGGTTGTGCTGTGCGCAATGCCTGCAACGCTGCCAAATCGCTGCTGCTTTTGGAAAGTCGCAGACCGATTTTGCGTTGTGGCTCTTCGCCGTCAACGTGGCTCTGGTAAGTCTCTTCGTTTTCGTCAAAGAACCAGATCGGGTTCACCAGCGCTGAAAGATCGAAGTTGATCATCATTGCTTTGTCGAGCGGACTCGCCGCGTCCAAGCCGTCAATGTCTGCCGCCATGCGCGTGGAAACGTTTTTGTTGAGCATCGGCACGCGTGCCGGAATCGGAATGGTGCCATTGCTGCCCATCTGGGTCTGCGCGATTGTCACGTCCTCATCGGCTGAGGTGGGAATTGCCAGCGCCTTATTCGCGCCTGGCGTGATTGTGAAAGTAATAGCCATAGGTACATACTCCTCTGTGGAATTGTTAGTAACCGCGAGGTTACTGAAAGCCGCCATCGCGTTTGGCGTGTCGGCGCTGTCGGCAAGGTTGCCAGGCGTGTAATTCAATTTGACGGCCTGTTCATCGCTGTATAAATTGCGACTAATATCTGCTGCGATGTTGCCGCTGGTGATAACGTAATTTGATAACGTGGCCGCCCCGTGAAGCAATCCGGAAAGCGACAAGCCGCTTGTTCCTGTGATTGGCGGACTGTCTGCTTCAGTTGTGGTTAGCGAGATTTTATTAGGGGTGGCCGCACTAACAGTGGCGGCGTCAATGGTGGGAGCTGTGGTGTCGGGCAAATTGGATATAACTACCCCAGCAGGCGAAGTGCCACCTGTTACCGACCAAGCGCCATCGGTTGGATCAGACTCATTGCTTCCGCCACGGTAAACACCATCATTATTGGTTGAGTAACCTAAAGTCCAATGCCCACTATAAAAAAGCAGGAAATAACGGGAAGTGATATTTACAAACGAAAGTCCGTTTAAATCATACTCAAAATAATCCCCGTTGAAATCATCATCCCCAAAATCAGATGCGGTGTATGCCGGCACAGCAAGGGTAATTGTTGGGCCAGGCTCAGAGGTTTCTCCGATATAAGAATGCCATGTTCCATCAGTTGGGTCGCTTGGATTAGTTCCCCCTGAATAAGCCCCTATTGTTCCATCGTTGCCCTCGCCATCTAGCTTGGCTGACCACAACTTCCACTGGCCATCATCTATCCCCCAGAACATCCAGTGATCAGAATCTTTGGAATATGCTGGATAACCATTGGCTGTTCCATCCTGAAGATAAAGGCCATTCCACTCAGAGTCTCCCGTGTTGGATAACAAATAAGCATTTGGCATCTTAAGCTTCACCGCCTTGCGATTGTGACGATGCATTACATGCAACGCTGAATGCGGCACATGAGCGAGAATATGCTTCCCTACCAGGGAAGCTATAATCACTAAAAGGAATAAAACTGGTAACGACCATAAGAATATCCACTGTTTTCGACTAAAACCAACACCAGGCTCCATATCCTGATTTACGCGCTCGTGACAGTCGCATCCGCCCAATCTCCGCCAAGAGCCTGCACTTTCGTTTGCACATCGGACGCTTCATCGGTGGTGGCAATGGTGATGTCTGTGCCACCGATATTCACAACGTGATCCGTATCCTGATCCGCCAGCTCCACTGTAAAGATATCGCTCTGCGGCGCAGTGCCGGTCATCGCAACGCCGGTGGCAGTAGCCTTCTGGCAGATAATAGTGATTTGCCCTTCGATGGTATCGCCCATGCGCTCTGTTGGCATAGTGATGGAAAGCAGCAAGCCATAGCAGCAGCGTTCGCAGTTGGATTGCAAGCCATACTCCACTGTATACGTGGAGCCGTCCAGATCTCGCGGCCCATCTTCGGGAATTTCAAAGATGCGCGTGCGTGTGCCGGTCGCGATTTCGTCCGATGTTGGCGCGCCGCAAAGCATCTGTAGGAAGATAGGTGCTTGCCCATAATCCCAACGAATAGTTCCTTGAAAAACCTGATGAGTGCGCTCCAGCGCCGCCCAGGCATCTTCATTGAAACCATTCGGACGAAAATTCGCCCACGCTTCCTCCGGCGCAAAGTCGCCTTTAACAGAAACCATCACAAGGCGCTCGCCGTTGACGTTATACACACCTGGCGTGGTTTCCCGAATCAGTTGCAGAATATTCTGCGTATTCATTTGTTCTGCCATAATAAAACCTCTTCAAAAGTACTTTTACGTGCTATATATATGAGCGATCACGCCAAATTCACTAACGTGGAAGCCTTCTTCGCCGTAAAGTCGCTGCCAGCGTTGTACCACTTCAGATCCGTGGATAATTCCTTCACCGCCTGCGGTGTGAGACTTGGTGCCTTCACCGAATGCCGCCATAATGGCGTAAAAACCTTTAACGGTGTAATCTTCGATATCGCCAGTCCAGCCCGCATCCGCGAGTTTGTCTTCGCGCATCATCATAAATATTTTGTATAAACCATCTTCCAACACCACGTTTTCGGCGTAATTGTCGAGATAAGGATCGGAGAGCGGCTGAAACAAAATCACCGGCCACAAATTTGAAGTCCAGTTCGCACGTAGCCGTTGAATACGATCCCCGACCAAAGCCACGGCGTCGGCCGGCACCGTCTCGCCGTTGACAACGGTGGTTGCGCCTTCGGTGGCGCGCAATGTCGCGCGGATCCACGCGTCTACGGTGAATGGCGAGAACACTGGCATTAGCCTTTAACCCTCTTTGCTTTGATGACACCAACAGTCTTCATCCCCTCGTGGTCACAGATCAGGAATTTGTAAACTTGTCCATCGATGACGCCGCGATGGGCGTGCGTGATGGCCGGGTAAAAATCCTGCGTTAAGATCGTGTGTGTGGAAACTTCCATCTCATCCTGCGCGCCATCTGCCGCGGGAATTTCCTCACCTTTGGAATTGAACTTCAGGCAAGTCAGATCGGTTAATTCGGCCACATTCTCCCATGTGCCAGGCTCTACCACGCCGTGATTATTTGTCGTGCCTGGCGTAAATTCCTGAACCGTTAATAGGTCGGGGAAATGCTCTGCGTGTTGGGATGTATCGAGAAAAGTTCCACTCATAAGACCGTAGCCACGGCGTCCTTGCCGTTGAATCCTCATTTCCTGCCATAGCTTTCACCATTGCTCCCATGCAAATAGCTCATCTGCGAATTCGCTAAATCTGCTAATGTCCCATTTGGTTGCATGTGAAAATTAGTTGCATCCCAATCGTTTACATAAGTGAGATCAGGCTCTTGGGTGTTAGCGATACTTGCATCAGCATGTGGCCCACCAGTGATTGGCGCTGGATCCGGCGAAGGAACCGCGCCCGCAATTCCTGCCTGGGAAAGATTAGGTGATGGTGCCGCATCCACTGCTTTGGCCATCAAATACGAAAGTACTTTTGTGCCAAGCGCGGATTTAGCCGCCATCATCACCACGTCATCCCAGCTTAAGTAGGGTTTGGCGTTCCGCCGCTATTCCAATTCAAGCCGGCAGCAATGAGGCCATACAAGATCTGTGCTGCGCCCTGCACGGAAACAATGGTGGTAAACCATGTTGCCGGATCGCTGGTGACGCCTAACTTGTGCGAAATCAATAACTGCACGATCGCGCCGATGACGCTCAGTGCAAATACCACGGCGCGTTGTGCGTGGTTACTGACGCCGAGCTTACTAAAAATGTAAGCCAGCAAGGTTACTCCAACTCCACCAAGGAGCGTTGTAATAATCGTTGTGTCCATAGTTCCTCCGAAAAATTAAACCATCAAATATTGTCCGGCCGTCAATCCATAAACAGAAGTCCACATCCGCCCCAGCATCGAAAAGTCCGATGTCTTAGAGGCGTCCGATGTGGCATATTCTGTTTTGACTGGGCCGGTTTCCTTCGACTTGATTTGCGCGTTCTGCGCACCTTCCGCTGTTACGCGGCGCAAGTTTGCCAGTGGCCCTAACATTGTGGCCGCGGCTTTGTCGCGCACCGCTTCCCAGACGTTCGCAGGGATCTCCGTAGAGAATCCCCACTTGCCGGTAATGACAATCCCGTTAGGTTCGGAATAAACGCGGCCATTCAAAAAAAGTACTTTTGTGTTTGGCCAGCCGCCGCCCGGAGAGCGAAGCTGAAAGTCGTCACCTTCCATTTTTGTGACACCGTCAACCGTGAGCGAAGTAACGGACAGCAAACCGCCGTCAAGTTCTAATTTATTGCCGCCGCCTGTGCGGCCCAGATAACCGTTGCTATAGGGGCCAGGCGCGTCGAAATAACGAGTGGAGTCAGCGGCCGCCGCCAGAAAGGGATTCCAGCCGGTTTGGTCTTCGAAGTCCCGCACCGTAGCGTCGATGGCGCCTTGAATCACTGACGATAAATCATCAGAAATATCGCCCCACGCTCCCGCGAGGGTGAGGTGAGCCTGGACTTCGGCTGGCGTCGGCCACTGAGTCTTTGGCATGTTAGGCTGCGTTCTCCGGCGTGATTAACGCCACGCTTCCTACGATCTGTGATTGATCGACCGGCACATGCGTCGGATTGTGCAGGATCACGATGATGTTTTGCACAACGATGTTAGCCGTGGCGCGATTCAACACCGGCGTGATGTAACGCTGCTTGGGCCGGTGGATCTCGATTGCCAGCGACTTATTAGAATCGTCACTGGTGCCGACCACTGAAGCGCCTTCGATGTCCGCGGCGTCGCCGCCGTCGTCTTCATCACCCTGCTGCGCTTTCAGCGTAGGAATGCCCGTCGCGGTGATTGTGCCCAGGTTGGCGATGATGGTTACATCCTCATAGCCCTGGGTGTCGATCGTGTTGCCTGTTACTGCAGTTTGCGCGGCAGAAGCTGCGCCGCTGGCAGTCAAGTACAGGCAGGAAGTCAATAGCTGTCTCATAAAATCTCCTTACAGATGAGCGAAATTATTGGTGAACGTAAAAGTGCTTTTACGCTGCGATCTTTTGCACCTTCAAGCGCCATGGCTCGGCCACGTCGCCGCCTTCGCGGAAACGGGCGAGAATGACGACTTTACCGGTGCGCGCTTCCAACTCGCGCAGAACTTCGATGGTCATGCCCATGCGCAAAACGCGCATATAGCCGGTGGGATCGCCAAAGATAACTGGCAACGAATTCGCCGCAATGTCAGGCATGAACGCCTCGTAGGCATACATGTAAGCCAGTAGTGAAGCGGGGTCGCCGTTCACTAAACCGGCTTGCTGTTGAACTGGCCACAGGTCGCGACCTTCGAGGTCTTTGAAGAGGGAAATAGCCAGGCCGGTGGAGCGTTTGTTAAAGATAAACCGCGCGTTCTGATCGTATTGTTCCGGCACAGCAAACTTGAGTTTTCTGAGGCCATCCGGCGTAAGTTTGGCAGCGTCACCAGAATTGATGATGTCAGGGCCTTTCTTGGCAGTGCCAGCGCGGGTGAGGATGCCAAAATGTTCGCCAACGCCTGAGCCAGTCAGTATTTTATCGGCGCAGTGATTGCGGTGGGCGATACGCAATTGCTCGGCCAGGTAACCCATGACCGGGAACGCCGAATCTTCCAGCAATTCGCGGCTAATGTTTAATTCGGCTGTAAAGCCGTGGACATCCACCTCGAATGTGCCAAACGCCGGCTGATTGCTCTTGGTAACGGTGCCGCCTTCGCCTGTCTTATAGACACGCACGGCACTGGCGTAAAGATCGTCAGTGTCGTAATTGGTCTTGAGCATCTTCGCTTTGTCGCCGGAAACAGTGACAGTGCGAACCAGATCGACAATTCGGGTGGGAGTGGCTTCACGGGCGATCATGCCAGCAAGCAACTGCGGTGGAACGGTAAAGCCGCCATCTTCATCCACGCCTTCGGTGAGGGTTTTTATTTCATCTTTGGATCTCATGCGCTTTACTTCACCATGAGCGCGCAGGTAAGAAACAAAGGCAGCTTTGTAGCCAGGATTAATAACCGCTTTGATTTGCGAATCGGAAAGAATGCCGTCGCCTTCCTCGTTCACGATCTTGCCGGTGAGCAAGTCGATCTCGGTTTTGCCAACCGCTTTGGTTCCGGCGCTTTTGATTTCCGCACCTTCACCAGGCTGCGGCAGCGAATTGACCGGCTGTTTATTCCACTGGTGAATCGATTTAAGCTCTTCCTGGCGCTCCACGTCTTTCTGTGTTTCTTCGATGTCCGCTTTTATCGCGGATGCTTCATCGGTCAAAGTGCGGGCGCTTTTGATTTCATCTTCAGTCGGCGCTTCCTTAGCAAACAACGCCTGCGCCTCAGTCGTCTTGGCTTCCAGCGCTTCACGCTGCTTTCTTAATTTCTCCAACAAGTCCATGAAAACCTCCAGAAATAAAAAAAGCGCCATGTCTCCGGGAGTACTCGAAAGTACTTTTGGAAACATGGCGCTGGGGCTCTCATGGAGCCTGGGTCGCTATATAGCTAATTTAGAATATGGGGTGACAATTTAGGTGGGGCGCATTTCCGTAACCTCCAACGTTCGCGGGTTGACAATTCTTCGATGTCGCCGTCCGTGCCGACGCACTTCTAACTCCACTTCACCAGTTGTCTGGTGAACCTTACACAGCAACGTTCCATCGCTATCTCGGATAGGGGTAAATTGTGAGCGTGGAGATACTTGCATAGTTACTGATGATAATTGTGACATAATCCATTTATTCGCGCAAGTGTTATCCCACCAGGCCGGACATCACTTCGATATAATGCATTTGTTCGCGGCGCATCGCAGTGACACGGACGGCATTCAATTCGGCATTTAGTGATTCGTTCTCGGATTGGAGCCATCGCAATTGCGCAGCCTGCGCGGTCGCCGCATCTTCAGGAGAAACCGATGCCATTTCGGCTTCCAGTGACTTCAAAGCCACCGCCACATTGCGGCGTTCTGCCGGCGTTGGTGTTAGCGATGCGTCCAGTCCCAGCGGCCAGGTCAATACGTGATTGATGGGTTTGCCGTTTTTGACTGCGATTTGCTGGCGCTTCACCAAGTGCGCGGCAGTGCCCGAACTCCAACCCAACAAGCCTTTGACGGCCATATCGTATTTTTCGGCTGCGACAGCATTGTTTAGATCGATCTCGGCTTCGATATCCACACCGTCCGTGCCCATCGTCAATGTCCCCATTCCCAGCTTCATCGCACTGATTTGCGGATCCAACGCATGATGATAATAGACGGGAGATTTCATCGTTTCGCCGACAGCGAGACCATAATCGGTTTTGACATCAAAAACATCGCCATAGCTATCCGCCTGATCCGGCGTAGTGAATCGGCACAACTTGCCACCCAGTTTGCCGATGCTCTTCCCTTCAAAAGTACTTTTACCCAGCGCCTTGATCGCGCCGCCCTGCATCACTAAAATATCGCTCATTTGTAATCACCTTTAATGTAATATTAGTTCCGGCTTTGCCACGCCTACCGGCAATGGCACGAACGACTGTTTGCCGGATTCAGTTCGTAACCAGCACAGGCAGTTCGTGATGCACTGCGTGGATCCATCCTTGGGATGTTGGCGCAATGTTTTGCGCGTGTAGGGACTGGCCGCCGCAATACGTGGGCAATCGGCACAATGCTTTTCAAACTTTGAGAGCATCCACCAAATTTTTTCGTCTTCGGGAAGAGATTGCGCGAACGCTTCATTCGCCACGCCAATCAGACCATTGGCGCGCAGGCGATTGCGTTGCTCCAGTTTCTTGATATTCGCTTGCACCTCGGGAGAATCGTAGCCTTTCTCGAAATCCCCGAAATCCCCATTCACGACGTGTTCAATAAGATCGTTGAGCCGCTCCTGATCTTGCATTGCCCATGCTCGGCCGAACGCCAGATCATCCTCACCAAAATCTCCGCCATTACCGGCGCGCTGCCGGCCCAGCTGCGCCGCTTGGGCCGCATCTTTCGCAATCAGATCCATTAATTGCTTGGTGGCAGATTCCTTAAACGTTAGTTTGCTGTCCCATTCGCGGCGGATGATGTTCATCATGCTGCGCTGGTTGTCATCCCACAGCAACAACAAAACCGTCGCCGTCAGGTCATCGGAAATGATCGGCGGCTTTGGCTGGTTGTCATCGAAATTAAAGGCCTTTATGGCGTCGCATTGTTCGCACATTACGCAGCCTCCTTCGTGGCCTTGGCCCAACGTGCAGCAATCTCGGCGCGGATGGTTTTTAGTTCTTCCTCTGGATCGCCATCATTAGCATCCGTGCCTTTAGGCCGTGCGCGCGGATTGCCTGAACCGTCATGCAGCATCAGCGAAGGCGAAGGCTTTTCAGCGTAGACATCATCTTCCGGGCCGCTCTTATAGCCGGCCGCTTCACGCACTTCAGAACGTTTCAACCAGCCGCCATTGTATGCCATGTCCAGCCGTTTATACAGTGCATCTTGATCCGCCTTCAGCGCACTAACGCCCGTCAGATCGAACCAAATGCGCTGGGTTGCAATGTCGCCAAACTCCGGCATTAGCGCCCGCGTCATGGCGCGTGCAAATGTGTAAAGCGTCGGGATGACACAGCTCTCGTAAGCCTGCGATCGCGCGTCCGAATGACTGGCTTTTGCGGTGGAAGCTTCCAACCCCGCGCCCATACCCAATACAACAGCGGGAATACCAAATGCGGCGGTAATGCGCTCTTCGGGAATCTTCCGGATCTTATCCAACACCATCTGCTGCGGCGAAAAGCCCGGCATGGTGATGTCGATAGGGATGGACTGCACAAACGGTTCGCCGCGCCGCTCACCGGTGAACTTCTCTGTCCAATCCTCCACCATCTTTTTTCGAGCGGCAGTCGACAACATGGTTTCCTGCTTGGGCGAAATGATCACGCCTGGCACACCCATGTTGCGCATCAGCGCGGCGCCAAAAACGGCAGCCTCATTGTCGCTGCATACCTCGCGCAATACAGCGGCGAAGTCACTTAAACCCTTGCGCCCCTGGCTGGCAGGATCAACTCCATTCCTGAAATGGATAATATCCCCAACAGGAATACCGTAAATCTTCCCGTTCACGCGATACTCGTAGCCGCCAATAAAGTCCGCGCCGCCTTCCTCCCAGCGCGGATCAATCATCCACTGTGGAA
>Ga0164242_10005634_pt1 | contig 13922 bp, 13 predicted proteins | sample OricomgcompostMG_FD_108783 | JGI IMG/M metagenome (GOLD analysis project Ga0164242, IMG submission 108783) | Miracle-Growth compost microbial communities from Emeryville, California, USA - Original compost - Miracle growth compost (MG) ...
GGAGCCGTAGGGCTTCCGGGCGCATCGCGGTGGAGTCACGATTTCACATCGAGCAGATCGATCACGAAGATCAGCGTCTTGCCGCCGAGCGGATGCCCGCTGCCGGCCGGCCCGTACGCCAGCTGCGGCGGAATGGTGAGCTGGCGCCGACCGCCGACCTTCATGCCGGGAATGCCGTCCTGCCAGCCCTGGATGAGTCCGCGGAGCGGGAACTGGATCGACTGGCCCCTGCTCCACGAGGAGTCGAACTCCTCGCCCGAGTCATAGTCGACCCCGAGATAGTGAACGTCGACGCTCGCGCCGGGTGTCGCCTCCGCGCCGTCGCCCTCGACGAGGTCGACGATCTCGAGTGCCTCGGGCGCCGGACCCTGGGGGGCGTCGATCTCCGGCTTGGACTTCTGCGTTTCGCTCATCCCTCCATCCAACGGCACCGTGCCGTCCGCGTCAAAGCGCGATGGCGACAAGGGCTGACGACGACGAAACTGGGCGCAAATGCTTGCAATACTGGCCGAGCCGATGCACGCTGGGTTCAGACCAACTCGCCGCTCGGATTCGGCTGCAGGCAGTGCCGCACCACCGAGCGGTGAGTTTTGTCCGGGGCACGATCGGGGCCCGCGACCCCCGGGGGATTGCCTCAGTGGAGGCCGTACAGCCGACTCCGCGAAGCGCTGATCTCGGCGAGCAGAGCGGCTTCTTCGGCCGGCGTGTAGGCATCCGCCGCTCCGGTCACGAGGCGCTGACGGTCCATCGCCAGCCTGGTCGTATCGCGCACCATGGATCGGACGATCGCGGGCGCCTCACCACCGCTCACGCGGGCCCAGGCGCGAACCCGGCGACGTCCGGGCCTGGTGCCGTAGAGCGCGACCTCGTCCGGCGTGAACCATCCGGCCCTGCCGTACTCCTCGAGCCGGTCTCTGGTCAGGTGCTGCTCGCGAACGCGCAGAAGCACCACCGTCACCACGGCGGCCACGAAGATCGGGAACTCGAAGAACAGGTAGACGCCCCAGAAGCCGAGGTAGCCTGCGACGTTCCATACCGAGTGCAGCACGATGGCGACAGCGAGTCCGATGGCGAACGCGCCCAGGATGCGTCCAACGCCTCTCCTGCGCGCCGCGAGTCCCACCGCGAGCCCCGTGCACGAGGTGAAGAGCACGTGTGCGAACGGTGAGAACAGCGCGCGCAGAACGAATACTGTGGCGGCCTCGCTCGCTCCGCCGTTGTGCAGGGCCGTGCCGAAGTACTGGATGTTCTCCACGAACGCGAACCCGCCTGCGGTGAACGCGGCATACACGATGCCGTCGATGGGTCCGTCGAACGTGCGGCGGGCGGCGAAGACGAGGATGAGCAGCACCGCGCCCTTCGCGGACTCCTCGACGATCGGGGCCCGGACCGTCGCGGACAGGATCGAGCTCTCCGGAATGGCGGTGAGGAATCGCTGGCCGACGTCGAAGAGCAACGCGATGGTGATGGCCGCTGCCGCACCCCAGAGGAAGGCGAGCACCTTCGCGGCCCATGGCTCCGGCTCCCAGGCGTCGATCCAGGTCGCCGTGAGCACCACTATGGCCAGCGGAACCAGTGCGAGCAGGGCGCTCACCGCGACCGGGCCGGCGCCGAACGCGAGCACGAGGTAGGCGAACACGACGACGAGGAGCTGGGTGAGCAGCACCAGGCCGATGATCGTCCACACGACGGTTCTGGTGCGGGTGCGTGGTTTCGGCGGCGCGGGCGGCAGCGGGGTCGACGGATACCCGGTCATGCAGACGTCACGGTCGTTCTCGGGGCACGGCAGCGGGTCGGATGGGACATGCGACTCCTCGTCGTGTGGGGCCCCTGAAGCGCGCGGGGGCCGGTGAACGCATCGGAATCTTACGCGTAGGATCGGTGCGCGGCGGGCGCCCAGTTCACGGGTCGTCACGCGGAGGGAGTGCTGCGCGACGTGACGACGATCTCCGTGGTGATCCCCTCGTACAACGATGCGGCGATGCTCCGGGAGTGCCTGCACAGGCTGCGCGAGCAGTTGCGGCCGGCCGACGAGATCATCGTCGTCGACAACGCGAGCACCGACGAGACGGGCGAGGTGGCCCGCTCGCTCGGCGCCACAGTGGTGCAGCAGCCGGTGCGCGGGATCTTCCCGGCCGCCGCTGCAGGCTATGACGCGGCATCCGGTGACATCATCGCCCGGCTGGATGCCGACTCCCGGCCGCCAGCAGACTGGCTGGCACACATCGAGGCGGAGCTCACCGTCTCGCCCGAGGTCGGCGTGCTCACCGGGCCCGGCGAGTTCTACGACGGCAACGCGCTCGTGACGTGGCTGGGCGAGAACCTCTACATCGGCGGGTACTTCTGGTTCGGAGGCCTCTGGCTCGACAACGGCCCGATCTTCGGCTCCAACTTCGCCATGCGGCGCGCGGTCTGGTTACGGGTGCGCGACCACGTGCACCGCGACCTGCGCCGCGTGCACGACGACCTCGACCTCAGCCTGCATCTGCCCCCGGATGTCCAGGTGCGCGTCGACGACACGCTGCGGGTCGGCATCTCGGCCAGGCCGTTCTCCTCGTGGCGCGCTTTCGGCAGGCGGCTCGGCTGGGCCTATCTGACGTTCCGGCTGAACTGGCCGGATGCGTCACCATGGCGCATCCGTGAGGCACGCGAGAAATACCGGCTGCAGCGCCGGGCGGAAGACGAGGCAGGCCGGGGCGACGCGACAAGCACGGTCTGACCGCACCGGCTTATCCGGCCTCGGCGAACAGCTCCAGCATGTCGCGGGCCAGCTGATGCGGCGCGGTCTCGCACGGGCTGTGCCCGGTGCGGTAGACGGCGAGTTCGGCTCCGAGCCGCTCCGCGAACCCGGCGTGCAGCCTGACCGGCCACAGGTCGTGCTCCCCGGTGGCCACGAGAACCGGGATGCCCGTCGCCCGCAACTCGCGTGAGACATCCGGTGTACGACGCATGAGCCCGATGATGTCGTCGATCGATTCGCGGCTGGTGAGCTCGAAACGAGATCGCACGAACTGCAGCCGTTTCGGACCCACCTTGTTCTTGTTGGTGACGATGCCCCAGATCATCAGCCCGGCACCCTGGTGCGCCGTGGTGAAGCGGCTCAGCCAGCCGATCATCCGCACGCCGCGGAACGTCTCGCCAGGCAGCGGCGGCGTGGTGAGCAGGGTGAGGCTGCGCACCAGGTCAGGGCGACGCACCGCGGCCAGCTGAGCCACCGTTCCGGCGAACGAGTAGCCGAGCAGATGCGACGGACCGCCTGCGGCCAGAACCGCAACGAGGTCGTCGACGAAGAGGTCGTAACTGTACGCTCCACCGGGTCCGGGTCCGGCATCCGCCGACTCGTACTGCCCCGCGAGGTCGTAGCTGATCACGTTGTAGCCGGCGGCCACGAGGATCGGGCCGAGCAGCACGAAGTCCTCCTTCGAGCCGGTCACGCCGGGAACGAGCACGACGCGGGGATCACCGGGGTCACCCATCGACCACGTCGCCAGCGACCCGCTCGGCGCCTCGAACCGGCCGACCACCGTGCCCTCGGGCGGAACGGACCAATCGAGTTCACCGATTGCCGCATCGGCCGCGATCGCCGCGCGACGCGATTCGCCGTCGCCCGCCGACCATGACCTGTCGGCGCGTTCCTCGTCGATGGACACTCGTCCACGATAGGGGTAGGGCGCGTGCCCTGGCGTGCGTCAGAGACCTTCGTCGGGACTGCCGTGGTGATCCGACACGACGGGGATCGAGGTGGTGACGGTCTCCAGTCCGCTCAGTCTGGCCGGCGAAAGCAGCTTCGTGACACGCTCCCGTGGCATGAGACCGGCCTCGACCACGAGATCGGCGACGTTCCGGTTCGTCAGGAGCGCCGTCTTCGCCAGGGCCGCCGCCGCCGCGTACCCGATGTGCGGGGTGAGCGCGGTGATGACGCCGATGTTCGACCCAACCATCGTCTCCAGCCGCTCCTCGTTGGCGGTGATGCCGTCCACGCAGTTCACGCGCAGGGTGAGGCACGCCTGGCGCAGCCAGGTGATCGACTGCAGCAGGAAGTTCGCGATCACCGGTTCGAACGCGTTCAGCTGCAGCTGGCCGCCCTCGGCGGCGGCGGTGACCGTGGCATCCGCTCCGATGATGCTGAACGCCACCTGGTTCACCACCTCAGGGATCACCGGGTTCACCTTGCCCGGCATGATGCTCGACCCCGCGGCGCGCGGCGGCAGGTTGATCTCGCCGAGGCCCGCCTGCGGTCCGCTGGAGAGGAGCCGGAGGTCGTTGCAGATCTTCGAGAGCTTGACTGCGCTGCGCTTCAGCGCACCGCTGAAGGACATGAACGCGCCTGCATCGCTCGTGGACTCGATGAGGTCGGGTGCGGCTTCCAGGTCGAGCCCTGAGATGCGCGCCAGGTGCTGCACCGCCGAGGCGGAATAGCGCGGATCGGCCGTGATGCCGGTGCCGATCGCTGTGGCGCCGATGTTGACCTCGGAGAGCAGCCAGATGGTCTCCTTGAGACGCTGGTAGTCCTCGCCGAGCGTCGTCGCGAAGCCGTGGAACTCCTGCCCGAGAGTCATCGGCACGGCGTCCTGCAGCTGGGTTCGGCCCACCTTGAGCACGTGCTTGAACTCGACGCCCTTGCGGGAGAACGACTCACGCAGCGCCCACAGCTCGTCCAGCAGTGAGCGCAGCAGCAACGACAGGGCGATCTTCAGCGCCGTCGGATACGTGTCGTTCGTGCTCTGGCTGCGGTTGACATCGTCGATCGGGTGGATGTGCGCGTAGTCGCCCTTCTTCCATCCACCGAGTTCGAGCGCCCTGTTGGCGATCACCTCGTTCGCGTTCATATTGGTGGAAGTACCGGCACCGCCCTGGATGATGCCCACCACGAACTGGTCGTGCAGTTTGCCGTCGAGCAGCTCGAGGCAGGCTGCCTCGATGAGCTCGGCCTTGTGCGGCTCGATGGCGCCGATCTCCGCGTTCGCCCTCGCCGCTGCGAGCTTCACCATGGCGAGCGCGTCGACGAAGGTCGAGTACACCGAGATCGGCCGGTGCGCGATCGGGAAGTTCTCCAAGGCCCTCGAGGTGTGGATGCCCCAATATGCGTCTGCCGGAATACGACGTTGCCCGAGCGAGTCCGTCTCGATGCGGTAGTCGCCCTCCTGCGCCTCCCAGCCGTCGGGAGGCGACATGCCGGAATCGGGCTGCTGAACGGGGATCTCTTGCGTCGCTGTCACGACTCTTCGGCCTTTCCGCGCGACGCATCGTCGCGCCCGCGACTTCGACTCTACGCGGCGCGCCGTAAGGCATCCTGGGCACGGGACGCACCGGTGTCCGGGCGGCCGGATTCAGGACGATCGGCCGTGGCGCGCCCGCTCCGGCACGCAGGTTGGCGCACCTACGAAAGCCGCCGGAGCAGGCCGCGCACGAACGAGTCGACGCGTTTCGTGTACGGAGGGAAGATCATGGTCATCGACTCCGGCTTCAGCGGTTTGCTGAGGACCGCCTTCTCGTTGCTCAGCGTGGTGAACCCGGCCTCACCACGGTAGCGGCCCATGCCGCTCTCCCCCACACCGCCGAACGGCAGCCCGATCACGGTCTGCTGGATGAGCGCCGCGTTGAACCCGACGGCGCCCGACGACGTGCCGCGCAGGAACGCCCTGCGCACCCGTTCGTCGTTCGAGAACACGTACAGCGAGAGCGGCTTCTCCCCGGCGGCGATGCGGCTGATCGCGTCGTCTGCGCCGGCCACCTCGATGACGGGGAGGATCGGTCCGAAAACCTCCTCGCCCATGATGCGGGAGTCGTCGGCGACGTCGGTGAGCACTGTGGGAGCGATGTATTTGTCTTCAGCATCCGTCTGCCCTCCGGACGCCACGGTGCCGTCACCCATCAACGCGCTCAGCGCCTCGAACCTGGCCGGGCTCACGATGCGGGCGTAGTCGCCGGATGCCTGCGGGTCGCTCCCGTACAGCTCGTGCACCGCTGCGTCGATGAGCGGCACGACCCGGTCGATCACCTCTCGCGTGGCCATCAGGTAGTCGGGCGCGACGCAGGTCTGGCCGGCGTTGAGGAACTTGCCCCACGCGATCCGCTTGGCGGCCGCCTCCAGGTCGACGGAGTCGTCCACGTACACCGGCGACTTTCCGCCGAGTTCCAGCGTGACCGGCGTGAGGTGCTTGGCGGCGGCCGCGGCGACGATGCGGCCGACGCGGGCGCCGCCGGTATAGAAGATGTGGTCGAAGCGCTGCTCGAGCAGAGCCGTGGTCTCGGGGACCGCTCCCTCGACGACCGAGACGGCGCGGGCATCCAGATAGTCCGGAACCAGGCGGGCGACCGTGGCCGAAGTGGCGGGCGCAAGCTCGCTGGGCTTCATCACGACAGCGTTGCCCGCCGCGAGTGCTGCAACGACCGGGCCGAGGAGCAACTGGATCGGATAGTTCCACGGGGCGATGACGAGCACGACCCCGAGGGGTTCGCGGATGACCCACCCACGCCCCGGCTGCAGCGCCAGCGGAAGCGAGACCCGCTTCGGTGCCGCCCATGACCTGAGGTTCTTCAGCGCGTGGGAAACCTCGGCCAGGATGACGTTGATGTCGGCCAGCTGCGTCTCGGTGGGGCTGCGGCGCAGGTCCGCGGCAAGCGCGGCCTCGAACTCCGCCCCGTGCTCGGTGAGCATGCGGCGGATGCCCGTCAGCTGCTCCCGGCGCCAGGCCAGCGGTTTGGTGATCCCGGTCGAGAAGGCGGCGCGTCGCCCGGCCACGATGCCTGCGATCTGGTCAGAAGCCATGCCTCATGCTAATGCTGGTCAGCTGACCAAGTTCAGCATCAGTGCGGGAACAGCGCCTCGATGGGGCCACGGGCGAAGTAGATGGCGAACCCGGCGGCGACGATCCACAGCAACGGGCTGATCGAGCGCACCTTGCCGGAGAACGCCTGCACGACGACCCAGGCGATGAACCCGGCACCGATTCCGTTGGCGATCGAGTACGTCAGCGGCATCACGATCACGGTGAGGAAGACCGGCAGCAGCACCGAGAAGTCGGTCAGATCGATGCTCTTGATCTGCGACATCATGAGCGCGCCGACGATGACCAGCGCCGCGGCGGCGACCTCGGACGGCACGATCTGGGCGATCGGGGTGAAGAACATGGCGAGCAGGAACATTCCGCCCGTGATCACGTTGGCGAACCCGGTGCGCGCTCCTTCACCGATGCCCGCCCCGGACTCGATGAACACCGTGTTCGACGAGCTGGAGGTGAGGCCGCCCGCGACGGCGCCGACACCCTCGACGATCAGCGCGCTGCGCAGTCGCGGGAAGGTGCCGTCCGCGTTGGCGAGCCCCGCTTCTTTGGAGAGTCCGGTCATGGTGCCCATGGCATCGAAGAAGTTGCTGAAGACGAGCGTGAACACCAGCATCACTGCGGTGAGCACGCCGAGCTTGCCGAAATCGAAGCTCACCTGTCCGACCAGGCCGAAGTCGGGCAGCGAGACCCAGTTCGTCACCTCGGGGATGTTGAGGTTCCAGCCTGTGGCGTCCTTCGGCTGGGCGCCGAGGTGCCAGATCAACTGAGCGATCACGGCGAGGATGGTGCCCGAGACGAGTCCGATGAGGATCGCGCCCTTCACCTTGCGGGCGACGAGGATGCCCGTGATCAGCAGCGTGAGCACGAACACGAGGGTCGGAATGGTGGCAACGGAGCCGTTCAGGCCGAGGCCGATCGGCGGGGAGCTCAGCTTCGTGGTGGTGACGAAACCGGCATCCACCAGGCCGATGAACGCGATGAAGAGGCCGATGCCGACGGTGATGGCGATCTTCAGCGAGTAGGGCACGGCGTCGAAGATGAGCCGCCGCAGCCCGGTGGCCGAGAGAATGACGATGATCACGCCGTCGATCACCACGAGCCCCATCGCCTCCGGCCAGGTCACCTGACCGACGACACTGACCGCGAGGAACGAGTTGATGCCGAGCCCGGCAGCGAACGCGAACGGGAGCCGGGCGATCAGGCCGAACAGGATCGTCATCACTCCGGCGGTGAGCGCCGTCACTGCAGCCACCTGCGGGAACGCGAGCGAGTGGTGCGCCACGTCTTTGCTGCCCGACAGGATGATCGGGTTCAGCACGATGATGTACGCCATCGTCACGAACGTGACGACGCCGCCGCGCACCTCCTGCCACCACGTCGACCCGCGCTTCGAGATCTCGAAGAACGAATTGAGACGACCGGGAGCCTGGGGTTCGGTCTTGGTCGCGGTTCCGGACATGGGGGGCTCTTTCCGATCGGGCAGAGGAAGGGGGTTGACGCGGAGGGGTGAACGAGTTGCGCCGAGACGATATTGTCAGGCGACCGCCAGGTGATCAAGCGACGAGATGAGGCCAGATGGCGACCCTATGGACCCTGCACGGCGATGGCAAGACTATCCGCCCCGACACGGTCGTGGCACCGGATGAACGGCTCAGCTGGCCGCGCACGATCGGCATCGGCGCGCAGCACGTCGTCGCCATGTTCGGAGCGACGTTCCTCGTTCCGCTGCTCACCCACTTCCCGCCCTCTACGACGCTTCTGTTCTCGGGCATCGGCACCATCGGGTTCCTGCTCATCACCCGGAACAGGCTGCCCAGCTACCTCGGATCGTCGTTCGCCTTCATCGCACCGATCACCGCGGCCACCGCGGGCCACGGCATCGGCGGCGCGCTGTTCGGGATCCTGGCGGTCGGCATCCTGCTCGCCATCGTCGGCGGCGTGGTCGTGCTCACCGGCACCGGCTGGATCGACGCGCTCATGCCCCCCGTGGTGGCCGGCGCCATCGTCGCCCTCATCGGGTTCAATCTCGCACCGACGGCGGTCTCGAACTTCAGCACGTCGCCGCTGGTGGCGATCATCACGCTGGCCGCGATCATCCTGTGCACTGTGCTTTTCCGCGGGATGCTCGGCCGCATGTCGATCTTCGTCGGCGTGGTGATCGGCTACCTCGCCGCCGTACTGCTCGGCGTCGTCGACTTCTCGCCGGTGGCGAAGGCCGCCTGGGTCGGCCTGCCGACGTTCGCGCTGCCGGGGAATCCGTTCGCGGATGCCTCACTCTGGGCGCTGCTGCCGGTCTTCCTCCCGGTCGTGCTCGTGCTGATCGCGGAGAACGTCGGACACATCAGGGCGGTCGCCCAGATGACCGGCCGCGACGTGAACGTGCTCACCGGACGGGCCCTGTTCGCCGACGGACTCGCCACCACACTCGCCGGACTCTTCGGCGGATCCGGAACCACGACCTACGGCGAGAACATCGGCGTGATGGCCGCCACCAAGGTGTACTCGACGGCGGCGTACTGGGTGGCAGGTGCGGTCGCCGTGCTGCTCGGGCTGTCGCCGAAGGTCGGAGCGGTGCTGAACACGATCCCGTCCGGCGTGCTCGGGGGCGCAACGCTCGCGCTGTACGGGCTCATCGGCGTCGTCGGCATCAAGATCTGGATCGACAACCGGGTGGACTTCTCTAAGCCGAAGAACCAGTTCGCCGCGGCTGTCGCTCTGGTGATCGGCGTCGGCAACCTCACCTGGGTGATCGGCAACCCGAAGGGCGGCATCCAGCTGAGCGGCATCGTGCTCGGAACGGTCGCAGCGATCGTGATCTACCACCTGATGAACGCGATCGGGCGCGCGCGCCGCACCGACTGAGGTGCGTATTCAGCTGTGCAGGGCGGGGACGATCAGATAGATGCCGAACAGCACGACCAGGGCGCAGAGCACGAAGCACGTGTAGGCCACGATAAGCGCGAGACGCTTCTGCAGCGGCGTGAGCGGGCTGCGCGACGCGGCCTTCTTGATGCGCTTCGCCTCCGCTGCGGCCTCGGCCGGGGTGACGATGGTGATCGCGTCCGTGAACTCAGCCGGGGTGACGTGTGGCGCCTTGCCCGCCGTGGAGAGCATCCTCAGCGCCAGCGCATATAGCGAGATGACGACGCACGCAGCGACCAGCGCCACAGCGGCGACGATCACGAACGAGATCCAGTCGATGCCGCTCATGCTGCGCTCCGTTTCGGCTTCTTCGGCTTGACCTTGCGGATCTTGACGACGCGTCCGGACTCGGCCACCTCGTTGACGCCCTCGAACGCGTTGCGCGCGGACACCCGATTGCGCTTGGAGATCGCGAAGATCAGCACGATCACGCCGACCGCGATGATGAGATCGATCACCACTCCGACGAACCCGAGCAGTCCGATGAGCGCCGTGATCGCGCCGACGACGGCCGCGGCGGGCAGCGTCATGAGCCAGCCGAGACCGATACGCCCGGCTGTGCCCCACCGCACGCTGGAGCCCCTTCTGCCGAGGCCGGATCCGATCACCGATCCGGATGCCACCTGTGTAGTCGAGAGCGCGAACCCGAGGTGCGAGGAGGCGAGGATGGTCGCCGCGGTGCTGGTCTCCGCCGCAAAGCCCTGCGCCGGCTTCACATCCGTGAGGCCCTTGCCCAGGGTGCGGATGATGCGCCATCCGCCGGTGTAGGTGCCGATGCCGATGGCCAGCGCACAGGCCGCGATGACGAGCACGGGAGGATTCGAACCCGGTGCGAGCGCACCCGCCGAGATGAGCACGAGCGTGATGACGCCCATCGTCTTCTGTGCGTCGTTGGTGCCGTGGGCGAGCGCCACGAGCGACGACGAGAAGATCTGGCCGAACCGGAACCCGGCGCGACCGTCGGGCAGACGGTCGTACCGGCGCGTGATCGCATAGGCCAGCCGGGTGGCGCAGAAAGCCACGAGGCCCGCGATGATCGGGGAAAGCACGGCCGGCAGGATGACCTTGTCGAGCAGCACGACGTAGTCGACCGACCCGAAACCGGCGCCGACGATCGCGGCACCGATCAGTCCGCCGAAGAGTGCGTGGCTGGAGCTGGAGGGAAGGCCGTAGAGCCAGGTGACGAGATTCCAGATGATGGCGCCGACGAGCCCGGCGAAAATCATCGTCGGTGTGATCAGAACACCGCCGTGGCCCTCGTTGATGAGGCCGTTCGAGATGGTCTTCGCCACCGCCGTGGAGAGGAACGCCCCCACCAGGTTGAGCACGGCGGCGAGCGCGACCGCGATCTTCGGCCGCATCGCGCCGGTCGCGATCGGCGTCGCCATGGCGTTCGCCGTGTCGTGGAAGCCGTTGGTGAAATCGAAGAAGAGTGCCAGCGCGATCACCAGCACGACGATCAGGGTGAGGTCCACCGACGTCTTTCTCGAATAGCGGGCACGGGCACGGCCTCCCGCTTCCCCGGCGAGCCGGAGGCGGCGCAACGGCGACATTCATCCGTGGTGCACCGTGCGTTAAGGACCACGTCGATCGTCACATGTGGCGGTGGCACGGTCAACTCGACGAGGGGAGCGCGCGGATATCACCGCGATCGCCGGTGCTGCGAGAGGTGCTGCAGAACGTGCTCACCGAACTCGACATCACGATGGCGATGACCGGATGCGCGCCTGTGGCGGGAATCACGCCCGCGGCGCTCGCGGACGCCTGAGCGCCCGCCCGATCAGGTCGCGGCGTCCGCCGTCGCCTGCGCGATGAGGGCGAGCACCGCGTGCGCATACGCCGTCTCTGCCTCCGCCGCAGCGAAACGTGCGTGCGCGCCGTCGCGAGCGGTCTCGACGACGTAGTCACCGGCATCCGTGCGGTTCAGCGCCACGAACGTGCCGCCGAGGAGACCACGGAGCTGATCCTCACGCGGCAGCCACACCGCGTTCTCGACCGCGACCGAGTCGAGCGCCCACTCCGTCGTGCCGTTGAAGCCGAGGATCGTGCCGGTGTCGAACTCATGCGCCTCGATCGTCATGTCGCTCACGGTGAACGTCTCGCCGTCGAACTCGCCCGAGTCGATGGCGAAGACGTCGCCGGATGCCGGATGCCACACCAGTCCGTGGTCTCGCAGCTCGCGTGCCAACTCGGTCGTGATCATCCCGCCATTATGCGTCGCGGGCACCGAGTGGGCGTGCCGGGACGAGCTCTGCGAGCAGGCACACCTCGAGCGGCTCAGGCAGCACCCAGGTGCGCACCCTCCCGAGTTCGTATCCCGATTCGGCTGCCAGGACTCTCAGCGCCTCCTCGGTGCCGACCCGTGCGTGCAGCTCGTCGTGCGTGCCGTGCGGGCGCCGCTCGGCGCCGCGGCTCACCGCCTCGGCGACCTCGGGCACATCGCGCACGTCGTCCGTTCGGAACACCCCCACCACGACACGCCCATCCGGCGCGAGCGCGTTGCGCCATGATCGCAGCGCATCCACCGGGCTGGGCAGCAGGTGCAGCGCGGTGACACACGTGATCAGATCGAACTGCTCTCCGCCGACGTCGGGCGCGATCGCGGCGTCGCCCTCGATCAGTTGCGCGCCGGGCAGGTGCTCACGGGCGATCTCGAGCATGCCGCGAGACAGGTCGACACCGACCTTGCGGATGCCCGCCTCCGGCAACGCCCGCAGAACGAGCCCGGTGCCGGTCGCCATGTCGAGCACGCTGCGCACACCGTCGGTTCCGGCGAACTGAGCGACCGCCTCGGCGAGAGCCGTGTGGAACTCGGACTCGTCGTAGTGGCCCGCACGCTCGTCGAAGCGGCGTGCGATCTCTTCGGGGCTCTCGGCTGCGTGCATCCCTCCATTGTGGTCCCGGCCGGTGCCTCACCCGCGTTCGCCCAGAGCAGACGCGGCGGGAAGAACTCACCGTTGGCACTCTCCACTGCAGAGTGCTAATCTGACCGTAGTTGAGCCTAAGCGGCTCAACTTTGAAACCATCGTGGATCGACCCATGGAGGAGTAGAGATGGCAACCAACTACGACCCGTTCCGCGAACTCGACCGACTGGCCGGCGCCATGTTCGGCGGCGGGCAGGGGCCGCGGCTGATGCCGATGGACCTGTACCGCGACGGCGACACCTACGTGCTGAACGCCGACCTGCCCGGCATCGACCCCGGCTCGGTGGACATCGACGTCGACGGCCAGCTGCTGACGATCCGCGCCGAGCGCACGCTGTCGAGCGGTGAGGGCGTGAAGTGGATCACGCGCGAGCGCCAGTCCGGCTCGTTCCTGCGCCAGTTGAGCCTGGGCCAGGGCCTCGACACCGACCGCATCTCCGCGAACTACGTGAACGGCGTGCTCAGCGTGACGATCCCGGTCAGCGAGAAGGCGAAGCCTCGCAAGATCGCCGTGACCAGCGGCGCCGCCACGGGCGAAGGCGACCACCCGACGGTGACGGTCGAGGAGAAGCACGAGAAGCCGATCGACGCGTGAACGTCGTGCGCACCGCACGCGTGCGCTGAGATCTGGCACGAAGGCGGGGCCGGGGACTCATCCCCCGGCCCCGCCTTCGTGCGTCTCCCGCTTGCTGCGGCTACTGCTCCTCGTGGTGGTTCGGGTCGCCTCCGAACAGCCGGCCGTCCGACCTGCCGAGCGCGGTGATCGCCGCGACCTCGTCGTTGGTCAGCTCGAAGCCGAAGATGTCGAAGTTCTCGTGCTGACGCTCGGCGTTGCCCGACTTCGGCAGCGGCACCGATCCGAGCTGAACGTGCCAGCGCAGTACGACCTGAGCCGGAGTGACACCGTGAGAGGCGGCGGCGTCCACGATCGCCTGTTCTTTCAGTACCGGCGAGTTCTTGCCGAGCGGACTCCACGCCTCGGTCACGACGCCGTGCTCGTCGTGGAACGCTCGCAGCCGCTCCTGCGGGAAGTACGGGTGCAACTCGATCTGGTTCACCGCGGGCAGCTCTCCGGTCTCGCGCTGCAGCCTGGTGAGGAACTCCTCTGTGAAGTTGGAGACACCGATCGTTCGCACGAGACCGCGGTCGCGCAGTTCGATCATCGCCTTGAACGTGTCGACGTAGCGGTCGACGCTCGGGTTCGGCCAGTGGATCAGGTATACATCGATCTTCTCGACGTCCAGAGCGCGCCGGGACTGCTCGAACGAGGCCATCGTCTCGTCGTA
>Ga0164242_10005635_pt1 | contig 13922 bp, 11 predicted proteins | sample OricomgcompostMG_FD_108783 | JGI IMG/M metagenome (GOLD analysis project Ga0164242, IMG submission 108783) | Miracle-Growth compost microbial communities from Emeryville, California, USA - Original compost - Miracle growth compost (MG) ...
AGGTGGCCGCGCGCTGGATCGACGCGTTGCTCGCGCAGAACTGGCGCAAGGTCGAGCCCGCGATGTTCGCGGCCGTGCAGATCGCGCGCCTCAGCGGCGACCGCTCGCGCGATCTGCCGCCCGCCACGCGCGAGCGTGTGATTCGCAAGCTCGAAGCCGCGAATGCACCGCCTGCGTGGGTCGCGATGGTCCGCGAAGTCGTGGCGCTCGACCATGCCGACACGGGCCGCATGTTCGGCGAATCGCTGCCTGCGGGGTTGAAGCTGATCGGCGGGTAATGGGTAAGGGGGTAATGGGTCGCCGAGGCGGTGACTACGCAACCGCCTGCGCGAGCCGTTCGCGGAGCGCGGCCAGCGATTCGCGCTGGCGTCCTGCCTCATCGAAGTTCTCGGCCGCAAGCCACGCCGCAAACGCACGCTTAACGAGCGGCCATTCCTTGTCGATGATCGAGAACCACGCCGTGTCGCGGCTGCGCCCCTTGTACATCACGGCCTGACGAAACAGCCCCTCATAACGAAAGCCGAGCCGCAGCGCCGTCTTGCGCGAGGGCGCATTGAGGCTGTCGCACTTCCACTCGTAGCGGCGATAGCCGAGCGTGTCGAAGACATACGCCATGAGCAGGAACTGCGCCTCGGTCGAAAGCGGCGTCTGCTGAAGCAGCGGCGAGAACGTCACGAAGCCCACCTCGATGACGCCGTTGCCGGGGTCTTGCCGCATGAGTCCGAGCGTGCCGACCGCGCGGCCCGTCTTCAGGTCGATGACCGCGTACTGCTTCGGATCGGTGCCGCGCGCCGCGCCTTCGGCGAAGCTGCGGTAATCGGCGGCCGTTTCGAACGGGCCCGTCGAGAGATAGGTCCACATCCGCTGATCGGGCGCGCTGCGGTAGGCGGCATAAAGATCGTCGGCATGGCGCGCGGCGTCGAGCGGCTCGACGCGGCACCAGGTTCCCGTCAGCGTGACATCGGCGGGGCGTTCGCGCGGCGTCCAGCCGGGGACCGGCTCGCCGATGGCTTGCCCGAATTCGTTGAGGCGCGGGGTCAAGGGGGTTCCTGAGCAAAGAGTAAGCACAGGCAGCAGATTACGTGTTTCGCGGCGCGGCGGGAAGCTCAGGACGGTCTACGGTCGTCCTGCCGCTGCACGCGTTACGCGAGCCTCGATGGCCGCGCGTTCGCTCCGGCACGCCCCTGGTCGCTCAGATCGAGCGACGGAACACGACGGGCTTTCCGCCCATCGACAGCTTGGTCATCCATGCGGCCAGTGCGGAGTCCAGATAATCGGCGTGCCCCGGAAACCAGTTGAAGAGGTGCATGCCGAGATCGCGGACGACGTCCGCCCCGACCCGCCCCTCTTCGACGGCCGCCTTCACCTCGCGCACGGACTTCAGCACGGCGGCATGCTCGTCGAGGTGACAGTCGCGCGGCGGGAAGTTCGTCGAGCGCATCCACTCGTCTTCCTGCTCAAAATGGCTGACCGCGTGTTGCTCGAACGCTGCGATGGCGGCCAGCGCGCTCGATTCCGTGCAGGTCACGAGCCGCAGCGTGACCTCGTAGAACTCCTCATGCACCTCGTCCATCGGCGTGAAGCCGAGCAGCCTGGCGTCCGACCAGAGCATGCTGCTGTCGCTTTCGTTCACGGGAGCCTCGGCGCTTCGTGCTCGTTCCATCGCATCGTTTCCTTAGTCCAATTTCCTGCTCAATACCCAGGCTACTCAGGCACGCCGGATCGCGGAATCAGTAGAACTGGTCGAAATGCACGCGATCGAACGGCACCTGGCGCGCGAGCAGCATCTGCTGCACGGCGGCACCCATGGCCGGCGGGCCCGCGAAATAGATCTCCATGTCGGCCAGGCGCTCGCCCAGCAACACGTCGGCCAACTCGTGAACGAAGCCGATGTGGTCCACGTCGAGGGGCACGGCACCGGCCGGTTCGCCCTCGTTGGCCGCGGGCGCCGAAACCGCAGCATGATACCGGATCCGCTCGCCGAAGCCCGGCAGCGCTGCGAGCATGTCCTTGCCGCAGAGGTCCTTGCCGCTGCGCCCGCCATAGAGGAAATGCAGCTTGACGTCGCGCAGCGCGGGATCGGCGGCCATGCCGCGCGCGATCGAGATCATCGGCGCAAGGCCCGAACCGCCGGCCAGACAGACGATGTCGCGCGTCGCTTCGCGGCGCAGCCATGCATGGCCGTAAGGACCGTCGATCTCGACGCGATCGCCGGGTTGCAGCACGTCGAACAGCACGCGGCTACCGCTGCCGCCCGGCACGCGGCGCACCTGAAAGTGCAGCGACGGCTCAGCGGAATCGGCGATATTGCTCATCGAATAGGCGCGCGCGCCCGTGACGCCAGGCAGCGTGAGCAGCGCGTACTGGCCCGGCTCGAAGGGCATCGGGGCGTCGATGGCGAAGCGGAATTCGCGGATGTCGTGCGTGATGTCGCGGCACTCCGTCAAGGTCGCCGACACGCGCCGCGGCACATGGACCGGGGCGTACTGGGCCGCGGTCCTGACCTTGATCGTGCAGTCGCCCTGAGGCACCGACTGGCAGCCGAGAAAGCGGCCGCGCTCGCGGTCCTTGGCGGTCCAGCCCGGCGCCTCGGACCAGTTCTGGCCGAGCTGACCTTCGATCAGTTGGAACTTGCAGTTGCCGCAGGCGCCGACATTGCATTCGTAGGGGAACGCGATGCCGGCCCGCAATGCGGCGCGCAGAACGGTATCTTCCGGGCCGCAGGAAAACTGGACGTCGGTGCCTTGGAGGCTCAGGTGGTGGGTCGGTTCGGACATGGATTGGCTTACCCCTGCCGGGGCGGAAGTCGGGTTTCGGTCGTGCGGAGCATCGCAGCGATCGACTATACCTCACCGGCTCAAATAGGAACAGCGTTCCGTATGCAGGAACAAAATGGCCGCGCCGCCGCACTGCGCGGCTCCAGCCGCCCGCGTTCCGTCCAACGGAATTTGTGTCGATTGACAGAACGGTGACCGAAAAATATTCTGATCTGCGTCAAAGACGGAGACATTCAATGCTGACCCCCGAAATGAACGAACGCCTGACGCGTGTCGGTCCCGGAACGCCCGGTGGCGAACTAATGCGTCGCTATTGGATCCCCATCGCGCCGTCTGTTCAACTCGACGAAAACCCCGTGCGCAAGGTGCGGATTCTTGGCGAGGATATGGTTCTCTACAAGGACAAGAGCGGCCACCTCGGTTTGATCGGCGACCGCTGCCTGCATCGCAACGTCGATCTTCAGTTCGGCGTGCCCGATGAAGCAGGCCTGCGCTGCCCCTATCACGGCTGGCTCTTCAACGAAGAAGGCAAGTGCGTCGAGCGGCCGATGGAGGCCACGCCGCGCGGCGAAATCAAGCAGCAGCTGAAGGGCTATCCCGTGCGCGAACTCGGCGGCCTCGTGTTCGCCTGGATGGGGCCGCTGCCCGCTCCCGACCTGCCGCGCTGGGATCTCTTCGTCTGGCCGAATGCGATCCGGCAGATCGCCATCACCGTGCTCGACTGCAACTGGCTCCAGTGCCAGGAGAATACCGGCGATCCGGCACACAGCGCATGGGCCCACGGCCACATGTTCGAATACGCGATCAGCCGCCAGAAGGGCTTCGACCACCACAGCGCCGATCAGCTTCATACGCTGCACCAACGCAAGAAGGTCGGGGTCGGCATCAAGGAGCTCTACGCCGAGCCGAGCGAATTCGGCTTCCGCAAGGGCATCCGCTATTCGAAGGCGCTTGGCGCCGACGAGGACAAGGACCAGGAACACTCGGCCGTGATCTTCCCGTTCTACACGCAGACGGGCCGAAGCGGCGCGCCGCGTTCGGAATACCAGATCCGCGTGCCGATCGACGACACGCATACCTACCACATCTGCTACCAGTGCTACGCCGCGCCGGAAGGCGTGGCGGTGCCGCGCCAGGACATGATTCCGTATTACGTGCCGCCGCAGTTCGACGCCGACGGCAACGCGATTCTCGATTACGTCCTGGCGCAGGATGCCATCGTCTGGGTCGCCCAGGGGCCGATCGCCGACCGTAGCAGCGAATTGCTCGGCCGCACCGATCTGCCGATCGTCCTGCTGCGCCGCCAGCTCGACGAGCAGATCCGGCGCGTGGAGGAAGGACTGGAGCCGATGAACACCTTCGCCACGAGCCCGCCGATGTTGCACCCGACAGCGGGCAAGGCCGCGTCGTTTCACAAGCATGCGTTCCGCAAGTACTACCACAAGGGCTTCGGCAACGACGACTGCGACCGCTACGGCCCGATGTTCGAAACGGTGAAGGACCTGCACGCGCGTATCGAACAGTTCGAAGTGGCCCAGGCAGCCGCTGCCGCGCCGCGCGCGGGCGTTCCCGGCTGACGCGGCACGGCCGCGCTATCGCGTTCGATCTGGGAGCTGGCCACATGGGACCGTCCGCACGCGCGGGCGGCCCGTCGCGCGGCATTCCTGACAAAAAAGCTGTGCCCGTCTGGCAAATCAAGAGCCGCCTCAGCGGCCGGACTGCGGATCGTCGAATGGTTCGTGCTGCTTGCAAAACGCGGCAACGACGGTTGGAGGCCAGACGCAAAGAATGGAGACGGAGATGACGAGATGTCCCACCCCGGCCATCGCATTGGCAGGGCGATGCTTGAACGCCGCTAGCGCGGGCACACGCGCAGGCACCCATCCACGCTTTACCGCGCATGGCCCCAGTCGCGTCGCTCACAGGAGCGCCGTATGGAACTGACCTCCGATGATGCGGTGGACCTACCCGCCAGGCGATCGCGACGGCTCGACAGCAAGTGGCTCATCATCGGCGGTGCGGTGCTGATCAGCAGCGTCCTCGCCCTGATTCCCCTCTGCTTTCTCTTGTGGCAGAGCTTCTTCACGCCGCAAGTCGCCGATGTCCCCGCGGCGTTCACGTTCGGCAATTACCGGATCGCTTACGGCAGCACGCAAACGCTGCGCACGCTCGGCAACTCGCTGCGGTTCGCGACGGGCGCCGCGCTCGTCTCGTTCTTCATCGGTACGCTCCTCGCCTGGATCAACGAGCGGACCAATACACCGTTCCGGAAGTTCTTTTTCGCTATCACGATCGTTCCGCTCATCATCCCCGGCATTCTGTTCACGATCTCGTGGATCTTTCTGGCGAGTCCGAGGATCGGCGCGCTCAACGTCGCGTTCAAGTCGCTGTTCGGCCTCTCGCGTCCGCTGTTCAATATCTACAGCATGGGCGGCATGGTCTGGGTGGACGGTCTCCACTATTCGACGATGGCGTTTCTGTTGATGTCGGCCGCATTCCGCGGCATGGATCCGTCGCTCGAAGAGTCGTCGCTGATGAGCGGCGCCGGAATCGCCCGCACCCTCTGGCGGATCACGTTTCGCCTCGCGCTTCCGGCCGTGGTCTCGACGCTGTTGATCCTGTTCGTGCGCGCCCTCGAATCGTTCGAAGTGCCGGCGCTGATCGGCTTGCCGGTCAAGCTGCAGGTGCTGACGTCGTCGATCTACGAAGCCATCAACCAGTATCCGAGTCAGATCGGGCTCGCGTCGTCGTATTCCGTGCTGCTGCTCGTCATCACGTCAATCGGCCTCTATCTGCAGTCGCGCGTCGCGTCGGGCGGCGGCAAGTACACGACGACGACCGGCAAAGGCTTTCGTCCGCGCGAGATGGACATCGGCGCCTGGCGCTTCGTCACGGCCGGCATCTATGTCGTCTACTTCCTGCTCATCGTCGTGCTGCCGCTCGCGGTGCTGATCTGGTCGTCGCTGCAAAAATACTACCGCTCGCCGTCGCTCGCGGCGGCCCATCATCTGACGCTCGACGCGTACCGTTACATCATTCACCTGCCGGTCTTACGTCATGCCGTCGTGAACAGCCTCGTGCTCTCGTTCAGTTGCGCGACCGCGGTCATGCTGCTGAGCGCCGTCATCTGCTGGATCGTCGTGAAAACGAAGCTGCCGGGGCGCTGGCTGCTCGACAATCTCGCCTCGCTGCCGCTCGTCTTTCCGGGGCTCGTGCTCGGCCTCTCGTTCATGATCGTCGGGCTCAAGGTCGATATCGGCATCTACGGCACGCTCTGGATCCTGCTCCTCGCGTATATCACTCGCTTCCTGCCGTACGGGATGCGTTACACGAACACGTCGATGATCCAGATTCACAAGGAACTCGAAGAGTCCGCCGCCATGAGCTGCGCGAGCTGGAGCGCGGCGTTCTTCCGGATCGTTCTGCCGCTGCTCAAGCCCGGTTTGATGGCGGGCTGGATTTATGTATTGATCGTCTCGGTGCGCGAGCTGTCCAGCTCCATCCTGCTCTACAGCCCGGGCTCGGAAACGGTCTCGATCGTCATCTGGGAACTCTGGCAGAACGGTCAGTATGTCGAACTATCCGCGCTCAGTGTCATGTTGATCTTTGCGTTGATCGTCCTCGTTTCACTCGCCCAATATATTGGCGGAAAATTCGGCGTCAAGGCGAGCCGACACTGAATTCACGGAGTCCATTGTGCTGAACGTTCAAGGTTTGAATACGGAATACGTCGATGGCAACAATGTGCGCGTTCGCGCGGCCCGCGATGTGACGTTCGATGTGCCCGAAGGCAAGCTCTTTACGTTGCTCGGACCGAGCGGTTGCGGCAAGACCACGACGCTGCGCTCGATCGCCGGTCTCGAACGGCCCGTCGGCGGGTCGATCACGGTGAATGGTGTGACGATTTTCGGGGCCAACAGCAATACGTTCGTGCCGCCCAACAAGCGCCAGTTCGGGATGGTGTTTCAGTCCTATGCGATCTGGCCGCATATGTCGGTGTTCAGGAATTGCAGCTTTCCGCTCGAAGTCGGTACGAAGAAATTCTCGAAGCGCGAAATCGAGGAGCGGGTCATGCGCGTGCTCGCCGCCGTCGGACTCGATCATGTCGCCGAGCGCGATGCGACGAAGATGTCGGGCGGACAGCAACAGCGCCTCGCACTCGCGCGCGCGTTGGTGATGGAGCCCAAGCTCCTGCTGCTCGACGAGCCGTTGTCGAACCTCGACGCGAAACTGCGCGACAAGATGCGCTTCGAACTGAAGCGCATGCAGCGCGAGTTGCGGCTGACCACGATCTACGTCACGCACGACCAGGAAGAAGCGCTGGCCCTGTCGCACGAAATCGCCGTGATGCGGGAAGGACGCATCGTGCAGAAAGCGCCGCCGCGCGAGATCTACGACTTGCCGAACAGCAGGTTTGTCGCCGACTTTGTCGGCAACACGAACTTCATCGAAGGGACCGTGCGTGGCCACGAACCGGACGGGCATCTCATCGTCGATTCGCCCATCGGCGCGGTCACGGTCGCGAATCCCGTTGCCTGTGCTGTCGGAGACAAGGTCACGCTCTCGATGCGGCCGGAGAATCTGATGGTCTACGAGACGCGCGAAGCGGCCGGCGCCGCAAACGTGTTTGAAGGGAAGGTTTTCACCAAAGTGTTTCTCGGCGAAACGCTCGACTTTCAGATCAAGGTCAACGAGCAGGTCGTCCTGGCGCGCGTTCATCCGGCACACAAGACGCCGGTCGGCGGGACGATTTTCTTTTCCGTGGACCCGCAACGCTGCATTGCCCTGAGGACCGACGCGGCCTGATGCGGTTCGCAGGCCCAGGCAGTCATTTGGCGAGCGGGCGGGCTACCGTCGTAGCCCGCGTCGCCGATTTCGTGCGAAACCTAGAAGTCGATCACAAGGCGCTCGGTCTTGGAACCCGAGCAGCAGATCAGCATCGTCTTGCCGCTTTGCTGCTCGCTCGCGCTCAATACGCTATCGCGATGGTCCGGCACGCCCGACACCACGTTGACCTGGCACGCGCCGCAGATCCCCTCTTCGCACGAATACGGCGCGCTGACGCCCGCCTCGCGCAAGACCTGGAGAATCGTCTTGCCTTGCGGCACGGCGAACTCCTGCCCGGTGCGCTGCAATTGCACGACGTAGCCGCCATCGAGCGCGGCCATCTGCTTCGGCGCGAAGTATTCGACATGCACCTGCTCGGGCGGCACGGCAGCCGTCGCGGCTTCGAAAGCGTCGAGCATCGGCAGCGGACCGCAACAATAGAAATGCGCATCGGCCGGCGCATGGGCGACGATCGCCCGGACATCGAGCGGTTGCCCCGAGCAATCGCCGTCGACATGAATCCGTGCAGGGCCCAGGCGCTCGATCTCGTCGAGGAACGCGGCGTCCGCGCGCGTCCTGCACGCGTAGTGCATCTCGTACGAGCGGCCCAGGCGCTCCAGATGCTGCGCCATCGCCCAGATCGCCGTCACGCCGATGCCGCCCGCAATGAGCACCGTGTGGCGCGCCCCGTCGTTCAACGGAAAGCTGTTACGCGGCGCGCCGATCTGGAGCAGTTGCCCCACGCGCAACTTGTCGTGTATGAAGCTCGAACCGCCGCGGCTGGCCCGTTCGCGTTTGATCGCAATGTGCCAGGCGCGAAGATCGGCGCCGGCTGTGACCAGCGAATACTGCCGCACGATGCCGCCCGGCAAATGGACGTCGATATGCGCTCCCGGCTCGACAGCGGGCAACGGCCCATTGTCAGGGCGGCGCAGCTCGTACACATTGATCTCGTTAGCGGCGTAACGGATCGCCATCAGGCGCAGCGTCAACGTCGCGTTCGACGCGTCGGCAGACGCCGCGCGGTCCGCCGGTGCCGATTCGCGCACGGCAGTGATGTCAGACATGGGGACTTCCTCTGTTTCGATTGCACGGCGTCGCTGGCGCCGCGGATTTCAGGTGGGATGGACCGGCTCAAGCACGCTCTGCGGGGGAAGGCGAGGCCGCAGCGCTGCGGCCACGTCGATGAGCCGCTTGCGATACGTCCTGATTTCATTCGTCGAGAACCGCGTCAGGAGACCGGACACGGTCAACGCCCCCAGCAGTTCGCCGCTCTCGTTGAGCAGGGGGACCGCAATCGCAGCGAGATCGGGATCGCGGTCGCCTTTCGATACGACCCACCCGCGCGCGCGGATCGCCGCCGAGGCGTCGTCCGTGGTGGACGGATCGAACGCCCAGAGCACCTTGCCGGCCGCGCCGCTTTTCAGCGGATGGCGCGAGCCCTCCTCCAGGTGATGGCGCGCCGAGCGCGACGAATTCACGCGATAGAGGCAGACGCGATCCATATCGTCGCGCACGTAGAACGACGCCGTCTCGCGCGTAAAGGCGGCGAGCTTTTGCAGCTCCGGGCGCACGAGATCTTCAAGGTTGACCTGCGCCGGGCTCAGCGCACCGAGCCGCCGCAATTCGGGCCCTAGCAGATAGAGGCCACGCGGGTCGCGCTGGAGGAAGCCCATGTACACGAGCGAGGCCGCCATCCGCAGGATCGTGCTTTTGTAAAAGCCCGAACGTTGTGCCAGTACCGCAAGCGACAACGTCTCGCCCGGCCGGCGAAAGCATTGAAGCAGCGCCAAGGCGCGCTCGACGGCCTCGATTCTGGCGCGCGGTTTTTCCGCGCCGTCTTCAAGCGCACCTTCCACGGACGTGTCGATGTCGGCGTGGTCGTCGTCGCGTGCTGTATCGGTTACATCCTGCATTGTCATCTCCTCGCGCAGACAGATTTATAGCGCATTCTCGTTGTTCCGGCTAACAGAATTTGTGCCGCTTGACAGAACGGTAGGCCAAAAATATTCTGGTCCACGTCAAGAAGTAACAGGCGGGCTGACCGGGCCCACGAGCCGCATCGCATCCTTGGGGAATCCAGCGAATGAAATATAGACAGGTAGGCGCCACGGACTTGAGCGTGTCCGAAATTGGTTTCGGCTGCGGCGGCAATGCGGGCTTGATGGTTCGCGGCGCCTTCGACGAACAGCTAACGGTCGTTCAGCGTGCGCTCGACCTCGGCGTCAACTACTTCGACACGGCGCCCGATTACGGCGACGGCGTTGCCGAAGAGAATCTCGGCAAGATCCTGAAGCGTCTTCACGCCCGCCCGGTCCTCAATTCTAAAGTCGAGATACGCGCGCGCGATCTCGACGATATCGCGGGGCATGTGGTCCGTTCCACGGAAGCGACGCTGCGGCGACTCCAGGTGGACCATCTCGACGTTCTGCAGATTCACAACGGGCCGGTGGCCGGTGAGGCGCCGCTGGAAGGCGAGTACTACGCCACGCTCGGTCTCGATCATTTCACCGGACCCAACGGTGCGCTCAAAGGTCTGCAGAGGCTGCTGAGGGACGGCAAGGTTCGCTACGTCGGCTTCATCTGTCGCGGCAACGACATCGGCCCGGTCAGGCAATTGCTCGACACCGGGCTCTTCAGCATGATCAACGTCTGTTACACGATGCTGAATCCCACGCCCGGCAGGGTGTGCCCGCCGGGCCTGAAGGTCGAGAAGGATGGCGGTGACGTACTCGACTTCGCGCGCGAGGCCGGTTGCGGCGCGGCCATCTATAGCGCGCTGGCACGCGGCTTCCTGACCGACGATAGCGTCGAGGGGCTCGCCCGTCATCCGCTCGCGCGCGGCACCGAATCGTACGGCGACCGCGTAGCCAACCTTCAGCAACAGGCCGCGCAAGTCCGGTTCGTCGCCCGCGAACTCGGCATCAGCCTCGCGCAAACCGCTTTCCGGTTCGTCCTCGGCCACACCGGCGTGACGACCGCTCTAGGCGGCTTTTCATCGCTGGCGCAACTCGAGGAACTCGCGGCGGTCTCCGGCATGGGCGCGATTCCCGACGACCTGCTAAGCCGCCTCGAAGCAGTCTGGCGCAGCAACTTCGCGGCGGCCGACGCCGCCCAGGTCTGATGCTGCCGCGCCGGGTCATCGCAACGCGGCTCGCAATCGAACAACCGAATGGAGACAGAATGACGACGAGACGTACCGTTACGAAAATGGCGGGGCTTTGGCTCGCCATGGGCGCCGTTGGGCTGCCGTTTGAGGTGGACGCAAGCGAAAAGCGCTCCCCTAACCTCGCGCTGGCCAACTACACGGGCCCCGATCGCGACGCCCGGATCCTCGCGGCGGCCAAGGCCGAAGGTCAGCTGACGTTCTACACGTCGATCGCGGAACCGGATCTTGCGCCGCTGATCGATCCGTTCCAGGAGAAGTACGGCATCGAAGTCAACGTCTGGCGTGCCGGCGATGAGCAGGTCGTTCAGCGTACCGTCGCGGAAGCGCAGGGCCACCGGTACATTCCCGATGCCGTGCATACGGGGTCGTCGTTTCTCGATGCGCTGCGGCGCGAAAAGCTCCTTCAACCGGTGATGTCGCCGACGTTCGCCGACCTGATGCCCGAGACGCTGCCGGACCATCGTCAATGGGCCGCAACGATGCTGTCGGTCTGGGTACAGGCCTATAACACGCATTTGATCAAGAAGGCCGACCTGCCGACCTCGTACGAAGACCTGCTGCTGCCCCAGTGGAAGAATAAGTTGGGCATCGAGGCGAAAAGCACGGACTGGTTCGCGACGGTCGTGACGCAGATGGGCCACGACAAGGGGATGAATTTCTTCCGCGAGCTCGTGGCGCGCAACGGCGTATCGGCAAGAACGGGCAATTCGCTGCTGAATAACCTCGTGGCGGCCGGCGAAGTGCCGATGGCGCTAGAGGTCTATAACTACATGCCGGCGCAGGCCAAGCGCAAGGGGGCGCCGATCGACTGGTTCCTCCTGCAGCCGGCCGCCGCGCGAGCCAATGGCGTGGCATTGCTCAAGCATGCGCCGCATCCGGCGGCGGGCATTCTGTTGTACGACTACCTGATTTCGCTGGACGCGCAACGCATCCTCGCGAGCCGCGATTACGTTCCGACCAATCGCAAAGTGCCGTCGCCGTTTCAAGGCCTGCATGTCACGCCAGTGGACCCTGCCATGCCGCTCAAGGAGCGGACCGAATGGAATGCCGCTTTCGACCGGCTCTTTCTCGACGGCGCGACGAACCAGGGCTAGTGCGTCCAGGACTTTGCGCTCGGGACGCGCGCTCTAGCGTGTTCCTGAAGCAAGAAAAAAGCGGCCGGGCAATCAGCTTGCCCGGCCGCCGCCGACTGCCCGCAATCAGCTTATCGACATCAGAAGCGATGGCGGAACGAGACCTTGAGGGCGACCTGGTTCGGCGTGCTCGACTGGCCGAGCGAGCCGATCGCGGCCACGGCGGCGTGCCCGGTCGAGTCCACACCGGAAGCGTGCTGCCAGACCATGACGGCGCCCACGTCCGTGCGCTTCGACAGGAAGTAGTCGGGGCCGAAATCGACCTGCTCGTACTTGGCCGTCGGCGCATCGGTGTAGCTATAGGCCGCGCCGACCATGAACCGCGGCGTGAACCAGTAGCGCCCGTTCACTTCGTAGGCGTTGAAGACGGCATTGCCCGTATTCGGCGTGGTCGGCGTGCGCAGGATGTCGTTGAACGACGTGTGCGTGTAGACGAGGCCGAGCTTCGCCGAACCGAGCGTGTACGAGAGACCCGCGCCGAAAACGTCGGTCGAGCGCGCGGACAGATAGCCGCTGAAGACAGGGCTCTTGCCGGGCGACGCGAAGCCCGTGGCGCCGGGTGCCACCGTGCCGTCGAACGCCGACACCGCCGGCGTGTTCACGTGGTCGTACGCGAGCGCGGCCGTGAACGGGCCTTGCTGATACTGTGCGGCGGCCGTGTACATCGTGTTCGTCCGGAAGTTACCGGACGTGCCGCCAGGCGAAAAGATGCCGTCGAGCGTGAGCCCGCTGAACGTCGGCGAGCGGTACTCGATCGAGTTGTTGACGCGGAAGTTCGAATTCAGGTTGTCGAAGTCGCCGGGGTGCGTGCCGACCCATGCCCACATCGACGTAGCGGCGATCGCGCCGATATAGCGCGTCATCGGATCGTACTGGCGGCCCATCGTAACGGTGCCGTACGGCGATTGCAGACCGACGAACGCCTGGCGGCCGAACAGGCGGCCGCCTTGCAGCAGTTTGCCGTTCGCCGTATCGAAGCCGTTCTCCAACGTGAAGATCGCCTTCAATCCACCGCCCAGGTCTTCCGAGCCGCGCAAGCCGACGCGGCTGCCGTTCGTCTGCCCCGTCACCATCTCGACGTTCGAATGGCCCGACTGGTTGTTGATGAAGACGAGGCCCGTGTCAGCGAGGCCGTACAGCGTAACGGAACTTTGAGCGTGCACGGTCCCCGCGAGAACTGGCAGTACGAGAAGAGCAACGGCTTTCTTCATGAAATCTCCATTTGTTGTTGGATTGGGATGCCCCGGTCGATGGCCGGGCTTGCTGCCTCTGCGGGGCTCGCTGACGGCTTCGCATAAACGTCAGGACGCCTGAATAGACGCGCGCAACCCGCACAGGAGAGGGAGCGCAAGGCTCGCTGTCTGCTGTGCGTGGAGTGACCGCTCGATGCCTTCCAGGGTTCTTCGACGAGGCGAAGCCATGGCGCGATACTTCGCCCGTGGTGTTCTTCTATACGGAACGCCGGTTCACATAGAAGTAGCCGAGAGTGTGTTACGTTTCATGACAAACGTCAATAACGGGCGTATTAGGGTATCTACCCGTCAGAAGAAGATTTCGTGGCGCTTGACGGAACGATGTCCCTGTGGACGGAACCCGCGAGCGCAAGGGCGCACGGGGAGCCTGGTGAAACGACGGGACTTGAGGAATTTCGTGGCGCGATGCCGCGACGGGGCTCGCGTACCGCAAGAACGGAGGAACGGAGGCAGCGCCCCCGTTGCCCGCGCAAGGACTCGCGAGCAAGTGTGGAGGATCAACGAGGAATGGGGAGCCTGCCGACAGGCGGACTGGCGGCACGCTCGCCGACGACTGAGCGCTCAGCGATGGCTGCTGCGCCGGGGATCGTCGAATGAACTTGCGTCAGGCCCGGTATCCGAGCGTCGCCGAGATGCCCTCGGCGGCCGCAATCAGATGCGGCACGGCCGTGCGCAGCACCTTCTTCGTCAGGCGTTGCGCCGGGCCGCCGAAACCGATGGCCGCGACCACGGTGCCGGCGATATCGCGCACCGGGGCGGCCAC
>Ga0164242_10005636_pt1 | contig 13919 bp, 12 predicted proteins | sample OricomgcompostMG_FD_108783 | JGI IMG/M metagenome (GOLD analysis project Ga0164242, IMG submission 108783) | Miracle-Growth compost microbial communities from Emeryville, California, USA - Original compost - Miracle growth compost (MG) ...
AGCAGTTACAACACTCGGCGGCAGGCGCCAACCTCGCCGCCGTTTTCGTTATGGCAATCAAACACTTTCTGCAATTCTCCGACCTGACGCTGGACGAGTTCGAATACCTGATCGAACGCACGCGCGTCATCAAGCGGAAATTCAAGAACTACGAGCCCTACCATCCGCTGGCCGACCGCACGCTGGTAATGGTGTTCGAAAAGAATTCCACCCGCACCCGGCTGTCGTTCGAGGCCGGCATGCACCAGCTCGGCGGCGCCGCGATCTACCTGAATACGCGCGACAGCCAGCTCGGCCGCGGCGAGCCGGTGGAAGACGCGGCGCAGGTGATGTCCCGCATGTGCGACATCATCATGATCCGCACCTTCGGGCAGGACATCATCGAGCGCTTCGCCGCCAATTCGCGCGTGCCGGTGATCAACGGCCTGACCAACGAGCATCATCCCTGCCAAGTGCTGGCCGACGTGTTCACCTACATCGAACAGCGCGGCTCGATCCAGGGCAAGACCGTGGCCTGGGTCGGCGACGCCAACAACATGCTGTATTCGTGGCTGCAGGCGGCGCAGGTGTTCGATTTCCACGTCCAGGTTTCCACGCCGCGCGGCTACGACATCGATCCAACGCTGGTGGCGCCCGGCAATACGCATTACACCGTGCAGGCCTCGCCGGCCGACGCCTGCGCCGGCGCCGACCTGGTAACGACTGACGTCTGGACCAGCATGGGCTTCGAGGAAGAGAACGCCGCGCGCCTGCAGGCCTTCGACGGCTGGATCGTCGATGACGCCAAGATGCGCCGCGCCAGGCCCGACGCGCTGTTCATGCACTGCCTGCCGGCGCATCGCGGCGAGGAAGTCGCGGCGGAAGTCATCGACGGCCCGCAGTCGGTCGTCTGGGACGAGGCGGAAAACCGCCTGCACGTACAAAAGGCGCTGCTCGAATACCTCGTCCTCGGCAGGCTGGCCTGATACGGGCTGCCGCGCCGCTTCCGGTTCCGCTCATTCCTCTTTACACGCTTCCATTCCACGTACCCGAACCATCATGTCGACCATCCTGCAATCCGTTCCCGTCAACCAGAAAGTGGGCATCGCCTTTTCCGGCGGCCTCGACACCAGCGCCGCGCTGCACTGGATGCGCCAGAAAGGCGCGATCCCGTACGCCTACACGGCCAATCTCGGCCAGCCTGACGAGCCCGACTACGACGCGATCCCGAAGAAGGCGAAGCAGTACGGCGCCGAACAGGCGCGCCTGATCGACTGCCGCGAGCAGCTGGCGGCAGAAGGCGTCGCCGCGCTGCAGAGCGGCGCCTTCCACATCTCGACCGCCGGCCTCACCTACTTCAACACCACGCCGCTGGGCCGCGCCGTCACCGGCACCATGCTGGTCGCCGCAATGCAGGAAGACAATGTCGACATCTGGGGCGACGGTTCGACCTTCAAGGGCAACGACATCGAGCGCTTCTACCGCTACGGCCTGCTGATCAATCCGGCGCTGCGCATCTACAAGCCGTGGCTGGACGATGCCTTCATCAATGAACTCGGCGGCCGCAAGGAAATGTCCGAGTTCCTGATCAAGTCCGGCTTCGAATACAAGATGTCGGTCGAAAAGGCGTATTCGACCGACTCCAACATGCTGGGCGCGACGCACGAGGCGAAGGATCTGGAACACCTGGACAGCGGCATCAGGATCGTGCAGCCGATCATGGGCGTCGCGTTCTGGCGCGACGACGTCGAGATCAAGCGCGAGGAAGTCACGGTGCGCTTCGAGGAAGGCCGTCCGGTTGCGTTGAACGGTGTGACCTATTCCAGCCTGGTCGACCTGATCATGGAAGCCAACCGCATCGGCGGCCGTCACGGCCTCGGCATGAGCGACCAGATCGAGAACCGCATCATCGAAGCGAAGAGCCGCGGCATCTACGAGGCGCCGGGACTGGCGCTGCTGTTCATCGCCTACGAGCGTCTGGTCACCGGCATCCACAACGAAGACACGATCGAGCAATACCGCGACAACGGCCGCAAGCTGGGCCGCCTGTTGTACCAGGGCCGCTGGTTCGACCCCCAGGCGATCATGCTGCGCGAAGCCTCGCAACGCTGGGTCGCGCGCGCGATCACCGGCGAAGTGACGATCGAACTGCGCCGCGGCAACGACTACTCGATCCTGAACACTGCGTCGCCGAACCTGACCTATGCGCCGGAACGCCTGTCGATGGAGAAGGTCGAGGATGCGCCGTTCTCGCCGGCCGACCGCATCGGCCAACTGACGATGCGCAATCTCGACATCACCGACACGCGCGCCAAGCTGGGCATTTACAGCAAGGTCGGTTTATTGAACGCCAATTCGTCCGTCGCACTGCCGCGTCCGAACAAGGACGGCGACAAGTAATCACGTATCTTAAAAAACCCGATTCCCGCTCGCGGCACGCATCATGACTTGCAAGCCATGATCGTTCCGCGGCGTGCCGGCCGAATTTCCCGCGTCGCCCTGGTGGGGATCAATTGTTATTTACCTTACCGAGAAATCATGACCACTCAATTCGATAACGTCTCCGTCGTCAAAAAGGCCAACCTCTATTTCGACGGCAAATGCGTGTCGCACACCGTGCTGTTCGCGGACGGCACCAGGAAAACCATCGGCGTGATCTTTCCGTCGACGCTGAAGTTCAACACCGGTGCAGCGGAAATCATGGAACTGAACGCGGGCAAGTGCCGCATCAAGCTGGCCGGCGCGGCCGACTGGCAAAGCTACGAAGGCGGCCAGAAGTTCGAAGTGCCGGCCAACTCGAGCTTCGACATCGAGACGATCGAGACGCTGGATTACGTCTGCCATTTCGTCTGACGCGATACCGGCGCGGCACACTGAAAAGCCCGGAACCTGCCGGGCTTTTTCGTTTGGCGTAACGATTTCTCGTCACAGGCATCCACCTATAATGGTGTTTTCGTAGTAAACAGCGCAATAAATTTGTACGTTGTCATTCCCGCGAAGGCGAGAATCCAGAGATGTACCGAAGCTGTCGCAAACTTCCTGGGGTCCCGCCTTCGCGGGAACGACACATCACCGTCGTGAATTCTCGCGAGAAAGAAAAGCATGATCCTAGGCATAGACGTAGGAGGCACCCATACCGATTCGGTATTGATGCAAAACCGCACCATCATCCGCAAATCGAAAGTCCTGACCGACAAGAACGACATCCTCGGCTGCGTGATGCGCGCGACACAGGCGGTCGTCACACCGGACGACATCAAACAACTGAAGCGCATCGTGCTCAGCACGACGATTTCCACCAACGCGGTCGCGCAGAACCAGCTGGAACCGGTCGGCCTGATCGTGATGAACGGCCCCGGCGTGTCGCCGAAGGATTTGCCGCTGTTCGACAAGACGCACTTTATCGCCGGCTACATGAACCATCGCGGCATCGAAGCGGAAGCCGTGGATGAAGAAGAACTGGCCGCGCTGAAACAGCAATTCGCCGCGAACGGCATCGACAATCTCGCCATCATCGGCAAGTTCTCGACGCGCAATCCCACGCATGAACTGCAGGCAGCCGAGTTCTTCAACGATCAGGCCGCGCATGTATCGCTCGGCCATCACCAGTCCGGCGTGCTGAATTTTCCGCGCCGCATCGCGACCACCTATCTGAACGCGGCGATCTGGCGTCTGCACAGCCACATGATCGATCAGCTGGAAAGCTATCTGCATGAACTCGGCGTCGACGTGCCGCTGTTCATCCTGAAGGCGGACGGCGGCACCATCGGCGTGCAGCAGTCGCGCCGCTATCCGGTGCAGACCATCCTGTCCGGTCCGGCCGCCACCATCATGGGCGTGCTGCCTTTCATTTCCTCGACCGGCGATTCAGTCTCGATCGACGTGGGCGGCACCACCACCGACATCGCGCTATTCGCCGACGGCGCACCGCTGCTGGAGCCGAAGGGCGTGGAGATCGAGGGACACAAGACGCTGGTGCGCGGCCTGCTCACGCATTCGATGGCGCTCGGCGGCGACAGCCAGGTGCAGGTCGTCGACGGCGCGCTGCAGATCGGTCCGGAGCGCAAGGGCGCGGCGATGGCTTTCGACGGCCCGGTGCCGACGCCGACCGACGCGTTGATCGTGCTCGGCCGCGCCCATATCGGCGACAAGGCCAAGGCGCTGCGCGCGATGGAAAGCCTGGCCGCCGAACTGCAGCAAACGCCGCAACAGGTCGCGCAGGCAATCATCGACAGCATGTGCGCCAGCATCGCCGCCAAGGTGCAGCAGATGATCGCCGAGGTCAACGGCAAGCCGGTCTACACGATCCACGAACTGCTGGAAGGCAAGACGCTGGAGCCACGGCAACTGATTGCCGTCGGCGGGCCGGCGCCGTATCTGGCGCAACAGGTCGGCGAACTGCTTGCGATGCCGGTCGTCGTGCCGGAGAACTCCGACGTGATCAATGCCACCGGCGCCGCGATGGCGCGCACCACCGTCGAACTGAACCTGCTGGCTGACACCGAGTCGCAGGAACTGACCTTCGCCGAGGACGGCCGCAAGATGCGGATCTCCTCGCGCGCCACGGTCGACGACGTGGTTGCGGCCGGACAGGAAAGGCTGCTGGAGATTGCCAGGGCCGCCGGCGCGCAGGACGAAGACCTGGAAGTCGAAGTGGCCGACTGCCAGTCGTTCAACGTGATCCACGGCTATTCGACCACCGGCAAGAACATCCGCGTCCGGCTGCAGATCAAGCCAGGACTGATCAAGCACGAACCGACGCAGCACGAGCAGGTTTGAGAGGTGACATCATGACGAACAAGACAGGACTGGTATTTTTCCCGGCATTCGACTACGCGATTTCGCCGACGCACCCGGAACGCGAGGAACGCCTTTTGTACACGCAGGACCAGGTGTTCGAGGAAGGCTTGCTGGACTTCGACAACATCAAGGAATTCAAGCCCGGGCTGGCAACCAAGGAAGACATCCAGCGCGTGCACTTCTGTGTGCCCGGCATCGAAGAGATCGTGCACGCCTCGCACCTGATCGCGGTGGGCGGCTGCATCACCGCGGCCGACAAGGTGATGACGAAGGAAGTGGACAACGCGTTCGCGCTGGTGCGGCCCTGCGGCCACCATTCGTTCCGCGTGGTGCACGGCAGTCGCGGCTTCTGCACGCTGAACATGGAAGCGATCATGGTCGAGTACATCCGCCACAAATACGGCGTGAAGAAGATCGCGATCGTCGATACCGACTGCCATCACGGCGACGGTTCGCAGGACATCTTCTGGCACGATCCGAACACGCTGTTCATCTCGCTGCACCAGGACGGCCGCACGCTGTATCCGGGCTCCGGCTTCCCGACCGAACTGGGCGGCCCGAACGCCTTCGGCGCCACGATCAATCTGCCGATGCCGCCGGATACCTGCGAGGAAGGCTTCCTGTACGTGCTGGACGAGATCGTGATGCCCATCCTGGCAGAGTTCAAGCCGGACCTGATCATCAACTCGGCCGGCCAGGACAACCACTATTCCGATCCGATCACTAACATGAAATTCACCGCGCACGGCTACGCGGTGCTGAACCAGCGCCTCAAACCCGATCTCGCCGTGCTGGAAGGCGGTTATTCGATCGAGACCGCGCTGCCCTACATCAATACCGGCATCATCCTGGCGATGGCCGGCATGGACTTCAGTCACATCAAGGAACCGGATTACGACGCGGAAGACCAGAGACAGCCGGCCGCCATCGGCGCCTATCTGGAAAAGCTGAAGGATGCGACCTTCTATCACTGGAACAACCGCCATGCGTTGCGCGACCAGGTGTATCCGCCGCAGGAATTCCACCATCGCAGCCAGGACGTGTATTACGACACCGCCGGCATCCGCGAACACATCGAGGAAACCGTGCGCTCCTGCTCGTGTTGCGGCGGCACCGTCGTAATCGACTCGCGCTGCCCGGACACGCACAGCCACATCCTTGCCGTGCAGATCCCACGCTATGCGTGCGACCCTTGCCGCAACTATGGCGAGGAACAGTTCGAGAAAGCGCAGACCGGGCGCGGACACTACACGCAGGTTTTCCTGCAGGACAAGGACAACGATCGTTACCTGTCGAAGTAAGATGCGGTGCGCGACTTCTTTATGCTGTCATTCCCACGCAGGCCTCGCCGGCTGCACGGAAATCCAGGGAATCTGCAAGAAAATATGCCAAGGCTTATTGCGGTGTGATCGCTTGACGCGCTATGCACTGGATTCCCGCCTTCGCGGGAATGACATGATCTTTGACCAGGTTCACTTGAGACGAAGCATCAAAAAGCCCAGCAAAACCACATTCGCAAGCACGGTCACTACATACACGCGCTGAAACGAAGGCTTGCTGCATTTGTGGCGCAAGGTCTTCTGCGCCAGCCATCCACCCGGCCAGCCGCCGATCAGATCGAGAAGATGCAGGACACGTTCTGCGATCCTGCGTTCACCGCGGTGCGCAGCCAGTTTGTCGCACGCATAGACGATGAAGGTCATCAGACTGAGCGCAACGTACGCCATTGGCAGCAGCAGCCAGGCCGCGTTATCCACGCGCATCGCCGTCATTACAGAAAAACGGGTTCCGGTTCAAGCCTGACACCGAAACGCTTCTCGACGTCGTCACGGATCGCATCTGCCAGCTGCGCGATGTCGCTACCACTGGCGCCACCGCGATTGACCAGCACCAGCGCCTGTTTGTCGTACACGCCGGCCGCGCCCGCGGTCCTGCCTTTCCAGCCGCATTGATCGATCAACCAGCCGGCCGCGAGCTTCACGCTGCCATCCGGCTGCGCATAGCTGACCAGCTGCGGATATTGCGCAAGGAGCACATCGCGCTGCTGCGGCGTGACGACCGGATTCTTGAAGAAGCTGCCGGCATTGCCGATCACGGCAGGATTCGGCAGCTTGCGCGTGCGAATCGCGATGACGGCATCGGCGATCTGCTGCGGTGTCGGTGTGGTGATATTGCGAACTGCCAGCTCGTTCGTGACGTCGGCGTATCTCGTGTTGGGCTGCCAGCGCTTTGGCAATGCGAACGTGACGTCGAGCACCACCGCGCGATCGCGCAGCGCATGCTTGAACACGCTGTCGCGATACGCAAATGCGCAGGCGGCCTTTTCCAGCACGCGCGTCTCGCCACTCTCGAAATCGAACAGTGTCAACGCATGAAAGCGATCCTTGACCTCGACGCCGTAGGCGCCGATGTTCTGGATCGGCGAAGCGCCGACACTGCCGGGAATCAGCGACAGGTTCTCCAGCCCGCCGAAGCCTTGTGCCAGCGTCCATTGCACGAAGTCGTGCCAGTTCTCGCCGGCAGCTGCACGCACGTACCAGGCGTGATCGTCTTCGCCAAGCAGTTCGATGCCCTTCAGCTGCATGTGCAGCACGAGGCCGGGAAAATCGTGTGTCAGCAAAATGTTCGAGCCGCCGCCCAGCACCAGCCGCGGCAATGCCGCCAGTTTTGCATCGCGCCGCACCGCCCCCAGCAGAGAGACGGCATCGACCGCCAGATAGGCGTTAGCGCGCGCATCGACACCGAAGGTATTGAATGCGCGCAGCGAAATATCGCGCTGGATGGGCAGGGAGGAAGACATAGCCGCCGATTATAATCGCCCGCCTAGCCACCCGATTTTTTGTCCGCTAGAATGGTCCGCCAACGACACCCGCCGGCGTCCGGCACGCCGCAGCAGCAAAGGAAAAGCACATGCCCTCTTTCGATACCGTCTCCGAAGCCAACATGGTCGAAGTCAAGAATGCCGTCGACCAGGCCAACAAGGAAATCTCCACCCGCTTCGACTTCAAGGGCAGCGACGCACGCGTCGAGCAGAAGGAACGCGAGCTGACCGCCTATGCCGATTCCGAATTCCAGCTCGGCCAGGTGCGCGACGTGCTGACCACGAAGATGGCCAAGCGCAACGTCGACGTGCGCTTCCTCGACCTCGGCAAGATCGAGAAGATCGGCGGCGACAAGGTCAAGCAGGCGATCAAGGTCAAGAACGGTATCGAATCCGAGATGGCGAAGAAGATCGTGCGCATCGTCAAGGACAGCAAGATGAAGGTGCAGGCCAGCATCCAGGGCGACGCGGTGCGCGTGACCGGCGCCAAGCGCGACGACCTGCAGGCGACGATGGCGCTGTTGCGCAAGGAAGTGAAAGACCTGCCGCTGGAATTCAACAACTTCCGCGATTGAGCGCGGCCGGCACCACCTTGACCAGGCAAGGGCCGCCGTTGCCGCGCCTTGACGCAAAAACAGGACCCTCCTTCCCCTTCCCCACACGGAGCGCACCATGATGAAACGTCGATTGCTTGCCCTCGGTCTGTGCGCGGTCCTGTCGCAGGCGGCGCAGGCGACGGACATCAACGTGGTCGGCGTCTTCCCCGGCAAGGCCGTGCTGATCATCGACAACGCGTCTCCGAAGACCTATTCGGCCGGCAATACCGTCGCCGACGGCATCACGCTGCTTTCCGTCGGCCGCGACGGCGCCGTCTTCGACGTGCATGGCCGCAAGGAGAACATCGGGCTCGGCGAACAGATCGGCGGCAGCGCCCCGTCGTCCGAGGCCAGCGCGACGCTGCAGGCCAACAGCCTCGGCCATTTCATCGTGCAGGGCCGCGTCGACGGCGGCGGCGTGCGCATGCTGGTCGATACCGGCGCTTCCTACGTGTCGCTGCCGGCAGCGGACGCCTTGCGGCTCGGCATCGACTACACCAAGGGGCGTGCCGGATACATCAGCACGGCAAACGGCGTCGTGCCGGTCTATCACGTGACGCTGGATTCGGTCCAGGTCGGCGACATCGTGCTGCACCAGGTCGAGGGCCTAGTGCAGGAAAGTGGGCTGCCGATCGCCCTGCTCGGCATGTCGTTCCTGAACCGGACGGAAATGCAGCGGGACGGCGAGCAGATGGTGCTGACCAAGCGCTATTGATGTGAAAAAGGCGCCGCAACGGCGCCTTGTCAGTCGTGCGGATGAACCGGCCGCCCGTCAACCTTCCAGTGCCTTGTCGGCATGCCGGATCACGGCCCGGTTGGTCGCGCCGGCGGCCACCTGCTGCAGCAGCGGACGATACTTGTCCTGCTTCGCGCTGCCCAGAGCCTTCACCATCCACGCAACGGTATTGCTGCGCGCGTCGTTGATCGTGTAGGTGGCGCGTATCTGTTCCGCCAGCGTATCGAGCAGGACCGGATCCTTGTCCTGGAAATACACACGCTTGGCGCCTAGCGTCTTCAGTGCGAAGTCGTCCGAATGCAGCATGTTCAGCACGCGGTTGACGTCGTCGCTGTATTTCGGATCGAAGGTGGCGCGGTTGGCAATGACCGGGTTCCATCTCTGGTACTCCGGCAATTCCTCCATCGCATCCCGCGCATAGCGTTCGTAGGTCTTGTCCGTGCTGAATTTCTGCAGCGTCGGCAGGTATTTCGGCTGGCCGGAAAAACCCAGCGCGCGGAGGTACAACCCGACCTCGTCCCTGACATGGCGGTCGCTGTGGCCCTGCTCCGCCTCGGCCAGCGCGTGATGCTCGATCAGGTCGAACACGCGGGGATCCGATATGCCTTTCCAGGCCAGGGATTTGACGGCTTGCGCATCGAAACTGCCGCCTTCCGCAAACACTTTGGTGTAATAGCCGACGTCGTCCTCTACCGAGGCGGCAGCGGCCGTGGCGGACAGGGACAGGGCAAGGAGCATCGCAACGAAGATTTTCATGGCGTCACAGGGAAGTGGAGGAACCGCCAGTGTAAGCGCATCCGTCTTTCCGGCAATCCCATGAATATGCGAGGTGGCGACCCTCGCGCCGAAAAAAAAGCGCCTTGCCGGCGCTTTTTCCTCCCCATCCGCCTTCCGGCCGACGCATATCGGGCAGACGTCAGGCGTCCGGATCCTTCACATGCCGGCGCCGCCGGATCGCGTCCGCCAGCGTCTCCAGCACGCCGACGCTGTCTTCCCAGGCGATGCAGCCGTCGGTGATCGACTGGCCGTAGGTCAGCGGCTTGCCGGGAATCAGGTCCTGGCGGCCGGCGACCAGGTGCGATTCGATCATCACGCCGACGATGCGCGTTTCGCCGCCGGCGATCTGGCCGGCGATGTCGGCGCTCACCGGGATCTGGTTTTCCGGCTTCTTCGAGCTGTTGGCGTGCGAGGTATCGATCATCAGGCGCGACGCCAGGCCGGCGGCGGCGATGTCCTTGCAGGCCTGGTCCACGCTGGCCGCGTCGTAGTTGGGCGCCTTGCCGCCGCGCAGGATGACGTGGCAGTCCTCGTTGCCGCTGGTCGACACGATGGCCGAATGGCCGCCCTTGGTCACGGACAGGAAGTGGTGCGGCTGCGATGCCGCCTTGATCGCGTCGACCGCGATCTTGACATTGCCGTCGGTGCCGTTCTTGAAGCCGACCGGGCACGACAGGCCGGACGCCAGTTCGCGGTGCACCTGCGATTCGGTCGTGCGCGCGCCGATCGCGCCCCAGCTGATCAGGTCGGCAATGTACTGCGGGCTGATCACGTCGAGGAATTCGGTGCCGGCAGGCAGGCCGAGTTCGTTGATGTTCAGCAGCAGCTCGCGCGCCATGCGCAGACCATCGTTGATGCGGAAGCTGTTGTCCATGTACGGATCGTTGATCAGGCCTTTCCAGCCGACCGTGGTGCGCGGCTTCTCGAAGTAGACGCGCATCAGGATTTCCAGCTCGCCGGCGAAGCGCCGGCGCTGCTCGGCCAGGCGGCGCGCGTATTCCATCGCGGCCTTGGTGTCGTGGATCGAGCACGGTCCGATGACGACCATCAAACGGTCGTCCTGACCGTGCAGGATGCGGTGCAATGCCATGCGCGCCTCGGATGCCGTGGTGGCAGCCTTTTCGGAGCAGGGAAACTCGCGAATCAGGTGGGACGGCGGCGTCAGTTCCTTCATTTCTCGTATCCGTAGATCGTCGGTGCGCGGCATGTTTTGATTCTCCGTTGGTCAGTTGGGACAGCGTATCGCTACGCTAAACGCTATCCCGCAATTCCGTTAGCAAGGAATAAAAAAACCGCCATCGCTGGCGGTTTTTTCAGATGTTCGGTTTAAGCTTTTTCGTCTGCGCGCTTACCGCTTCTCCACCGCCGTCGGGCCGGGATAGCTGAAGTAAAAGTAAAACGAAAAGCGCAGGAAGTTCATGTCAGGGCTGCGAAAAACAAGGTTCGCGTGCAATAGTGCAATAAATACGCCGGTTTGGCAAGCCGTATCGCCGTTGCCGCCCCGGCCGTGGCCGAAACGGCAACAATCGGCCCACTTTCCCTTACGCCGTGCCGCCTACCGTCACGCCGTCGATGCGCAAGGTCGGCTGGCCGACGCCCACCGGCACGCTCTGCCCTTCCTTGCCGCACACGCCGACGCCGCTGTCGAGCCGCATGTCGTTGCCGATCATCGATACGCGGTTCAGCACGTCGGGGCCGTTGCCGATCAGCGTGGCGCCCTTGACCGGATAGCTCAGCCTGCCGTTCTCGATCATGTAGGCTTCGCTGGCCGAGAACACGAACTTGCCGTTGGTGATGTCGACCTGACCGCCGCCGAAATTGACCGCGTACAGCCCGTTCTTGACCGACGCCAGGATCTCTTCCGGATCCTTGTCGCCGCCCAGCATGTAAGTATTGGTCATGCGCGGCATCGGCAGGTGCGCGAACGATTCGCGGCGTGCGTTGCCGGTGACCGGCATCTTCATCAGGCGCGCATTCATCGTGTCCTGCATATAGCCCTTCAGGATGCCGTCCTCGATCAGCGTCGTGCACTGCGTCGGATTGCCTTCATCGTCGATGTTCAGCGAACCGCGGCGGTCGGCGATGGTGCCGTCGTCGACCACCGTCACGCCTTTCGCCGCGACGCGCTCGCCGATGCGGCCGGAGAACGTGCTCGATCCCTTGCGGTTGAAGTCGCCCTCGAGGCCGTGGCCGATCGCTTCGTGCAGCAGCACGCCGGGCCAGCCCGGCCCCAGCACGACGGTCATCGGGCCGGCCGGCGCCGGACGCGCGTCGAGGTTGACGAGGGCCGAGGCCACCGCCTCGTCCGCATATTTCTCCAGCAGCGCATCGGTGAAATAGCCGTAGTCGTAGCGTCCGCCGCCGCCGCTGGTGCCCATTTCGCGGCGACCGTTCTGCTCGGCGATGACGGTGATCGACAGCCGCACCAGCGGACGGATGTCCGCCGCCAGCACGCCGTCGCTGCGCACTACCAGCACCACGTCGTATTCGCCGGCCAGTCCCGCCATCACCTGCACCACGCGCGGGTCCTTGGCGCGCGCGATGCGTTCGATGCGCTCCAGCAGCCGGACCTTTTCCGTAGCGTCGAGCGACGTCAGCGGATCGTGCGGCAGATACAGCGCGCGGCCGCCGCCCGGCTGGATCGCCGACGCCACCTTGACCTTGCCGGCGCCCTGCCGCGCGATCGTGCGCGTGGCCGTCGCCGCCTCGTTCAGCGCGCGCTCGGAAATCTCGTCCGAATACGAGAACGCCGTCTTGTCGCCCGACACGGCGCGCACGCCGACGCCCTGATCGATCGAGAAACTGCCAGTCTTGACGATGCCTTCCTCCAGGCTCCAGCCTTCGCTCTTGGTGAACTGGAAATACAGGTCGGCGTAATCGACGCGATGCGTAAACATCGTGCCCAGCGTCTGGATGAGCTTGCCTTCGTCCAGCCCGAACGGCGTCAGCAGGATGTTGCGGGCGACGTTCAGCGATGCGAGATTGGGTTCAAATGGAGTCATGGTTGCGGCAAGGAATTAACGACGGGGATCATGCATTGTAGAACATCCGGCCGCACCGCTCCGCGGCTACAGCCGACGGTGTTTCAGCGCGGGAAGATGTTCGCGCACGCTGGAAAGATAATGGGGATCGAGATCGCCGATTGCAATCCCCTCGCCGCTCGGCACCTCGGCCCGGATCTCGCCCCACGGATCGATCAGCATGCTGTGGCCCCAGGTATGGCGGCCGTTGACGTGATGACCGCCCTGTGCGGCGGCCAGCACGTAGCACTGGTTTTCGATGGCGCGGGCGCGCAAAAGGATTTCCCAGTGCGCCTTGCCGGTCGTATACGTGAACGCGGCCGGCACCACGATCAGCGCGCAGTCGCCCATCGCGCGATACAGCTCGGGAAAGCGCAGGTCGTAGCACACCGACAGGCCGACGCGGCCGAACGGCGCGTCGAAGGCCGCCACCTCGCTGCCGGGCGTGATGGTGCGCGCCTCGTCGTAGGATTCACTGCCGCGCGTGAAGTTGAACAGATGGATCTTGTCGTAGCGCGCCGCGCGCGCGCCGTCCGGTCCGTACACCATCGTGGTGTTCAGCACGCGGTCCGGCTGCGCCGCCGCCATCGGCAGCGTGCCACCGATCAGCCACAGCCCGTGTTCGCGCACGATGCCGGACATGAAGGACTGGATGGTCCCGACGCCGTCCTGCTCGGCCAGCGCGATCTTGTCGCGCTCGTGCATGCCCATCGTCGGCCAGTATTCGGGCAGCAGCACCAGGCCGGCGCCCTGCTGCGCGGCTTGCCCGATCAGGCGTCGCGCGGCGGCGATGTTTTCCTCGACCGAAGGCGTGGACACCATTTGAATGGCGGCAACGCGCGCTGGCGATGCAAGCATGTCAATCCTCCTTGCCGGCGGGCACGGCCGGCTTCGTCGCTGCGGCCGGAGCCGGGACCGAGGCCGGCGCATCCGCAGCGGCCGGCGACGCGGCCGCCTTCCTGTGATTGATCTTCACGACGTTAGGGTCGTTCCACGGGCCGGTGATCGCGTACTCGTAGGTGAACGCCTGTGCCAGCGGCGCGCGCAGGAACAGCTGTGCAAGGAACGTGCCGACGCCGATGACCGGATTGACCGCCAGTCCGTACACGACCGAGGCTGCGCCGGCGTTGATGTTGGGAATCACGACCACGCGCAGGTCCTGCGTTTCCTTGTCGATGTCCGCCTGGCCG
>Ga0164242_10005637_pt1 | contig 13919 bp, 12 predicted proteins | sample OricomgcompostMG_FD_108783 | JGI IMG/M metagenome (GOLD analysis project Ga0164242, IMG submission 108783) | Miracle-Growth compost microbial communities from Emeryville, California, USA - Original compost - Miracle growth compost (MG) ...
GCAGGCGCTGAAGATCAGCAAGGACTACGAGGAGGGCAGCCACTGGAAGAGGCAAGAGGAGCGGCTGAAGAAGGCTTTAGAACGGGAAACCGAGGAACGACGGGCAGATGACGACGACGACGACGACGACAACGCTGCTTAAACATGTTCCGAGTCCTGACGACGGGTCCTACACGACGGGGTCCTCTATTGATGAAACTTGGCCGGACTCGACCTATTGATCCTATATCGGCACGGCGTTAGGGAGTTTTGGGCAATGGAATTGGGAGAATAGACGTGGGGAGTTTTGCCCTTTCAGTTATGGCTTCAAACTGGCGATCACAAACATTCTGTATTCGATACTTGCACTGTGGTGGATACATATCGGACTGCGATACGAGCTTTATCCGTGGAATGCCGAAATGGCCGACGATGTCTCACTTAGCTACTACAAGGGTCTTCATAATTAATAGGTAGCACAGGATAGGAATCGCTCGACGCCGTTACGAACTATCGAAAGTCGGCCGTCTCCTCTACGGTGAGTATGTCTCCTCCGGGGCGGGTCTCAACGTCGTCGTCGCAACGTGGAATACCACCCTCAACCGGATCAGGAGGACACATCGAATCGTTCCTTAATTAACCCCAAAGCCAAAATCCTCCCAACTCCAAAGTCTAGGACAAGACCAAACTCGCAGCATGGCTGTACTCGCTCCTACAAATCAAAGAGGCTGGCCAAGCCAATATTACGGATTATTCGCTAGTGGTTAAAAGTGCATCCTCTTGAGAGGGTTTTCTCGGGATCCTACAGGTTGCGGCGTGGCTCGTTGCAATATTACCGAGCCTTCTCAAGACGGGACTTTGACGCTGACATGCATCCGCGATTCCACACACTGACTCAAAAAGGGCACACGCCGTGTTGGTGGAGGTGCTTCCGAATTGATCAAGCCGCAGCGCCCGAGACCCCGGTCGGTCAGCATGATTGGCTTGGCTGACCCCACCGAGGATTCAATAACTCCAAAAAGGTGAGATGTCGAATTTTGTGCAAGAAGCCAAGAAACCCCCCCCCCAAGGAAGGGGGCGGATAGAGGCGAGGGTCAGGGGTGTTTGTTGAAGAACTCCCAAGGCCGACGGACCGGGCGGCGTGTCGCTTGGGCGGGATTTATTTGTCTTTTTTTAGTGCTTTTGTGCATACGCGCGTCCGTTCATTTGTGTCGGTCGCATTTACTACGTCGCATGTCTCTCGAATCTCTGTCTATCCAAAAAAAGGGACTCTGTCCTTTTCTTTTCGGATCCGAGCAGATTATACAGTTTCTTAATCACGTTGTAAAGGAGCTGGTTTGGATATACTTGGCCAGTCGGGCCTGGTCCGTATTGCCCTACTGCGCAGGACTATTAATTTCCTAAGCTGGTAGATACCTCCCTACCTTGGTGCCAAGTGGCGCATGAATGGCAATCACTCGGGACTGATCTGTACCTGCATCGCTCCCCTCGAGGGGTCTGGTCCCTGTTGATGCTCAGGGATGCATCCCATCGGCCCCGGAGGCGTACATACATGCTGCAAAGTACCAGACCCTGAGGGACAGAACCTGAGGGATAGGATTTGAGGGATAGGACTTGAGGTATGGAACTTGAGGCATCGAAGCCTGCCCACTAGACATGGAACAATAAACGAAGCACGTACCCGACCGAGCCCGCGTCGGCGAGTGTAACCGTGGCTCGGTAGCTCGGGTAACTGCTTTTACGCAAGCACTTTCATCAACACCTTTTCATCAAAGGGGACATGAGGATCCAATTTACCAAGCAGGAGACAGTTTGCAGATGGACGTGCAAAAAGGTACGCCATCGATGGGGTTACAATCAGCCACCGACTGGATTTATCGAATTCGCTAGGGTCGAGGCTCCCGATCCATTGGTTCCCGCATGCCAATGTGATGGCCACGCTATGCTACAAACGGTCTACTTCATCAGCTCCAATGCTCCATCTCCAGTGCGCCGCTGCAGAGATCCACTCCCGAGTGTCTAGAACATTGGGGGTGATCTTATTAAGGTAGTGATCATCTCAGGAGTTTCCTCCTCGTCGTCCTCCCCACTGGGCCATACCTACGTTGAGAACTTCCTCCACCAACGAGCGACCTCACCCGGGGCGATATGCACAGTATCGAGAAATTGGGGGCTTCATTATTAAAGATATCCAATACAGAAGGTGAGTGATCCTATGGTTCTCCTCTTCTTACTCACTCCGGCTTGTCTACCTTCTTATTCCTTCCCCCCCCTCTCCCCGCACCACCACTTTGCTGGCCAGAAGCGGCAGCGGCATTATCGTCCATATTCATTTACACCTCGATCCCCCGCTTCCCATTGGCGTGTGCCTCTTCCTAGGCGGCACCCTCTTCATTTATCCGTCAACGCCCATATTGACCTATTGGCCCAAAGTTTCCTTCCAAGGTGCCTGGAAAATCAAGATTCTGCCCAGTCGCTCAGTCACCCGGGAAGAATCACCTGGGATATGCCAGCTCGACCTCGCCAGCCCTGCTGACTTGTTTGTGGGCCGGCCCGGCCTGTGAGTGCCTCGATATATAGAGGCCCTTTGACTCGTCATTGCGCATCCTGCCACTCGAACGCCGCCCGAAGCACCTGGGGAAAGAAACAACAACCTCCTTGGCCCACAAGAGAGAGAGAAGGAGTTGTATACGAACAGGAAAGGAGGAATACCAGAGAGGACGACGACGACTTCACGGTTACCTCGACCCAACCCATTGGATTTTTCCGGGAGTCGCTCGTTACCAAACTTTTTTCTTGTACAGAGGTGATGTTTCACCAGCTCCGACTACAACATCCCCTTGCAGCCAAAACATGATGGCGCCTATCACCTATCTCGTTGCGGGAACGGCGACCCCTCCAACCTCAGCCCGACCCACAACCGTGTCGCATCATCGAAAACCATGGAGACAATGGCCCGCGCTACTTCTAGTCCTGCTCTGCTTTGTTTGCAGGACAATCGCACTTTCTCCCGATCCTCCCCTACCCGTCGAGACCTTGGAACTCGACACGAGAGCGCCGTACTTTGAGAAGGGTTCTTGGGTGATGCTGTCGCGCGAGGAACACGAGATGCGGAACCTCGCGAAGCGGAGCGAATCCGCACCTCCCGTCACCACGACCTTCCAAATTGCCGTTTCGACCGTCACCGAGGCGAGCACGACGTCAACCGTTCCTGCGAGCCCGCTGCCGAGTCCTCTCGATAGCAGTCTCTCCTCCAACTTTTCCGGTGAAAATGGGAATAGACCCTGCCCCGCATTCATCAACTCGTTCCTCACGAACCCCACCTTTAAGCAGTGCTATCCGTTCTCGCTGCTACTCCAGGTATGTCGATCTCCCTTCTCGCGCCAAAATTTATTGCCGGAGAAGCTAACCAGTCCGACCTAGGGCTCCCGCTCCTTCTTTGAGGCGGAAAAATCCCTCGTCAGTATAACTCAGGTCCTAGACGCCTCGTGCTCTGCCGATGTTTCCTTCTGCAGCTCGTACATGACCGAACTGGCAAAGAATCTTACCGACTCATCCAACTGCGGGGATGACTACGAACTCGGCAATTCGGTCGTGGTCCAGGCCTACATTGCCATGGTATCCTACCAGACCGTCTACAGCTCAACCTGTCTAAAGGACGGCGGGACAGCCATGTACTGCTACGCGAATGCCGTCACCAATCTCACCACACCGTCCAACGTGTACTTCTACTACCTACCTCTCAACATCTCTCTGCCGGGGAGCTCCATCCCTGCTTGCAGTTGGTGTCTGGAGCGGACAATGGGCATCTTCCAGTCGGCTTCCGCCAATCGAAAGTTACCCATATCCAATACCTACGTCTCTGCCGCAAAGCAGATCAACGCCATCTGTGGCCCCGAGTTTGTCAATGATACATTACCAAACGCCATCGTTCTCGACTCTGGGAATGTTGCCCTGACTTCGGGCCCGCAGTGGTTGTTGATGGTGCTGCCATTACTTTTAGCGTTGGAGTGGCTACTATAACGTAACCATCACGCCTCCCATCCTTCTTCCTGGTTTTCTAGCCACCCGAATGAGTGCCAACCCACAACGCCGGCACGTACGACCTGGGACAGCCCTCCGCAAAGCGAGGGCTAAATTTTAACGGAGTTACTTTTTGGGGGGGCCACTTACACTCGCTCAACATTGCTGGGGAGTGCCAGCATCCAGGACGGCAGAGATGATAACGCGGTCTTTGGGTCCTGGGTGAATTTGGTCTTTTTTTTTTTCGGAACATACACTTTGGCGCTTGATACCCATATACATATCTTGGTTTTCGCTTCTTCCCCTCCCCCTTCTCTTCCCCCACTACCCGACCCTACTACCACTGGACAACCGAGGCGGCGAGGCCCGTTGCTATTGCACCCCGACCCGTTCTCGACCGTCAGCTCTGTATTCACTTCGGGGGTTGGGACCGGTATATTATGGGCCTTCGGAAAGATAAAATTTGCTACCGCGAATTGGCGGCTGGCGGCTGGCGACTCACTCGGAAACTCGGGGAGTCGCAGGAATGCATCTGCTTGCTAGGCGTTGGGAATATTTATGGACATGGATGGACATGGATTCTACTTCTTCAACCGGCACGGTTGGCCCACGTCGGACCGGCGTTCGACTGTATCCTCTTCAATACTGCTGCCGACTTTAATATTCTTGTATATAATTCCATCTGCCAGACGGCGGATAGATAGATGTTTGAGTAAAGTCAACCTTTTGACCATAAAAGATAGACAACTTCTTGGAGAACAATTCTCATCACATTGCCCTCCCACTCTTTCGATATGGACGAAGATGCATTGTACGCTTCGTGTGCTCTATAATGCTACTCGCTAGAAAGTGCTGCGTGTCTTTTACCATCTCTGTGGCCAAGCACTGGAGTAAAGCTGCCGCCACTGTCAACTGTGTCTCCGTCTCCGTGGGAATAGAGGTTGGGGATATCAGGGTTAGGATGGTATACGCTCCCTCACTTTTTCACGTTGACACCCGTGTTGGAGGTCGCTATAGGGCTCGCCTTGTGCTTCCGTATCACACTGCTTGTTGTTTTATTTGCCAAAGAGACTTAGTCCCTATATGGAGAACTCGGCACCCTGACTCGGGAGGTAAGCAGCAGGGAGCTTCAAAGTACTCCCACTTTGAGTGGATAGAGTGTATCTCAAGTATCGCTGAGGGAGTAAGAAGCGTCAAGGTGATGACTAGGTAGCACTGACAGGTAGATGGTTTAGCGGCCTCTTAACCTGAAGGAGCACCGCCATTTAAGCGTCTAGGTCCTTGGTTTAATGGAGAATATTGTCAACAGGGACTATTTAGACCTACGCCTTCATACTTGATTGACAAACCTCCTATATTTACCTTTGGTTAGTCTCTTTTCCTGACCTCTAAAAGGCAACGATGAATCTCGGGCGAGAAAAGTATATCCTCAGAATCACAGGAGGCCGGGCCGCGGGGGATTTGTTAGTTCCATATCCGGCCTTGCAAGCTATCACACAAAAGCATCAGACGAAATGGTGGTGACGGAAGGCTATCATATGGGAGACATAGGGCATAACCTAGGGAGACGTAAGAGAGAGACCGATCTACATTAGGAGCCATCTACCTTGTACCTTTGCAAGGAGTGAGATGAGGGCCGCGGGCGGGATGCTATCGTTGGATAGGGCCGAAGCTATCGAGCGAGGGGAACCCCTGAATCTTACCGAGAGGGTTCCCTAAACCACGCCACTTCACTTGCTTGGGCAGTTGAGGATGAAATACTTCAGGGTTACTATGATAACACTGAGCTGTAGTAGAGAGGTTTGCATCATCGTAATAACGTTGAAGCGGAGGAAGGTTAGGCAGAGCACAACCATATCAATAGAGTGGGCTACGCGATAACTTAATTACAGCAGGGGCTGAAGAAAGCGGTCAGACAGGAAGATATCGGAACATGAGGCTATCGAAGGGCCTTCTATTGGAACAGGCTCTCTTGGAGTTTGTCTTAAGTTCTTCCAAGAGCGATGGTTGAAAATAACCCTAAATGTGTGAGCGACGTCAGCTGCCCTGAGGCGCCCCCCGAGCGCCACTGTGCCCTCAGCTTCCAACCCAGAGATCCTCTAGTCAAAAGTTCCCGGTATCGCGGTCGGCCAGAGGTATTCGGGAGCTCGGGCAGGTTCTGTTGTAGCCATGCATAGGTGCCCCAACTTAACCAACGAATTCGTGGGCGGATTTCGCACAACTGCGGAAAAGGGGCTCAGCATCATCGACTGACACTCTCTAGTAGGAAGGGACAAGAGGGGTGCTTAGGCGGATGGCTAGGCAAGATGCGTGGCACAGAAGGAGCAGTATGTTCAATGACAATAGTTGAAGGCAAATTGTCTTGGTAGGTAGGCACTTGACCGATGGAGATATGACTGGTGCGTAGCTGTTTACACTCCGTACGTAATTTTCACTCACGAGGCACCACAACCAACCCGTAACGTAACGTTTCTATGACCATTACTTCCCCTTGCCCGTTCACCCTCCCTTATTTACTTGCTCCCTCTAGCCGGGTCACAATAGTGAACGTTCCAACGTCCTCCTTACTCGATGTAGTACATCGCGGGTCGCCCGGGCTGGCGTAACCTGCATCGCGTTCAGACTACCACAAGTATGGAAAAGCCGAGAAAAGAAAAGGGTAGGGGTTTGAAGGAAGCGGAGACTTAGATTAACCACGATCAAGCATATAATGTAGGCGAGAAGAATACAAGCGAAGGTTGCTGCCCGGCTCTGTAGAGCATCCAGGACAGATGGTGGGCCATTATTCTCGCTGCTACATCCGAGACTGACCGGTGAACAGATCGTTAGGCCGTGCTCCGCAAGGCACAAGAATATCAAGAGAATCAACGCCTAGATTGATATCCTCGAGGCGACTCCGAAATCGAAGGAACAGTTGGACGCGTAAACACCAAAGACGTCTCGTGCTCCACGAGGAGCGAATGGTGGCAATCTTGCTACGAGGACACCCACTCACGATCACCAATATGCTACCAATAACATGCCTCGGTGTCACAGCTCGCGGCCAATATCACTTCAGGGAAAACTACGGAAACGCGCGGTCAACTAGTGTAGGATTTGAGAGCTCCGGAAAACGATCAGAGGCCTGACTCCCAAGGTCGCCATCGACCCGAAGGAATTCAAGACCCCGAGATCCGTAGCGGTACACCTCCATGTGTGTTCGCCGCGATCCCCGCTTCTCTATACCCTTGGAATCAAATCTTAGCAGAGCCTGACTTGCTCACGTCAGTCCTTACAAAGGAAATATAGGGCTCGATTATGAGAGATAGGGACAGGATCGAGGCTGCTCATCCAAAGAGAGCAAAGAAAAATCGGCGTAAGCAGAGTAGAATCTTATCACCGATGCTTACAAGTCGGTCCGATGGAGGCGGGCTTGCCAGACGAACTACCGCGTTATCGAACGCGCGACGAACTTGCCGGGCATTTTGGATATTCGCAGGAACGCCAGTCCACTGGGGGTTCAAAGGAGCGGCACGGGGACCCATCATGGTTTGCATAGTTTGCCCGTACCCGATCGAAAACGCTCGAAAACGCTAGCATGTGGAGATAGCTGGCATAAGAAACCTCTGAACACGAGTACGTCTCGCGTGCTTGAGATCCCAAGACACGCCCAGCCACGGGAGTGGAGTAGGGATAACGAAAGCCTCTCCAAGCCGTGTCTTATGCCATCGTGCCACTCGGCACGATGCTACCACCACATGACCAACAAACCAGCGCCACTTAAGACTCTTGAGAAAACCGGCGCGATACTGTTTCAGGGCGTTGTTGCGTGACCAACAACGCCCGCGGTCCAGGATGCCCAGGCCGAACAAGTTTGCTTGTCTATATGGGCCCATGTTAAGGGGCAAACGGGACGAACATCGCCACTTCAGCTTGATCTATTTCCTGCCCGGGCCTGCTGGGGAAGGAGGCGTTCTCCCCAAGCTCGCCAGGAGAATATCCATTCGTTTGTGTCATGCACTGTGCCGAAAACCAGAGTGACTTGGGTCTTCTGGGTCCTATATCAGAGTAATAGAAGGCTTCTATGCCTTCGTATTCATCTAACCCTGGGCCGTTGGGAACTGGGCGTCGTTTTGATCGGTGATATTCCGTGCCGAGGGTCATAGGAAGCCCTCTTAAGATGGCAGCCGAAAGAGGAATGGAGACGGAGGCTGCCCAGCGCCTCGCGAGCGACGGCAAGTTCCAGGCCGCGTTTCTTTCTGCCCGCCCCGGGAAAAGGCCCTTTCGACTCCACGAAAATATCCGCGGCAATGCGCGTTGTCCGAAGTTCGGTCACGTAAGGAGGGCATTCGTTCCGGGAAGAGGGACTTGGGGACGGCAGATGGGTGCTCGCTCCAAGGAAGGCCCATCTCTCTCGGTTAACTTCGTTGCCCGTCACCTTTGTGGGTTTGTGAGACGCCAATGATACCGTTCGGCCGATTGTCGTCGACGGACCAAACCTGCTTCCCGGGATGGAGGAGGTGTGGATTGAGCCAGGAGTCCGGCAATATCCAGAAAGCGTCTGATGTTCAAGACTGAAGCATACACACACCACCCACCGCGCTCACCTGCGCCGTAAGACGGGTACCGCATGGGTGTGCCATTTTCGGGGCACAGGCAGCCACCGTTTTGCTAGAAGCCTAGTAGAAGCACGCACCGGAGGTCATGCTGATCAAGCTGGGTAGGGCGACACAAAGGAGTTGGAGGTGGTGAGCTCCGTCCAATAGCGACACAGGTAGATATCAGCCGAAGCTTCCGACCACATCCAGGGTGGAAAGGTCAGACTCGCCCCCTGATCCCTGAACGGTGGTCAAGCTGCGTGCCTGAACCAGTATTGCCGGATATGGCATCTGTCTCTCTACCTCAAGCAAAGTGGGAGTTGCCAGGAAAACGATAGGTAGTGTCCGGGGGCCAGAGCCGTCGCCGAGTTAATCTACGGCGGCGGGCTGAGCGGTTCCTGGTCGGGCGAGGCTCGATAGCGAACACGTAACGTTGCAAACCGGTATATCAGACCGGAAGGCATCCGTGTCGCAATTCTTCCAGGCGGCTGGAATTTTGCAATAAGTGCAGTTCCTGGTTCGGACTCCGTAAGGGGCGGTAGGGTGGTGGGCAAAGGGTCGCCAGGATTAATTGCCGCGATTGGGATTCGTCTCGGCGGGAGTGAGCACACGTCCTCTTCCCAGGAACCTGGAGGAGGTCCATATTAGGGCCACCTTACGGCGAACGGCCAGCATGCGGAATCCTGCATTCCTAGTGGCTTTTGGAAAGGCAGCCGATATGAAGCCGAGATGATACCTTGTGTCAGCCAAGCCTCGATATTGCTGGTGAGGAGAACGCCAGGCACTGGATGGCATATTTACCCGGATTCTGAATCTCGTCTATCGTGCAGCTTGCCTGCTCTCCAGATCTGGTCGTCTTTAGGCGCCTTGAAGGATGCGTGGCACTAAACCTGACGAAGACTAAGAAAGCATGAAGCAAGCCATGGGACGAAAGGGTTTGTTGGAGGGGGGGGGATAGCAGTCAGTCAGCCGGACGTTGACGGAGCGTTTCGCATCCGGACTCAGGCGGTCAAGAGGGAGTTATTCATCCGATGTCGAGGGTGATCGACTGGGTGTAATGCGTTGCTTTCTGATCAGCAGGAGATGGGACGAAGTCTGAAGATTCTCCGTGCTTGAACAGGAAGCCTTCGCAACAGCTGGGCAATCGCCAGTGCATGGATGGTAACGGAGAGGGGGGGTGTTCAACTAGCTAGCTTGCCGTGTACCCCCCTTCCTTCCGTGATCTTCGTTCGAAAGACTTCTCGAAGTCCCCCGTCAGATTAATTACCCGTGATTGTATTTGGGGGGATGTACTTTGCGTCGGCAAGGGTTGTAGTTTGGTGATTAATTAGCCGCGGTTTCAAGTTGCCACACGACAAAGTAGCCCAATGAACGAGTTGGGATCTTCCCTCGGCTCTTGAGGCAAGAGAGTGGAACTTGGCTGGACCAAGACTGCCGCAGGAATCTGGGGTTTGAAAGGCTGCAAACGATTTGCCTGGAGAACCAGGCCCGCTCGATCGCCGCTATGGTTCGGGGTTGTAGGGGAGCGACGGAGGGGGCGAGGGAGAGGGGGAAGGGGGGGTGCCACGCAGCACATCACTTCTAGAAGGTAGGGCGGCTGTCTCAGGCAAGCGATCGAAATTGAGAAAGTTGGACTTGTTCGACATAACGGTGTGGCTTGCGAAGACCCTGCTTGACACCCTGCGAATGTCCGGGCGCCGAGCCGTTGTCCCTATGATCGACAGAGGAGTTCAACCACGCGACGAGAGAGGATCGTCCAGCGCCTGGGGAGGGGCAAGGAACGGTACCGGGGGCCCCAAATGGCAACTTATTGGTGATTGGTAGTTACCGACATCCCAGATGGCGGATTGAGATTGTAAGTCACCATTTTGTCAATCCATTTCCCGACTTGACTAGTCGAGTGGCACGCCACCTAGTAACCTCTTGGGTTGTACCGCATCGTCCTCGTTCGCAACCCCTCCTTCCCGGGCACTTTGGGTTGGGAGCTTGGACTCGCTCTCTCAATGAACCACCCGATGGTCCATCACCTCCTCCCCCCGTGCGCCGCTGCGATTCCAGGTTGCTGGGGCCAATGCCACGGCATTTCCGAGGACACCTTCAACTGCCCTACGGAGCCCACGACCCTAACCCTGTTAGCACTTCTTAGCCGCGTGCAAGCCCACCTACCTACTCCGTACGTTATATCACAGCTATTATATCGAGCGTGTTTCATGACAGGAGAAGGTGCAATTGCTTAATTCTTGCAGCGATGGAATGTGCACATGACAGTCACGTGGGAGTACGGCGTAGTGCGCTCGGTCTTCTTGTCTCTTTCCCGGAAAATGGGTGGAAAGAAAGCAGTACGCGTATGCATGCGCTCCGTCTTACTTGCCTGTCGAAGTGAAGATATTGAACGCTCGGTCCCTTGAGCTTGCCCGAGTTCCTTGTTGAGCCTCGCGGCGAAGTCGAACGGTGCGGATGTGGATTGGACGTTTCAGTTGGCATCGAAGTGGGGCGACACAAGATCTCACCCCCCCAAACTGCCCCCGCGCGATTGTTCTCCAGAGGCTGGCCAAGTCCTAGCACACACACCAAGAGCTGACAACGAGACAATGATGCATCGGAGCCAGGGGGCCGGTCCCCTCCGGTATGGCTCTCAAAAGTCCCTTCCCTCCATCTTAACTCCTAGGAGGAGGAAGGGAGGGAGGAGGGTCTCAGGGCTCGCTTGCTCGACCTCCGCGCTGGTCCTACAGCCATACCCCGCGATACCGGCCTTTATGCTGGCTTGGATCTGACCCGTCCCGGGGTTGCATCACCGCTGTTCAACCTGCTCGTCTCAGGTAACTCTGAGGTAACGCGGAGGCGAGCTGTGAAAACAAAAAGGACGAAAAAGCAACCTCCCCCGCAAGCCACAGGATCAGCCACTCAGAGCAACCCCAACCCCGAGCAGCCGCAGCCGCAGGACACGGCACGGCAGGGAGAGGGAAAAAAATGGGCACGGGGCATGACCCTCATAAGCATTTCATAAGCACATGCGTTGTTTGGTTTGCCCGCCCCCCTCCGTGTTGACGCTGACGACCGCTGGACGGACCAACAAATTCGGAGCCACCCTGCATACGTAGGAAGATACCGTCCGTCACGGCGGATCCTCAACTTTCACAACTTTGGTCGAGAGGGTGGTGGGGGTTGATAGTCTGCCTTCCGTCAGTCACGGAGAACGAGAAATGAGAGACGAGAACCCGTTCGCCCAGCCTTGTTTCTCTAGTACAGACCGTGGCGCTCGCAGATTTAAAACTCGAGCTACTGCACCTGCCTCGTTGGCGGACGCCTTGTCGCCGTTCGACGGGGAGGTTGGTCTGGCTTCGAGGGGAGGGGGGGATATTCCCCTCCTGTGCGACCACGACGTGGACCCCGCTGTTCGTTGTTCTACAGCAGGCCCTGCGATGTCTGCCAGCGTGCATGCGTTCTGAGGCCGTAGGCTCAGTCTCCCCATAATATACGGATACAGAGTTGAAAATCGACAGGCGACAGGCGACAGGAAACTTTTGTTTGCCCACCAGCTCACGTTCAGCCACAGCACAGGTGGACCAATCACAACAGGCACGCCCTGTTTACTGAGCACTAATACCTGAGTACTAATCCCTACGCTCTATCCTGGCATAAATCAAAATCGTATGGAAGAAAGACCCGAATGGTTCAAGATCTTCAGCTTTAACTTATCTGGGGTTACATATGGCCAATAGCCAAACCCCGCAGCTAACCTCACAAATGAACCCGTAAATGATGGTGACGACGTTATGCCGAACCGAACGCAACGAACCGGTCGGAGTCCACCCGGGCAGAGTTAATCAGCAAGTCCGTCCCTTTTTGTGAAATGGGTCCTTTGCATCCTGAAAACGCGCGACAAAGCATAGAAGAAGCCAGGGGGATTTGGCCGAGAACACTTCGATTTGACCGAGAGGGCCTGGCCTCCTCCATTGGCGCCGTCGGGTTATATTTGGGGGGTCACCGACCTAAAAATACCTGTGCTTTGATACAGAAATTCCTGGTGCTGACAGCTGGGTAGGGGTGGTTGATGGCCAAAGGGTTGTTGGTGAGAAAGGGAGGACTCAGCCACCGAAAAAGTACCAACGCGGCGGCCTTTGTCAAAGGTCCAGTGCGGGCGGGCGTGGGAGTCTAAGGTTAAACCCACTCACCACCACCACCACCACCCCATTGATCCTCCGGCCGTGTGTGCCATGTTTGGGAAACCGGGAATCAGGGTCACATCTGGTCCAACCACGGCTCGGCGGGCGCCCTGTGGATTTCATGGGTTGACCAGGTCCCCCTGTGCCCGCAGGTTAATCTATTCGACCAACAATCGAATGCCGTGCATGTCGCACCGTGGGTTGCCGGACTCAGGTCGGCACTGATTATCTTTCTGGCGAGTTGTCGAATCTCGATTACCACTAGTTCGTACGTGGCAACGGCTGGCGATCGTCACTGAACCGATGCTGCTTTCTTTCCACTTAGACACGGGCTAAGCGACGACCCTATTTGCGCCTTTTCTCACCCCCGCAAAGTGATCGCTGGTCGAGCTAGTTCAAGCGGAAATGTACCGCATTGACTCTCCCCAGAGACATCCGCACCTCGATGGGAGGTCAAGTAGACTGACTAGTCGTCTCGTCTCGTGTGTGGTCACGCGTGTAGAGAGGTGTGCGCCTGCCTCAAGCCGTCTAAGTGCCTCCAGCGCATACCGAAGAGCATTGATAAGTACTTCAGTTAGTTGCGAGGTCTACAGCAGATGTGCAAGGTCAAATATTGCGACAGCCGAGTTGGGACGAAAGGTGGCTGCGAGTCATAGCCGCGTCTGATGTTCTTACAGAGGGCATATAGGAGGGTGGGTTTGGGTGCCATCGTGAACACATTTTTTAATGATCATCATCACTCTTAGCGAAGCCCATGTTCCGCCACCATCGCTAATCGGTCGGTCGGGGGAAGCGGCTTGGCTGAGACTAAAAGACCCCCCCGACGCGACTACAACGGGTTAATAGAGGACTTTCGGCACGATGGGCACAATAGAAGCCCTCTTTCGCGGGCCCGGAAAGGGTATAATACTGGGTGGGAAAATCCGAGTAGCAGCGAGTGTCCCCCGGGTTCTCGTTATTGATTGATACGCCCGCTAGAAACGCACATCCTGCCGGAATCCCTCAATCTGCAGAGTAAAGCCGGCAGATGGACCGCGTGAGATGTGCGACCTCGTTAATTTGTGCGCAATAAGGCGCGAAGGAAGGGGAGAGACGGGAGGGGGGTGGGGTGGGAGGGAGGTGATCGAACGCATGCCTTAAAAGGTTAATATGGGCGGAAGACCAAAGGAACAAC
>Ga0164242_10005638_pt1 | contig 13917 bp, 14 predicted proteins | sample OricomgcompostMG_FD_108783 | JGI IMG/M metagenome (GOLD analysis project Ga0164242, IMG submission 108783) | Miracle-Growth compost microbial communities from Emeryville, California, USA - Original compost - Miracle growth compost (MG) ...
ACGAGCCGCTGGACAGCCTCCTGCAGAGCGGACCAGAGCGCGGTAGCGACTGCCTTCCGTGACTCCTTCAGTGCATCTTTGGAGCGCCTATTGGCCAGAACGGTCCCGATCCCAGCGAACACGGCCGCGAGACCAGAGATGATGAGCGCAGCGATATCCACGGCTCGATCCTGTCAGGTGAAGCGCGCCTCGCGGCGGGTGATCCGTAGATGCCTAACTGTGGCGGAACTCCACCACGTCGCCGTCCTGCATGACGTAGTCCTTGCCCTCCATGCGTGCCTTGCCGGCGGCACGGGCGGCCGCGACGGAGCCGCTCGCGATGAGGTCGTCGAAGGAGATGACCTCCGCCTTGATGAAGCCGCGCTCGAAGTCGGTGTGGATGACCCCGGCCGCCTGCGGCGCCTTCCACCCCTGCCCGATCGTCCAGGCCCGGGACTCCTTCGGGCCGGCGGTGAGGTAGGTCTGCAGGCCGAGGGTGTCGAAGCCGATCCGGGCGAGCTGGTCGAGGCCCGACTCGTCCTGGCCGGTCATCGCGAGCAGCTCGGCGGCGTCCTCGGCGGGGAGGTCGATGAGCTCGGACTCGATCTTCGCGTCCAGGAAGACGGCCTTCGCGGGGGCGACGAGCGCCTCCAGCTCGGCGCGGCGCTCGGCGGAGGTGAGCACGGCCTCGTCGACGTTGAACACGTAGATGATCGGCTTCGCGGTCATCAGCCCGAGCGGCTTCAGCGGCCCGAGGTCGACGCCGGTCGCTCGCGACAGCGGCGTGCCCTCGTTCAGCGCGTCACGGGCGGCGATCGCCGCCTCGAGGATCGCGGGCTCCGTCTTCTTCCCCTTGACCTCCTTCTCGAGGCGCGGGATCGCCTTCTCGAGGGTCTGCAGGTCCGCGAGCGCGAGCTCGGTGGTGATCACCTCGAGGTCGGAGCGGGGGTCGACGGCGCCGGCGACGTGGATGACGTCCGGATCCGCGAATCCGCGGACCACCTGGGCGATGGCGTCCGCCTCGCGGATGTTGGCGAGGAACTGGTTCCCGAGCCCCTCCCCCTCGGAGGCGCCGCGGACGATGCCGGCGATGTCGACGAACGACACGGTCGCCGGGAGGATCCGCTCCGAGCCGAAGACCTCGGCGAGCTTCGCGAGGCGCGGGTCGGGGAGGTTCACGACGCCGACGTTCGGCTCGATGGTCGCGAAGGGGTAGTTCGCGGCGAGCACGCCGGCGCGGGTCAGCGCGTTGAACAGCGTCGACTTGCCGACGTTCGGGAGACCGACGATGCCGATGGTGAGTGCCACCGGACCAGCCTACGAGGCGGCGGCCGGACGATATGCCGGAGTGGGCATGCGGCCGCGGATCAGGGGCGCCGGACGCGGAACGCCCGGGTCACGTACGGCAGCTCGATGGTCGCGCCGCCGTCGATCCCCAGCTCGGCGGCGAGCGCCGCGATCCCGCGCTCGATGCGATCCCGCTCGCCCGCCTCGGCGCGCATCACGACGGGGCGGGACCGAGCGAGGTCGACGAGTCCGGCGCCGTCGATCGTCGCCGACCAGCCGAACCGCTGCTCCTCGGCCACGCCGAACGGGTCTGGCACCACGAGCGTCCCCAGCGCGTCGAGATACCGCTCGGCGGGGCTCTCCCCGAGCAGCCCGCCGTAGCGCGCCACCCACTCGGTGGTCGTGTCGAGACGATTCCACAGCATCACGAGGACCCCGCCGGGGTGCAGCACACGCTCCGCCTCGGCCGCCGCCCGCTCCGGATCGACCCAGTGCCAGGCCTGGCCGTACGTGATCGCGTCGGCGCTGGCGTCCGGCAGCGGCAGCGATTCGCCGGTGCCGAGATAGGTCTCGACCCCCGGGACCTGCGTCATGAGCTCCAGCTCCATCTCGGCGTCGGGATCGACGGCGAGCACCTCGGCGCCCGTCGCGACGAGGACGCGGGTGAGCTTGCCGGTGCCGGCCCCGACGTCGACGATCGTCGAATAGGCGGCGTTGATCGGCTCGAGCGCCCAGTCGACGGCCTCGCGTGGATAGCCGGGCCTCGCCGCCTCGTAGGCGGTCACCTGATCCCCGAACGAACGGGCCAGCTCGTCCCTGTCCATGGATCCGACGATACGCTCGCCGTCCGCGAGCGACCAGGCGCGCTATTCGGGGCGGAGGGCGGGGTCGCGCTGCGCGCGGGTGTAGTCGCCGCCGAGCTCGACGCGCACCCGCACGACGTCGTCGAGCTCGATGCCCTCGGCCCGGCGCACGGCCGACTTGATCGGCACCACATAGGCGCGGTCGTGCTCGAAGAAGGCGGTGTACCACCGGGTGCCGCCGATGGTCACCGTGCCGGGGATCATGCCCCAGCCGAAGGTGAACTCCCCGACCCGCGCCTTGATCTCGGCCGACTCCGCCTCCGGGATCGCGACGAAATGCCACGGCGCAGGGCCGCGCCACCAGAAAACCTTCGCGTCGAACTCGAAGTCCATCCCGACATTCTGCGCGTGGCGCGAGGGCGATGTCAGTGGTCGGCGGGATGGTGAAGGGGTGCTCGACTTCACCGCCATCGACTTCGAGACGGCGAACCCGTCCGCGGCGAGCGCCTGCTCGGTCGGGCTCGCCAAGGTGCGCGGCGGCAAGATCGTCGATCGGGCGGGGTGGCTGATCCGGCCCCCGGAGGGGCATGACGCGTTCACGCCGTGGAACACCCGGATCCACGGGATCGTCGCGGCCGACGTGGCGGAGGCGCCGCGGTGGATCGAGCAGCTGCCGGAGCTCCTGGAGTACCTCGAGGACGACGCCTTGACCGCGCACAACGCGGGCTTCGACATGGGCGTGATCAAGGCGGCCTGCGAGGCCTCGCGGGCGCCGGTGCCCGCGTACGACTATCTCTGCTCGCTGCAGGTCGCTCGACGGACCTACCAGCTCGACTCCTACCGGCTCCCGATGGCGGCCTCGGCTGCCGGCTTCGACGACTTCCCGCACCACGATGCGCTCGCCGACGCCGAGGCCTGCGCCTGGATCATCATCGACGCCGCGAAGCGGCACGGCGCGACCTCGATCGCGGAGCTCGGCGCGCTGGCCGGCGCGAAGGTCGCCCACCTCCGGCCGACGACCGCCGCCGCGGCTTAGCCCCCCTGCCGGCATGCCCCTGCTCCGTGCCAGGCCGCCGGCGCCACCCCGCCTGGCCTGCCTGGCCTGCCTGGCCTGCCCTGCCTCCTGCCTGCCCTGCCTCCTGTCTGCCTCCCGTCGAGCCTCCGCCGCTCACCGCGGCATTCGACGCGAATCGCGGCCACACGACACCGAATGGGCCTCGATTCACGTCGAATGCCGATCCGCCCGCAGAACCCCGACCCCCCGTCGGCATCAGGCCGCATGTCGGTGGCGGCTGGCACAGTGAACCCATGGACCCGATCCTGCTGACCGTCGTCGTCATCGACGGCGTGCTCTCGCTCGCCGCCGTCGTGCTCTGCGTCGTGATGCTGCAGCGGAAGGACGACGGCGCCCGGGCCCGGCTGGAGGAGGCGGTGCGCGACGAGCTGCGCGCGAGCGGCTCCGGACTGCGTGACGAGCTCCGGGCGCAGCGCAGCGAGCTCGGCGAGCAGCTGGGACAGGAGCGGGAGGAGCGGCAGCGGGCGCAGACGGTGCTGCGCCAGGAGCTGGGCACCATGCACGGCAAGCTCGCCGACTCGCTCGCCACCGGCCTCGATCGCTCCGCGGAGCGGATCGACGCCCTGAACAAGTCGAACGCCGACAAGCACGTCGAGCTGCGGCAGGCGCTGTCGACCGAGCTCGAGAAGCTGCGCAAGGAGAACGAGGCGAAGCTCGAGCAGATGCGGGCCACCGTCGACGAGAAGCTGCAAGGCACGCTCGAGAAGCGACTCGGCGAGTCGTTCACGCTCGTGAGCAAGCGGCTCGAAGAGGTCCAGAAGGGCCTCGGCGAGATGCAGACGCTCGCGCAGGACGTCGGCGGACTCAAGCGCGTCCTGACGAATGTGAAGAGTCGCGGCGGATGGGGCGAGGTCCAGCTGGAACGGCAGCTCGAGGACATCCTCACGCGCGATCAGTACGAGGCGAACGTCGCGGTGCGGCCCGGGTCCGGCGAGCGCGTCGAGTTCGCGGTCAAGCTGCCCGGTCGCGACGAGTCCGGAGCGGTCGTCTATCTGCCGATCGACTCGAAGTTCCCGCAGGAGGACTACGAACGGCTGCTCGACGCGCAGGACCGCGGTGAGAAATCCGAGATCGAGGAGGCCGGGAAGGCGGTCGAGCGAGCGATCCTCGAGCAGGCGAAGACGATCGCGAAGAAATACATCGAGCCCCCGTACTCGACCGACTTCGCGATCATGTATCTGCCGACCGAAGGGCTGTTCGCCGAGGTCGTCCGCCGCGCCGGCCTCGCCGCGCGCCTGCAGTCCGAGCACCGCGTCCTGCTCACCGGACCCACGACGCTCATGTCGCTCCTGAACAGCCTGCAGATGGGATTCCGGACGCTCGCGATCGAGCGGCGAAGCTCCGAGGTCTGGCAGGTGCTCGGCGCCGCGAAGGCCGAGTTCCAGAAGTACGGACAGGTGTGGGACAAGCTCCAGAAGCAGCTCTCGACCGCGCAGAACACGGTCAACGAGGCGAGCGTGCGAACGCGCGCGATCGAGCGGAAGCTCCGCGGCGTCGAGTCGATCGAGCAGCCGGGCGAGGCGCCGACGATGATCGGCGATCTGTTCGATGACCTCGAGGCCGCCGCCGAGGATGACCGGCTGGAGCCGAGCGGCCCCTAGCCCGACGGCATCAGGTGTGCGAATTCGACACCGAATCCGCGGATACGGCTCCTGAATCGCACACTTCACCGGCCCCTGCTGCCCCGGCGGGCACCGCGGCCGACGCCCGCGTTCGCCTCAGTCCTGCAGCCACTTCGAGGCGAGATGCGTCGCCTGGATGCGGCGGATCGTCCCCGACTGCGAGCGCAGGATGAGTGACTCGGTGCGGATCACGTCGCCGTCGCGCTCGACGCCGTGGACGAGTGAGCCGTCCGTCACGCCGGTGACGACGAAGATCGTGTTGTCGCCCTTGACGAGCTCGTCCTGGCCGTAGATGTGATCCATCCGCAGCCCGGCGGCCTCGCCACGGGCGCGCTCGGCGTCGTCCTTCGGCGCGAGCCGGCCCTGCATGAAGCCGCCGAGCGCCTTGATCGCCGCCGCCGTCGCAACGCCCTCCGGGCAGCCGCCGATGCCCATGCACATGTCGATCCGGGTGCCGGGCAGGGCGGCGTTGATGCCGCCCGCGACGTCGCCGTCGAGGATCAGCCGGGTGGCCGCACCCGCGGTCCGGATCTCGTCGATGAGTCCCTCGTGCCGGGGCCGGTCCAGGACCGCGACGACGATCTCGCTCACCGGCCGGCCGAGTGCCGCGGCGAAGGCCCGCACGTTGTCCCCCACCGACTGGTCGAGGGAGACGACGCCCGCGCCCCGGCCGTTCGTCACGATCTTGTCCATGTAGAACACCGAGGATGCGTCGAGCATGGTGCCGCGGTCGGAGACGGCGAGCATCGAGATCGCGTGGGAGCGGCCGGCCGCCGTCAGCGAGGTGCCGTCGATCGGGTCGACGGCGATGTCGCACTTCGGGCCGACGCCGGTGCCGACGACCTCGCCGTTGAACAGCATCGGCGCGTTGTCCTTCTCGCCCTCGCCGATCACGACGACGCCCTCGAAGTCGACCGTGCCGAGGAACTTCCGCATCGCGTCGACCGCGGCGCCGTCGGCCGCGTTCTTGTTCCCCTTGCCGATCCACGGCACGGCGCGGATCGCCGCCGCCTCGGTGGCGCGCACCAGCTCGAGCGCGAGGTTCCGGTCAGGGGACTCGAAGTGCGCACCCGGCGCGTCAGTCATCGGCACAGCCCCGAGCCTAACGAGACTTGCCCGCCCCGGCACCGGCGGCTGCCGGGATATCGACCCGAGCGCCACCGGGGTGGAGGATCGTGCCATGCCTTCGTTCACCGATCCGGGTCCGATCGAGCTCGACGCGACGATCTTCCGCGGCGGCGAGGTCGCGAATGCGAGCTCCTTCGTCGCCATCCCGGCCGAGGTCGTCGCACGATACGGCGCGAGGGGCCGCATCCCCGTCGTCGCGACCTTCGACGAGGCCGCGCCCTACCGCGGCTCGATGAGCCCGATGGGCGGACGGCACCTGCTGCTCGTCCTCCGCGAGGTCCAGGAGCGGATCGGGAAGACCGCCGGCGACGCCGTGCACCTCCGGCTCGAGCTCGACACGGCGCCGCGCCGCGTGGAGCTCGCGACGGACGTCGAGGCGGCGCTCCTGGCCGGCGACGCGCTCGACGCCTTCCGCGCGGTGAGCTTCAGCCACCAGCGGCAGTACGCGCTGTGGATCGAATCGGCGAAGCGCGCCGAGACCCGGGCCGCGCGGATCGCGACGACCGTCGACGAGGTGCGCCGCGGAGAGCTCTCCCGCTGACACCGGTCGACGGATCCGCCCGGCCCGCGCGGACCCCGGCTGACTAGACTCGGACCGGTCGCCGCAGGCCCGCGTTCACCCCATCGACGAAGGAAGCCCGATGCCAGTCGCCACCCCGGACCAGTACGCCGAGATCATCGCGAAGGCGAAGGCGGGCGGCTACGCGCTCCCCGCGATCAACGTCTCCAGCTCGCAGACCGTCAACGCGGTGCTGCAGGGCCTGACCGAGGCCGGCTCGGACGGCATCATCCAGATCTCGACGGGCGGCGCCGACTACTTCTCGGGCCCCAGCGTGAAGCAGCGTGCGACCGGCGCGATCGCCTTCGCGAAGTACGCGACCGAGGTCGCGAAGTCCTACCCGATCACCGTCGCGCTGCACACCGACCACTGCCCGAAGGACGCGCTCGACTCCTTCGTCCGGCCGCTCATCGCCTACTCGGAGGACGAGGTGCGCGCGGGACGCGAGCCGCTCTTCCAGTCGCACATGTGGGACGGCTCCGCCGTGCCGCTCGCGGAGAACATCGAGATCGCGAGGGAGCTGCTGCCGCGGATGCAGGGCATCGGCGCGATCCTCGAGGTCGAGATCGGCGTGGTCGGCGGCGAGGAGGACGGCGTGAGCCACGAGATCAACGACCAGCTCTACACGACCCTCGAGGACGTCGAGCAGGTCGTCGACGCGCTCGGCCTCGGCGAGCGCGGGCGCTACATCGCCGCCCTCACCTTCGGCAACGTGCACGGCGTCTACAAGCCCGGCAACGTCGTCCTCCGGCCCGAGCTCCTCGGCGAGATCCAGGCGGGCATCGCCGCGAAGTACGGCACCGGCGCGAACCCGCTCGACCTCGTCTTCCACGGCGGCTCGGGCAGCTCCCCCGCGGAGATCGCGACGGCGGTCGGCAACGGCGTCATCAAGATGAACGTCGACACCGACACCCAGTACGCCTTCACCCGGTCCGTCGCCGACTACATGCTGAAGAACTACGACGGCGTCATCAAGGTCGACGGCGAGGTCGGCGACAAGAAGCGCTACGACCCGCGCGCCTGGGGCAAGGTCGCGGAGGGCGACATGGCGAAGCGGGTCGTCCTCGCCGCGCAGGAGCTCGGCAGCGCCGGCCAGCACTGACCCGGCCAACCCTGATCCGGCGGGCGCCGATCCGAACGGCGCCGATCCGCGCTGGGGGCGCCCAGGGGATCGGTCCGCGATCAGCCCCGGCTGCGGACCAGGTGCCGTGACCGGCTGAGGAGCGCCAGCCCCACCGCGGCGACCAGCGAGAACGCCGCCGGGATGGCGAACATGTGCGGCAGGCCGAGCGCCGCGATGCCGACCGCGCCCGACAGCCCCCCGATGGCGCTGGTGATCGCCGGCGCCGTCATGAAGATCCCGGATGCCGTCGCGACCGCACCGGGCAGCAGCCGCTGCGCGACGATGATGCCGAGCGCGGCGAAGACGCCCCAGGTGCACCCGATCAGGATCTGCCCGATCCAGAGCCCGGTGGCGCTGCCGATCGCCGCGAAGCAGACGTATCCGGCGACCGCGCACAGCGCGCCGAGGACCATCAGCGGCAGCGGGCCGATGCGCCGGGCGGCGAGGATCATGAGCGGCATCAGGCAGATCTCGACGAGCGGCTGCACGCCGATGATCGCCCCGCTCTCCAGCGCGGAGAGACGCAGGTCGTCCTGCATCATGATCGGCAGGTAGGCGAACCGCGGCGCGTCTCCGACGAAGGCGCAGACGAAGAGGGCGGTGAAGGCGAGCAGCGGCAGCAGCGGCCGGAAGCCGAGCCGCACGATCGGGATGCTGCCCGTGCGGGCCTCCTCGACCGCGACGTGGGCGGCCGCGCGCGAGGTGCGCAGCGTCCCCATCGGGATGAGCTGCGTGATGACGCACACCGCGGTCCACACGAACAACCAGCGCGAGCCGAGCAGCGTGCCGAGGAAGGAGCCGAGCACCGGTCCGATGACCCAGCCGAGCGTGAGGGCGGCCCGGACGATCGAGACGATGCCATCGCCGGAGGGGCTGCGGCGTGCCGTGATCTCGTCGTGGACGGCCGCGAACAGCTGCGAGCCCGAGACGCCGGAGATCGCGAGCACGAGGGCGCTGATCGCGAACGGCATCCACGCCTCGGTCGAGGCGGCGATGAGCAGCCAGCCGACGAAGCCGATCGCCGCGCAGATCCGGAACAGGCCGAGCCGACGGCCGCGACGGTCGGACCAGCGGCCGATGAGGAATCCCGCGACCGGCGCCGTGAGGTTCGTGAGATAGAACAGGCCGGCCACCGTCAGCGGCGCGCCGAGCTCGTCCACGAGATAGCGGGACATCTGCGGCACCGCGGCCGAGGCGCCGAGGCCGGCGAGGAACAGGGCGAGCGTGGCGCCGCGGTACAGCGGCGAGCGCAGCACGGTGCGGAACGCGCTGCTGCGGACGGGGCCGCCGATGACCGGGATCGGCGCGGTCCCGGGGAACCCGCCCTGCTCGACCGTCACCCGTGGTCCCCGCGTCGCGACGCGGGGTGCGCGATCCGGCTCACCGCTGGCGTCCGCCGAGGGAGCGGGCGTCCGACTCCGAGCGCAGCTCCTTCGGCAGCGAGAACACGAGGTCCTCCTTCGCCGTGACGACCTCCTCGACCGCGTCGTAGCCGCGCTCGGCGAGCCAGTCGACGACCTCGCGGACGAGCACCTCGGGCACCGAGGCGCCGCTGGTGACCCCGACCGCCTCGACGCCGTCGAGCCAGGCGTCCTCGATCTCGCCGGCGTAGTCGACGCGGTGGGCGGCGCCGGCGCCGGCCTCGAGCGAGACGTCGACGAGCCGCATGGTGTTGCTGGAGTTCCTGGAGCCCACGACGATGACGAGGTCGGCCTGGCGGGCGACCTGCTTGATGGCGACCTGACGGTTCTGCGTCGCGTAGCAGATGTCGTCGGAGGGCGGGTCGGCGATCTCCGGGAAGCGCTCGCGCAGCCGCCGGACCGTCTCCATCGTCTCGTCGACGGACAGCGTGGTCTGGGAGAGCCAGACCAGCCGGCTCGGGTCCTCGACCTCGATCGCGTCGACCTCCTCCGGGCCGTTCACCAGGATGGTCCGCTCCGGGGCCATCCCCATCGTGCCCTCGACCTCCTCGTGGCCGGCATGCCCGATGAGGATGATCTGGCGGTCCTGCCCGGCGAACCTGGTCGCCTCCCGGTGCACCTTCGTCACCAGCGGGCAGGTCGCGTCGATGGTCAACAGCCCGCGCACCGCCGCGGCGGCCTCCACGGCCGGCGAGACGCCGTGGGCGCTGAAGACGAGGTGCGCGCCCTCGGGCACCTCGTCGACCTCGTCGACGAAGATCGCGCCGGCGCGCTCCAGCGTCCGCACCACGTGGATGTTGTGGACGATCTGCTTGCGGACGTAGACCGGTGCGCCGTACTGGGCGAGCGCCTTCTCGACGGCGATGACGGCGCGATCGACGCCCGCGCAGTATCCGCGGGGGGCGGCGAGGAGGACGCGCTTGCCGGTCACCCCCCTATTCTCCCCCGCCGACCTGCGCGTCGGCTCGTCGGTGGCCGCCGATAGGGTGGCGGCATGCCTGCTCCGAGCAATCCGATGACGGCGGAGACGCCGTGGTCGGTCGCGCTGCTCGCGGGCACGCTGAAGGAGTACATCGAGCGCCTCGGCCAGGTCTGGATCGAGGGCGAGCTGCTGGAGTGGAAGCCCGCGCAGAAGGGCGTCTTCGCGACGATCAAGGACCTCGAGCGGCCGGACACGCTGCCGCTGCAGGTCTGGCGCCGTGACCACCCCGACGCGGCCACCGACTTCAAGCAGGGCGATCGGGTGCTGGTGCACGGCCGCATCTCGTTCTGGGCGGCGCGCGGCACCATCTCGGTCACGGTGCTGGAGATCCGGCACGTCGGCCTCGGCGACCTGTTCGAGCGGCTGGAGCGGCTGCGCCGCCAGCTCGCCGAGGAGGGGCTGTTCGATCCGGCGCGGAAGACGCCGCTGCCCTTCCTGCCGCAGTGCATCGGGCTCGTCACGGGCAAGGACTCCGACGCCGAGAAGGACGTGCTGCGCAACAGCGAGCTGCGCTGGCCGGGCGTCCGGTTCAAGATCCGGCACGTGCTGGTGCAGGGCGAGCAGTCGCCGCCGCAGGTGGTCGCGGCGATCGAGCAGCTCGACCTCGATCCGGAGGTCGACGTCATCGTGGTGGCCCGCGGCGGCGGATCGTTCCAGGACCTGCTGGGCTTCAGCGACGAACGCGTGGTGCGGGCCGCCGCGGCCTGCGAGACGCCGCTGGTCTCCGCGATCGGCCACGAGAACGATCATCCGATCCTCGACGACGTCGCCGACCTGCGCGCCTCGACCCCGACGGACGCGGCGAAGCGCATCGTGCCGGACGTGGCCGAGGAGCGCGCCCGCGTCGCGCAGGCCCGGGCGCGACTGGCGAACCGGCTGAGCGGCTATCTGACCATGGAGATCGACCGGATCGGGCAGCTGCGCACGCGACCGGTGCTCAGCGACGGCCGCTGGATCGTCGACTCGCGCGTCGAGGACGTCTACCGCTGGACGCAGCGCGGCGCCGAGCTCGTCGACCGTCGTCTGCAGCAGTCCGGTCTCGAGATCTCGCACCTGACCACCCGGCTCCGCGCGCTCTCCCCGGCGGCGACGCTGGAGCGCGGCTACGCCATCGCCCGCCGGCCCGACGGCCGCGTCCTGCGCACCTCGGGCGATGCGGCGTCCGGCGACCGGCTCCGGGTCCTGCTCGCCGACGGCGAGCTGCAGACCACCGTCGACTGAGAGGATGGCTGCATGGCCGAGTCACCGAACGCCGATGTCGCGAAGCTCTCCTACGAGCAGGCCCGCGACGAGCTCGTCGAGGTCGTCACGCGGCTCGAGGCCGGCGCCGCGACGCTCGAGGAGTCGCTGAGCCTCTGGGAGCGCGGCGAGGCGCTCGCCGCCCGCTGCGAGGAGTGGCTGCTCGGCGCGAAGGCGCGACTCGACGCGGCCCGCCAGGCCGCGGCGCCGGACGACGCCGAGGCCTGACGAGCCGAGTCCCGGGTGACTCGCCGCGGCCTCAGGCCCCGCGGCGCACCAGGGCCGCGAGGGCGTCGCGGACGAAGGCCGCGCCCTGCTCGCCGCCGTAGTTCGCGGCGAAGCGCGGGTCGGCGACGTACATCTCGCCGAGCCCGAGCAGATACGCGTCCCGCGTCGCGGGATCCGTCGCCGGGGTCCCCGGGATCGCGGCGAGCCATTCGGCGTGCCGGGCCGCGAGCGCCTGCGCCGCCTCGCCGGCGGGGTCCGCGCCGGCGGCGGCGAGGGCCGTCCACTCCTCGGCGAGCGCCTGCTGCCGCCGCTGCCATTCCCGACGCTCGGCGGGGCTCTTCGCCTCCCACCACGCCGCCCCCGACGCATAGGCGTCGGCACCCCAGCGCCGCTCGACCTCCTCCCGGTGCACGGTGTGGTCGAAGCCGTCGAACATCTCCGCCATGGTCAGCTCCTCTCCTGTCTCGATCGCGGCGATCGTCTGCTCGATCGCTCGCAGCTGCCGACCGATCCGCGCGCGTTCGGCGCGGAGCAGGTCGAGATGGGTGCGGAGCGCGGTCACCGGCTCGGTCTGCCGGGCGAGCACCTCCGCGATCGCCGGGAGCCCGAGGCCGAGCTCGCGCAGCAGCAGGATCCGCTGCAGCCGCGTCAGGGCGTCCCGGTCGTAGTGGCGGTAGCCGTTCGCGCCGACGCGCGTCGGCGGCAGCAGCCCGATGTCGTCGTAGTGCCGCAGCGTCCGGCTCGTGGTGCCGGTCATCGTCGCGACCTCGTGGATCGTCCACTCCATGTCGGCTCCTTCCCGATCCACGACCGTAGAGCTTGACGCAGCGTCAATGTCAAGGATGACGCCGGAGTCGGGGCCGCGGCACGAGACTAGGGTGGGAGCCGATGAACCTTCAGCCCGCAGCCGGTCCCCGATGACGACCACACCCGCCCAGGCCTGGGCCGAGATGCTCGCCGGCAACGCGCGCTTCGTCGCCGGCGACCCCCTCCATCCCCGCCAGGACGTCGAGCACCGCGAGGAGCTGGCCGGCGGCCAGGCGCCGCACGCGGTCCTCTTCGGCTGCAGCGACTCGCGGCTCGCCGCCGAGATCATCTTCGATCGCGGGCTCGGCGACCTCTTCGTCATCCGGAACGCCGGCCAGGTCGTCTCCGACTCCGTCATCGGCTCGATCGAGTACGCCGTGGGGATCCTCGAGGTCCCGCTGCTCGTGGTGCTCGGCCACGACACCTGCGGCGCCGTCCGCGCGGCGCTCGACAGCACCGCGCCCGACGCGCCCGCGCTGCCGGTCCACATCCGCAACCTCGTGGAGAAGATCCTGCCGGCCGTGCAGCGGGTCGCCCTGCGGAACCCGGGCGTCCCGGTGCACGAGAACGACGCCGCCGAGGCGGGCCGCGAGCACCTGCGGGACACCATCCAGGAGCTGCTCGAGGCGAGCCCCATGATCAGCGAGGCCGTCGCCGACGGTAGGCTGGCCGTGGTCGGGGCGAACTACCGCCTGGCCGCCGGACGGGTCGAGCCCGACATGATCGTCGGCCTGGTCTGAGCTGAAACCCGCTGGTCGGCGCGCCGCATCGCGGCGCCACAGGGACCAGCCCTCGGAAAGGGCAGTACCGTGACCGAACTCGTCACGATCGACGGCAGGCAGTACCGCAAGGACCACGACACGATGGGCGACGTGTTCGTCCCGGCGGAGGCCCTCTACCAGGCGCAGACGCAGCGCGCCGTCGAGAACTTCCCGATCTCCGGCACGCCGCTGGAGCCCGCGAACATCGTCGCGCTCGCCCGGATCAAGCGCGCCGCCGCCATCGTGAACGGCCGCCGCGGCATCATCCCGCAGGACGTCGCCGACGCGATCGTCGCCGCCGCCCAGGAGGTCGTCGACGGCCGGCACTTCGACCAGTTCCCGATCGACGTCTACCAGACCGGCTCCGGGACCTCCTCGAACATGAACGCGAACGAGGTGATCGGCACGATCGCGAGCGCCGCCCTCGGCAAGACGGTCCACCCGAACGACCACGTCAACGCCTCGCAGTCCTCGAACGACGTCTACCCGACCTCGGTGCACCTCGCGGTGACCAGCGGCCTCATCCACGATCTCGTCCCGGCGCTCGAGCACCTCCGGGACGCCCTCGCCGAGAAGGCGACGGCGTGGCAGACGGTCGTGAAGTCGGGCCGCACCCACCTCATGGACGCCACCCCGGTGACGCTCGGCCAGGAGTTCGCCGGCTACGCGCGGCAGATCGCGCTCGGCATCGAGCGCGTGCGGACCGCGCTCCCCCGCGTCGCGGAGGTGCCGCTCGGCGGCACCGCGACCGGCACCGGCATCAACACGCCGCTCGGCTTCTCCGCGGACGTCATCGCCGAGCTCGTCGCCGACACGCAGCTGCCGATCACCGAGGCGGAGGACCACTTCGAGGCGCAGGGCGCCCGCGACGGCCTCGTCGACACCTCCGGCGCGCTGAAGACC
>Ga0164242_10005639_pt1 | contig 13914 bp, 13 predicted proteins | sample OricomgcompostMG_FD_108783 | JGI IMG/M metagenome (GOLD analysis project Ga0164242, IMG submission 108783) | Miracle-Growth compost microbial communities from Emeryville, California, USA - Original compost - Miracle growth compost (MG) ...
CGACCAGATCGAGTACCTTGCGCCGGAACTCAGCCGGATACCCACGTCGTCCCACAGCCCCTCCCCGGGGTCAGGTGGCACGAGAATCCAGGAACCCGCCTCCACCGAACAAGGGGCAGACCACCGCCCGCATGGGCGACACCGCAGCGACCGAGCTCACCAACGCTGAGACCCGTCTAGCCGGCCGAACGCGAACCGTGGACAACACCGCGACACCACCGGTCGACTCATTCGCAGCACTGCGCTCCTACGCAGCCGCCTGCGATCACTGACCCACACCGACCGCCAACACCAACCGAAGAGGGGACGCAGCGACCAGCCCGGACCGACCCGCGGCCCCCGGGTTCCGGACTTACGGCCCGGATTCCGGAGTTAGACCGCCCCTGTCATGGAGCACCGCGGGCGGGACCAAGCCACCATCAGCTCCGCGGCTGGTCGCGGCCTCGACGGTCCCCCGCGCACCCCTGAGGCCGGAGCCGGCCCCTTGACGGTTCCGGCCTCACTGGGTAATCCCGCGGAGGCCGTGATTCGTCACCTCGACGACATGTGATCTGCGTCACATGTGGTCACCGGGGTCTCGGTGAGGCGGCTAACCCGACTGCGAGTCGAAGTGCAGCTCGGACGTCACGCGGTAGCGGTCGCCGCGGTAGACGGACCGCACGAACTCGACGATGCGGCCGCTCGTGTCGCGCGTCGTGCGCTCGACCATGAGCGCCGGGAAGTGCTGGGGCACGCCGAGCAGCTCGGCCTCGGTCTCGTCGGTGACGGTGGCCTCGAGCGTCTGCACGGCGTTGTGCACGTCGACCCCGAACCGCTCGCGGAGCACGCCGTAGAACGAGCCGGCCACCATGTCGGCGGGCGTCAGGCCGTGCACCAGCTCGGCGGGAAGGTGCAACCGCTCGATGGCCATCGGCTCGCCGTCGACGACCCGCAGCCGCACGACGCGCAGCACGGGGGCCGCGGGTGCGAGCTGCAGCCGCAGCGTGAGCTGGGGTCCCGCCGCAATCGTCTCGAACTCGAGCACGCGGCTCGCCCAGTCGCCCTCGGCGGGCGGCGCGTAGAACGAGCCGCTCTGGCTCGAGGCGAGGGCCTGCGTGACGCGGTGCGGTCCGGTGAACGTGCCCCTGCCCTGCTCGCGCACCAGCACGCCGCCGCGCACCAGGTCGTCCACGGCGGCGCGCACCGTCGGGCGTGAGACGCCCAGGTCCCGGGCGAGGTCGCGCTCCGACGGGATCGCCTCGCCGGACCCGCGGCCGGCGACGAGGTCGAGCAGGTGGTCGCGCACGGCGTCGCGCTTGAGGCCGGCGGTGATCGTCAGTGGCACGTCACCGACCTTACCAGTGCGCCATGGTGGTCAGACCGCGATGAGCCAACCTTTTAGGCCAACACAGGGCTTGACGCAGCCACTGGTATGGACCACTCTGAGCGCTGCCTGCCATTTGACTTACCAATCACTGACCAGTTGGAGACAGCAATGAAGCCTCGTGTCCTCTGCGCAGCGCTCGTCGTCGGGGTCGCACTGACGCCGCTCACGGCGTGCAGCTCGGACGGCGACAACACACCGGCCAAGACCGACGAGCACGTCGCGCTCACGGTCTGGATCATGCGCGACAGCCTCACGGACCAGGTGGTCCAGGACTTCAAGACCGACTACGCGTCGACGCACCCGAACGTCGAGCTGAACGTCCAGATCCAGGAGTGGGACGGCATCGGCCAGAAGGTCACCAGCGCGCTCGCCAGCAACGACGCGCCCGACGTCATCGAGGTCGGCAACACCCAGGTCGCGCAGTACGCGGCGAGCGGCGGCGTCGTCGACCTCTCCGACAAGGTGGCGGACCTCGCCGGCGAGGACTGGATCCCGGGTCTCGCCGAGCCGGGCAAGATCGACGGGAAGCAGTACGGCATCCCGTGGTACGCGGCCAACCGCGTCGTCATCTACAACAAGGACCTGTTCGCGAAGGCCGGGATCACGACGCCGCCGAAGACGCGCGACGAGTGGGTCGCCGACACGACCGAGCTCAACACGGGCGGCGTGCAGGGCATCTACCTGCCGGGCCAGAACTGGTACACGCTCGCCGGCTTCGTCTGGGACGAGGGCGGCGACCTCGCGGTGCAGGACGGCGACGCGTGGAAGGGCGCGCTCGACACGCCGCAGGCGCTCGCCGGCATGGCGTTCTACGCGAAGCTCCAGGCGCTCGGCAAGGGGCCCAAGGACTCCGACGAGGCCAACCCGCCGCAGGCGGACGTGTTCGCCAAGGGTGACGTCGCGCAGCTCATCTCGTCGCCCGGCGGCGCGGGCGCGATCGTCAAGGCGAACCCGGCGCTCGACGGCAAGCTCGGCTACTTCCCGATCCCCGGCAAGACGGCCGACGAGCCCGGCGCGGTGTTCACGGGCGGCTCCGACCTCATCATCCCCGAGGCGTCGCAGCACCAGGACGCCGCCTACGAGGTGGTCAAGGCGCTCACCGCCGAGAAGTTCCAGACGGCGATGGCCAAGGCGATGTCGTACGTGCCCAACAAGAAGGCGTTCGCCGGTGCGCTCGACGGCATCGAGGGCGCGTCCGCCATGGCGGTCGGCGCCGCCAACGGGCACGCGACGCCCAACTCCCCGAACTGGGCGGCCGTCGAGGCGAACAACATCATCAAGACCTACATGACCAAGGCGCTGACCGGCGGCGACGTCGCAGGGGCGGCGACCGAGGTGTCCGAGAAGATCACGACCATCCTCAACACGAAGTCCTGACGCCGCGGGGGCCGGCGCGGCTTCTGCCGCCGCACGGCCCCCGCGATCCGAGCAGCCCCGGCCGGGGGTCCCGTCCTCCCGTGGCCCCCGGCCGGGGCTCGGACCGCTCCGCCCCCGAGGCGGGTCCCGACGCCGGGTCCCGACGGCGGGTCCCGACCCCGGGCCCCGATCCCGGGTCCCACGGCGGGGTCCCACCCACGATGAACGACGAGGACGACGTGCTGACCGACAACCTTCCCGACGTGCGCGGGGCCGACCCGGCCCCGACGCGTGCTGCCCGCGGGCGTGGCCGGCCACGTCGTCGCGCGGGCGGTGCGTGGCCCTACCTGCTCGTGCTGCCGACCGTGCTCGCGGCGGCGTACCTGCTCTTCTACCCGTTGCTGCGCAGCCTGCTCATCTCGTTGCAGCACTTCCGCACCGGCGAGCTGATCCGCGGCGGCGCGCAGTTCGTCGGCCTCGACAACTACCGCGAGCTCGTCTCGGACCCGGAGTTCTGGGAGGTCCTGCGGCGCACCGCCGTGTGGACGGCGGTCAACGTGGTGCTGATCGTCGGCCTGTCGACGGGCGTCGCCCTGCTGCTGGCGCGGCTCGGGCGCCGCATGCGCCTCGCCGTGATGAGCGCGCTCGTCCTCGTCTGGGCCGTGCCCGTCCTCGCGGCGACCACGGTGTTCCAGTGGCTGTTCCAATCGCGGCTCGGGGTCGTGAACTGGGCGCTGACGAGCATCGGCCTCGACCGGTTCGAGGGCTACACCTGGTTCGCGCACGGCACGGCGACGTTCGGCATCCTCGTCGTCCTCGTGGTCTGGCAGTCCGTGCCGTTCGCGGCGCTGACGCTGTACGCGGGCCTGACGACGATCCCCGACGAGCTGTACGAGTCGGCGCGCATCGACGGCGCGAGCGCGCCGCAGATCTTCCGCGTCATCACGTTCCCGATGCTCCGCACGCTGTTCGGGCTCATCACGTCGCTCGAGGTCATCTGGGTGTTCAAGTGCTTCGCGCAGATCTGGGCGATCACCCAGGGCGGCCCGGACGACGCGACGACGACGCTGCCGGTCTACGCGTTCCAGGTCGCCCAGACGCTCCACAAGTACGACCTCGGGGCGGCCGCCTCGACGCTGACCGTCCTCATCCTCCTCGTCGTGCTGGTGCCGCACCTGCGCCACCTGTACCGCAACGAGCGCACCGAAGGATCCGCCGCATGACCGCCCTCACGCCCGCCGTCGACGCGCTCGCGGCGGAGCCGGTGACCCGCCGCCGCCGCACCCGGGTGGCGCGTCGCGCCCGCGCGCTGCCGTTCAACCTCGCGGGCGTCGTGGTGCTCGTCGCGTCGGTGTTCCCCGTGTACTGGATGGTCGCGACGGCTTTCAAGCCGACGACGGACATCAACGCCGAGACGCCCCAGCTCGTCCCGCTGCACCCGACGCTCGACCACTTCCGCACGGCCGTCGGCGCCGACGGGTTCTGGCTGTTCTGGCGCAACAGCGCGCTTGTCTCGTTCGGGGCCGTGCTGCTGGCGCTCGTCGTGGCCCTCATGGCGGCCTTCGCGGTGGCCCGGATGAGCTGGCCCGGACGCAAGGGCTTCGTGCTCCTCGTCTTCGTGGCGCAGATGGCGCCGTGGGAGGCGCTCATCGTGCCGATGTTCATCATCGCCCGCGACACCGGCATGCTCGACAAGCTGTCGATGCTCACGCTCATCTACTTCATCAGCACGCTGCCGTTCACGATCATCACGCTGCGCGGGTTCCTCGCCTCGATACCCGTCGAGCTCGAGGAGGCGGCCCAGCTCGACGGCGCGAGCCGCGCGCAGGCGTTCCGCCGGGTCGTGCTCCCGCTGCTCGCTCCCGGGCTGATGTCGACGTCGCTGTTCGGGTTCATCACCGCGTGGAACGAGTTCCCGTTCGCGAACGCGCTCATCATCAAGAACCAGGACAACCGCACGCTGCCGGTGTGGCTGTCGTCGTTCAGCAACGTGTTCGGCACCGACTGGGGCGCCACGATGGCGGCCGCGACGCTGTTCATGCTGCCGGTCCTGGCCATCTTCCTGGTGCTGCAGCGTCGGGTGACGTCCGGCATGGTCGCCGGCGCGGTCAAGGGCTGAGCCGGTGATCGTCCCCCGACCGCGGTCCATGCCGCGGGGCGCGAAGCGCGTCCCCTTCGACCTCGCACGGGTCCGCGTGCGCCACGACGGCGCGCTCGGCCCGGAGGCGTACCGCATCGACGTCGCCCGGCACGACGCGCTGCTGACCGCGGGCGGCCCCGCCGGCGAGTTCTACGGACGCGGCACGCTCGAGGCGCTCGGACCCGACCTGCCGCTCGGCACCATCAGCGACTCGCCGAGGTTCGCCTGGCGCGGCGTCATGCTCGACGTCGCGCGCCACTTCATGCCGGTCGAGTTCGTGCTGCGGCTCGTCGACCTCATGGCGTCCCACAAGCTCAACGTCCTGCAGCTGCACCTCACCGACGACCAGGGCTGGCGCCTGCCGGTCGCGCGCTACCCGCGCCTGACGGAGACGTCGGGCGAGCACTACTCGCGCGACGACCTGCGGCGGATCGTCGACCACGCGGCGGCGCGGTTCGTCTCGGTCGTGCCCGAGGTGGGCGTCCCCGGGCACGTGCAGGCCGCGCTGGCCGCGTACCCCGAGCTGGGCAACGACCCCGGGCGTCGGCTCGACGTGTGGCGGTCCTGGGGCATCAGCCGGCACACGCTCAACCTCGAGGAGAGCACGCTCGCGTTCTTCCGCCACGTCCTCGACGAGGTCGCGGACCTGTTCCCCGCGCGCCACGTGCACCTCGGCGGGGACGAGTGCCTGCCGGACGAGTGGGCGGCGAGCCCGCGGGCGCTGCGTCGCGTCGCGGAGCTCGGCCTGGCCGGCCCGCACGAGGCGCGAGCCTGGTTCACCGCGCAGATGGCCGACCACGTGCGCTCGCTCGGCCGCGTCCCCGTCTACTGGTACGAGAAGGACGACGGGCCCGCCGGTGCCGTCGCCATGACCTGGCTCGACGAAGACAGCGGCGCGGCCGCGGCCGCCGGGGGACGGGACGTGGTCCTGACGCCGCACCTGCGGACCTACTTCGACTACCCGACGGCGTACGAGGACGGCCCGTTCGCGCCCGACCGGATCCTGCCGCTCCGCCAGGCGTACGCCTTCGACCCGCCGACCTCCGTCGCCGGCGCCGGACGCATCCTCGGCATCCAGGCGCAGCTCTGGAGCGAGTACCTGCCGACGCCGGCGGACGTCGAGCGGCGGGCGTTCCCCCGGCTGTCGGCGTTCGCCGAGGTGGCGTGGGGCACGGCGGACGACTACGAGGACTTCCTGCTGCGGCTGCCGGGCCACCTGCGTCGGCTGGGGCTCTCGGCACGGTACGAGCAGGGCGCGTAGGGCTGCGCGGGCCCGCACCCGGCGGGCGCCGCCGAGATCTCGGCCGGCGAATCGGCGGACGCGGGCCCCTCGCCTGCGTCATGCTGTGGACGACGGCCCGAGCCGCGCACGGCCCCCTGCGTGCGGCTCGGGCCGTCGTGCGCGTCGGCTGCGCGCGCGTCGGGCGCGGCCCCGCCGGCCGGGCGGCTCGCGTCTACCCGGGCGAAGGGGTGGCACCACGCGCCGCGTTGCGCGCCGCGACCGTCCGCTCGTGGAGCTCGGCGCGCAGCTCCTCGTCGTCCATGACGAGCCACACCAGCCCGCAGTCCTGCGGCCCGGTCGCGCCCGGAACGCACAGCGTGCACTTGTCGCCCGGCCGGATCGGGCACTTCGGCTCGGGGTGCCGCTTCGTCGTCATGTGCCGGCTCGTCTCGTGAGGGACGGGCGGGTCGTCGGGCCGGGCAGGAGGTGCCGCACGCCCGCCACGCTATGCCGGGGCCTGCGGCCCGAGACGGCGACTTCCGCCGTGGAAAACCCCGATCGCGGGCTGCGGCGACGTGACGATCGCGACACGGCGCGGCATCTCGCCCGCCGTCGAGGCTCGGCCGTCGGCACTGCACCGTCGAACGGCACACGGCGACCCGCTGCGCTCGTCCGTCGCTCGATCGGTCGGGTTCACGCAGGGACGGCGCCGGTGCCCGGCGGCGGCGGGGTCAGGCGGCGTCGCCGTCAGCGGGTCGACCTTCGCCGGGTCGAACGGCCCCCCGGCGGCGGCGCCGCGCGTCGCGCCAGGCGAGCGCGGGGAAGACGGTGAAGAACGCGAGCATCGGCAGGCCCTCGGGCGCGAGCCCCGCGAGTGCGGGCAGGAAGTCGTCGTCGCCCTGCCCGAGCACGGACGCGGCGTAGCTGAGCAGGACGCCCGCGCCGAGGCCCGGAGCGAGGACGAGACCGACCCACATCGGAGCGGGCACGGCGAACCGGTCGCGCACTCCGGGGACGTGGAGCAGCACGATGGTCAGCGCGACGAGCGCCGCGGGCAACGCCATGACCTTCGCGGCGAAGACGGCCGCCTGGTCGACCGGGACGACCGTGGATCCCGCGCCGTGGCTGTACCTCCAGCCCACCCCGAACCACCACTCAACCCAGGGGTCGTCGGCGCGCGAGGCGACGAGGGCACCCAGGAGCGCGACGACCGCCGCCAGTGCGACGGCCGAGCCGAGGGCGATCCAGGCGCGCCGGCGGCGCGCGGCGCGCAGCCGCAGCCGGGCAGCGGTGCGCTGGCGCTGCCGCTCGGCGACGTCGACGACGGCCGCGCGCGCCTGGCGGGCGTGCCGCTCGCTGCGCGTCTCGGTGCGTGCGCGAGACGTCGACATGACGTCCATGGTGACGGATCACGCAGACTAGGCGGGCCGTCTGGCGGCGGTGCGGTTCTTGAGCGTTCCTGACGGTCGACAGGTCGGGAACGCTCAAGAACCGGTGCGCGGTCAGCCGCAGTAGTCGCAGATGCCCGTCGCCGGGAGGGCCGTCGAGCACGTCGGGCAGATCGCCGCCTCGCGCTCGGGTGCGGCCGCGGCGCGGCGCGTCGGGGAGGACGCCCGAGGGGCGCGCGGGGCGCGGGGCGCTCGGGCGGGTGCGGTCGGTGCCCGCACCGCGCCGGCGGGCTCGGTCACCTCGAAGCCGCGCCTGCGCAGCAGCGCCGCGAGGGCGGCGGGGCCGTCGCCGAACTCGTCGGCGATCGCGAGGCGCCCGGTCGCGTACCGGTGCGCGACGCCGAGGACGGCGCGCGAGTCGTAGTCGCGGCCCTCGTGGACCAGCGGGTACGCGGTCGAGGCGGTGAACCCGTAGACCCCGAGGAAGTCGTCCGCGCCGCGGGAGTCGTACTCCGCGATCGCCTGGAGGATGTGCTGACGAGACACCGCAGAGAACGTGGCCACGTCTCGACCCTACGTCGCCCGGCGGGTCGCGACGCCGGGCCCGTGACGCGGTCGACCCGACCGCCTCGGCGTGTGGTCGGGCCCGTCCGGGCCCACCATCGAGCACGTGGGCGTCGCCCGAACCCGGTCGGTGCGCGAGCGGACGACCCGGGCGGCGTCGGCCGGTGCCCGCGAGCCGTTCGTCGTCGCGGAGCGGAGAGGAGGGGCCGATGCGCGTGCTGGTGACGGGCGCCGAGGGCGTCGTCGGCGGCGCGGTCGTGCCCCGGCTCCTCGCGGACGGCTGCGCCGTCACGACCCTGACGCTGCCCGACGCGACCCCGCACGACGGGGTCGACGTGGTGCGCGGTGACGCGCGCGACGCCGACGCGGTGGCGCGCGCGGTCGCCGGCGCCGACGCCGTGGTCCACCTCGCGGCCGTCGCCGACCCGCTGTTCCGGCCCGAGCCGCTGCTCTTCGCGAACAACACGCAGGCGACGTTCACGGTGCTGTGGACCGCGGCGGAGGCGGGCGTGCGCCGGCTCGTGGTCGCGGGCAGCGTCAACGCGATCGGCCTGCCGTTCAACCCGCACCGTCCGCTGCCGCGGCGGTACCCGCTCGACGAGACGGTCGTCCCGGACCTCGCCGACCCGTACTCGCTGGCCAAGCACGTCGACGAGGCGACGCTGCGCGCGGTGTGCCGGCGGTTCGGCGCGACCGGCGTGGTGCTGCGGCTGCCGCTGATGATCCCGCCGGGGCGCGAGCGGGAGATCGTCGCGCGGTCGTGGGAGGACGCCGGGCGCGCGGCCGCGGAGGGCTGGGGCTGGCTGTCGACGACGGACGGCGCCGAGGCCTTCGCCCGCGCGCTGCGCGTCCCGGTCGACGGCGTCCGGGTCGTCCAGCTCGCGGCGCGCAACAACGTGCTGGGCGTGCCGACCGAGGACCTGCTCGAGCGGTACGCGCCCGACGTGCCGCACCCGCCGTTCGTCGGCCGCGAGGCGCCGATCGACACGCGCCGCGCCGCCGCGCTGCTCGGGTTCGAGCCGCGGCAGGCCGACCCGCTCCCCGCCCAGGGCTGACGCAGGCCACGGGCGGGTGCGCGTCAGTCGCGGAGCGTCACGCCGTGCCGGACGAGCACCCGGTCGACGAACGCACGCAGCTCCGGCACCGCCGCGGCGTCGTCGTAGGGCACCTTGACGCTGCCCTTGCCGAAGGCCGCGCGCGGCAGGATCGTGCGCATCTCGTCGACCAGGTCGAAGTCGATCGCGTGCACCGTGCCGTGCGCCTTCGCGGCCGTCACGAGCACGTAGCCCTCCTGGTAGGTGCGGCCCAGCTTGACCATCGGGCGCGACCGGAACAGCACCGCGTCGATCCCCGAGCGCCGTTCCGCGTACGCCACGAGGTCGGCGACCCAGGAGCGGGCGGGCTCGTCGAGCGTGTCGAGGTAGTCCTGCGGCGTGTCCACAGGACCACTGTCGCGCGGCCGGCCGGGCGCGTCGACACCGGAACGGGGACCCGACGCGCTCGACGCCGGGTCAGCGCACCCTGCGGCGCGTGGTCCCGCCGGCTAGGTCGGCGAGCGGGCCGGCGGGGTAGCGGGCTCCGACGTCCTTCGTGGCCCCGACGAGGTCCGTCGTCGCGACGAGCGGCGTGCCGTCGGGCTCCTCGAACTCCGCGCCGACGAGGCGCACCGGTGGCAGGTCGAGCCCGCCGACGGGCGTCACGCGGACGGCGTCGAAGCCGGCCGGCAGCGTCAGGTCGAGGTGACGCGCGTCCCCGTCCACCACGACCGCGACCGACGCGGGCCCGTCGAGCACGGTGGCCCGCGTCTCGCCCGCGAAGGGCCGCGCGCCGCCCGCGTACACGTTGTCGTGCACGTAGACGGCCTGCGCGACGCCCGCGAACCGCACGTGGTCGCCCGCCGGTGCCGTGTCGAGCCGCGCCCGGTACTCCTCCCACGACGCGGGCCGGCCGTCGTACCCCGCGGTGCCGTGCCCGAAGGTGCGCGGCTCGGAGCCGGGGGCGTACGCCCGGCGCGAGCCGCCGACGAACACGTTGCCGACCCAGCGGTCGTCACCGCCCGGGATGTTCGCGTACCCCGCCACCTGCGTGGAGTGCGGCACGTGGTACGGCGTCGCGCGGTCGACGACCGGCTCGAGCCGGACCGTGCCCGCGACGAGGTTGTGCAGGTACGCCCCACCCTGGCTGAAGATCTCGATCGCGACGGGCGACGCGAGCACGTTGTGGTCGACGACGTACGGGCCGTGCGACACCTCGACGAACAGGTCGCGGCTGTTGCCGTGCAGCAGGTTGCGCGTCACGCGCGTGCCTTGCGTCTGCCAGTCGAGCCAGATGCCGAGCGAGCAGTCGTGGATGTCGTTGGCGGCGATCGTCACGTCGACCGCGGCGTGCAGCTTGATGCCCGCGATCTCGTGGCCGTAGAACTCGCGCCGGTTCGCGATGTCGTGGATGTGGTTGTCCTCGATCGTCGAGAACACGCAGCCCAGGTGCCCGACGACGCCCGTCTGCCCGCAGTGGTGGACGTGGTTGCGGCGCACGACGTGCGAGCCGACGTGCTCGCGGTCCCAGCCGGTCTGGCGGGCGGAGAACACCGACTCGAGCTGGTACTGGTAGCCCGGCTTGTCGCCGCGGACGGCGGACCAGTTGTCGCCGGTCGACGCCTCCTTGCCGAGCGAGATGCCGGAGCACTTCGCGTCGTGGATGTCGTTGTCCTCGATGACCCACCCCTTGGCCCAGTTGGGGCCGATCAGACCCGGCTGGTCCGCGGTCGGCGGTGCCCAGGGGGTCGCGGCGTGCGCGAGCTCGAAGCCGCGGACCGTGATCCAGTCGCAGTGGTGCAGCTCGGGGTAGAAGACCGAGCGGCGCACGTTGATCTCGACGAGCGCCGCGTTCGGGTCCGCGTCGGCGAGGTGCGCGCGGATCGTCGTGACCTCCGGGCCGACGTGCGCGTGCCAGACGCGCCGCGTGGCGTCCGGGTCCGGGACGGGCACGGTGGTGCCGGTCCAGTCGTCGAAGACGTCGGTGCGGCGCTGCGGGTCGGCGACCTCGTCCGGCGTCGCCACCTCGTACAGCGAGCGGCCGTCGAGGTAGACGTCGCCGAGGTGCCGGGCCGGCTCGCCGCGCCCCGGGCGGACCACCCAGTCGCCCCACACCTCGTGCGCGAACGGGTTGAAGCCGCCGAACAGCGCGTTGGGCACCGCGACCTCCCACACGCCGCCGCCGACGTGCGTCCAGCCCGTGACGCGCTCCGAGCCCTTGACCACGACGTGCTCGCCCGGCGCGGCACGGTAGGTGATGCGCCGCGCGTCGCTCAGCCCGCCGCGGCGGGGCCGCACCCACTCGCGGTACTCGCCGGCGTGGACCGTCACCGTGTCGCCCGGCTGCGCGAGCTGAGCGCCGCGGTCGATCGTCCGCAGCGGGGCGTCGGGCGTCCCGGGGGCGTCGTCGGAGCCGGTGGGCGCGACGTGGTACTCGGTGGGCATGGCGGTCCTTCCTCGCGGGCGCGGCGTTGCCCGTCGAGCCTCGCACGGCCTGGTCGCCCTGACGCCGGTCCGCTCGTGACCTTGGTCCCCCTCGGCGGCGCGCGCCGTCTGCGAGCGTCGGGCCTCGTGGTCACCGTCATGCCTGCACGGCGCGCCGACGTCGACGCGCTCGCTCGCCTGATGGCCGACGCGTTCATCGAGGACCCGCCGATGCGTGCGCTCGTCGGCGAGCAGCCCGACCTGCGCCGCCGCGCCGAGAGCCTGTACCGCGCGATGCTGCTGGCCACGCCGCTGCGCGACGGGACGATCGACGTCGCGTTCCACGGCGACCGCCCGGTCGGCGCCGCCATCTGGTACGCCCCTGGACGGGCCGCCGCGTCGCTGCTGCACCACCTGCCGCAGCTCCGGTGGTACGTGCGCGCGTTCGGCCCGGGCCGCGTGCGGTACGCGCTGCGCGTGACGAACGCGGTCGCGGCCTACCACCCGCACGCGCCGCACTGGTACCTGCAGGCGATCGGCGTCAGCCCGGCCGAGCGCGGCGCGGGCGTCGGCTCGGCGCTGCTCGACCACCGGCTCGCGACGATCGACGCGGTCGGCGAGGCGGCGTACCTCGAGTCGTCGACCGCGCGGACGGGTGCCCTCTACCGGCGTCACGGGTTCGAGACGCTGCGCCCGATCACGGTCTGGCCCGGCGCCGAGCCGTACGCGATGTGGCGCCCGGCGCACGAGGGCGCCGCCGGGCACGCCTGACGAGGACGACGGACGCGTCCCGCGACGAACGGCCCGGAGCGACCTCCCCGGGGTGGTGGAGCAGCGGCCGCTGCACGGGTGAACGCGGCGAGGTCGCCCGCCGAACGGCCGCCGCGCCCACCGTGGCCGGAGCAGGATGGTGCGTGACGAAGGGGTCACAGGTGGGTGCGTTGCGCAGGTGCTGGGCCATCGGGCCGGGGGCGGTTCTCGTCGCGCTCGTCGCTGCCGCGTGCGGCGGGCCGGCCGACCCGATCGGGGACCCGCCACCGTCCGGCGTACGGGGGTGGTCGGCCTCTCCCGCGCCGAGCGGAACCCCGGGGGTGACGCCGACCGCCTCGGGCGAGTGCGACCCGGCAGACGTGCCGTCGCCCCTCGCGTGCGCGACGTTCACGTCCACGTCCGGCACGCAGGGCGGCGTCTCGGTGCCGTGGCTCGCGACCGACCCGGTGCGGATCCAGCTCGTCTCGGTCGGCGACACGCCCGCGCTCGTGGTCGACACGCCCTGCAACACGCTCGACGTGCCCGTCGCGCTCGCCGGTCGGGCGCTCGTGCCGGACACCGATCGGATCGCCGTGACCGCGATGGGCTGCCTCGGCGACGGCGGCGACCGGGAGGCCTGGGCCACGAAGGTCGTGAGTCGGCCGATGACGTATCGCCTGGACGGGTCGAGGCTGACGCTCACCTCCGGCGACGTGCGGCTCGTGCTCGAACGCACCGCGTAGGCCGCGACGACGCGGAGCGCCGTGCGGCGGGCGGTAGCGGTGCCGGGGCCTCCGCCGAAGTACGTGTCTTGCGTACGAATGCGCGCCGGATCCTGGCGTGTGGGTGCGCCAATTGGTACGTTTGTCCTAGTCCGACGAACGGGGTAGACCATGGCGAACGCAGGCGCGGCGATGCTCGCCGCGGGTGTGCCGGTCCCCGATGATGCGCTGCCGTTGCGTCCGCGGGATCTGCCCGCCGTTGGTGTCGGCCTGGCCGATGTGGTCGGGGTCCTGCAGGGTGCCGAGCTGGCTGATCTGCCTGACGTGGATCTGTTGGGTGCGGTGGTCGGGTGGGAGCAGGTGGTCAGCTGGGCGGTGGCGGCGCAGGGCGCGGTGGTCGGCGAGCTGGTCGCGCGGCGTGCGAGGACCTCGTCCTACCCGGTCGATGACCTGGCCTGTGCGCTGGCCACGACGTCCCGGGCGGCGTCCGCGCTGGTGTCCCGCGCGGACGGGCTGGCGACGCACCCGGTGCTGGCGGACGGGTTGCGTGCGGGGGTGCTGGACGTGCGCAAGGCGGACGCGCTGCTCGACGAGGTCGCCCGCCTGCCCGAGGACGACGCGGACCGGGTGCTGCGTGCCGCGGTCGCGGACGCGGCCGGGCTGACCGGGCCGCTGCTGCGCCGCCGCACCCGGCGCCTGGTCGCGGCGCTCGACCCGGACGCCGCCCGCAAGCGCGCGGCCCGGGCGCGCTCGGCGCGGTGCGTGCGCCTGGAACCGGCCGGGGACGACATGGCCTGGGTCTCCGCGCTGCTGCCCGCCCCTGACGCGGTCGCCGTGTTCTGCGTCATCGACGCCCTGGCCGCGGCCTCGGCCGCGGCCGCCGACCCGCGCACGCTGCAGCAGCGGCGCGCGGACGCGTTCGGTGACGTGTTCGCCGACATCCTGGCC
>Ga0164242_10005640_pt1 | contig 13913 bp, 14 predicted proteins | sample OricomgcompostMG_FD_108783 | JGI IMG/M metagenome (GOLD analysis project Ga0164242, IMG submission 108783) | Miracle-Growth compost microbial communities from Emeryville, California, USA - Original compost - Miracle growth compost (MG) ...
ACCACCGCGCCCACCACCGCGGCGAGATCACCATCACCGGCCCCGCCGACACCCTCCTCGTCACCGACAGCTCCGGGCGCCACCTGAAACCAGGATCACTGGCCCGCAAACCGACCAGACCCCCACCCGCCGTCCCACCCTGTCCCGGACCCCTCGGCCAACGCGCCGACTGGTGGTGGTACGACCCCTTCCAACCCCAACCACCACCGGCGACGAATTAGGCGCGTAGCGTCTAACCGAAACCCTTGCGGGCCAATGCTTTACGTGTCGACCGAGCCGATTCAGGAACGCCCGGAAAGCTTTTCGCGCAAGCGGCGGTTGACCGGTTCGGGCAGCAGCTCCGACACGTCACCGCCGAGCATGGCGACCTCCTTGGCCAGCGACGACGACACGAACGAATAGCGCGGCGCGGTCGCGACGAAAAACGTGTCCACACCGGCGATGTGCTTGTTCATCTGCGCCATCTGCAGCTCGTATTCGAAGTCGGTGCCGGTGCGCAGGCCCTTGACGATGGCGGTCATGCCGCGCGACCTGACGAAGTCGACCACCAGCCCCTGTCCGGCCTCTACCCGCAGGTTGCTCAGATGCGTGGTCGATTCCTCGATCATCGCGATCCGCTCGTCGAGGTCGAACATGCCCTTCTTGGCGGGGTTGGTCAGGATCGCGACCACCACCTCGTCGAATTGGGCCGACGCGCGCTCGAAGACGTCGACGTGGCCCAGCGTCACCGGGTCGAACGACCCGGGGCACACGGCGCCGGTCATGCGGGCCGTCCCGGCCTGGCGGGAGAGTTCGCAGCGGCGCCCATGACGCGCGCCGACGACGAGGCAGAGCGAAAGCGATGCTGAGGAGCGGCGCCCATGACGAACGACGGTACACGCCCGCTCACAGCCGCTCGGCCAGCTCCAAACGAGTGTCGCCGTATACCCGATGCGGCCAACCGGACCAGCCGGCGGGCCAGCTCAGCGGGGCGCTGCCGGCGGGGCGCTCCATTACCGCGACGCTGCCCGCGCGCACCCAGCCGTGCGCGGCCAGCGCCGCCAGCACGGCGTCGATCTCGGCGGCGCCGACGTCGTAGGGCGGGTCGGCGAGCACCAGATCGACCGCGGTCGCGGTGCCGCCGGCCAGCACGGCCGCGACCGCGCCGCGGCGCAGCGTCGCACCGGGCAGCCCCAGGGTGTCGATGTTGCGGGCGATCACCGCCGCGGCGCGCGGGTCGGACTCGACGAACAGCGCGGTCGCGGCGCCGCGGGAGAGCGCCTCCAGACCCAGGGCGCCCGAACCGGCATAGAGGTCCAGCACCGCCAGGCCGGTCAGCTCGCGGCGCGCGGCCAGGATGTTGAACAGCGATTCGCGGACCCGGTCGGTGGTGGGCCGGGTGCCCCGGGGCGGCACGGCGAGGCGGCGCCCCCCGGCCACGCCGCCGATGATCCGGGTCATCCGCGCGCCCCTACAGCAGCGTCGACCAATAGTCCCAGAACCGGACCATGATCAGCAGAAACACCGCGGTGAACCACAGCGCGACGATCGACCACCGCCACTGGAACAGCAGCCAGCCCGGGCCGGACCGGCTGTCCCCCAGCGCAGGGCGGTAGGCGATCGAGGCGACCACCACCAGCAGCGCGATGGTCACCACCCACACCACCATGCAGTACGGGCACAGCGCGCCGATGCGATACAGGCTCTGGAAGATCAGCCAGTGCACGAACACCGCGCCGACCACCAGACCCGCCGTCAGTCCGATCCAATACCATTGCGGCAGAACCACTTTCGTCACCGCCAGCAGGCCGGTGACCACCACCACGGTGAACGCCACCAGGCCGAGCAGCGGGTTGGGGAAGCCCAGCAGCGACGCCTGCGGGGTGATCATCACCGACCCGCAGGACAGGATCGGGTTGATGTTGCAGGACGGCACATACGCCGGGTCGAGCAGGATGTCGATCTTCTCCAGCGTCAGCGTCACCGACGCGACCAGGCCGATCACCCCGGCGACCAGCACCGACCAGGCGCTCAGCGCCGGCACTGCCGGCCCGGCCGGCGAATCCGGGGTCAGGCCGGTCGCTTCCGTCGCCACCGCACCGGTCACATGGCGGCCGGCGCGACCGCGCCGTCCAGCCCCGGGATGTCGCCCACGATCTCCTTGATCTTGCCGACCAGGGCATCGGGCGTGGACGGGTCGTAGTCCTCGCCGTTGATCTTGATCGTCGGCGTGGCGCGGATCTTGGCGGCCGCCGCCTCGCCGGTGACCTTGGCGATGTACTTGCCGCTGTTGATGCAGTCCGGAACCTTGCCCACCACGCCGGATTCGCGGGCGAGCTCGATCAGCCGCGCGTTGTCCGGGAACGTCTTGCCGGTCTCGCTGGGCTGGATGGCGGTGCTGAACAAAGCGGTGTGGAACCGGCGGAACGCGTCCAGGGACTCGTCGGCGACGCACAGCGCCGCGGCGCCGGCCCGCGACGAATAGTTCTGGTTTCGCGGGCTGTCGAGGATCGACACCATGGAGTAGTCGGCCGCGATGGCGCCGAGGTCGATCAGCTTGGACACCGTGGGGCCGAAGGTGCGCTCGAAGTTGCCGCAGGCCGGGCACAGGAAGTCCTCGTAGAGGGTCACGACGGCCTTGGGGTTGCTGCTGCCGGGCTGGGTGATCAGCTTGCTCGACGTCACCCGCACGGTGTCGCCGGCGCCGGTGGGCCCGGCCTTCTTGTGGTGCGAGGTCACGATGTAGAAGACCAGGGCGACGGCGAAGATGACGACGAACGCGGTGCCGCCGATCTGGACGAGTCGCCCGGACTTACCGCCGGAGGCCGACTTCATGTCGAATCGCGGGGGACGTTTGGGGTTGTCGGCCACGGGTTCCCTGATCTTTCGTCACTCGAGTTGTCGGTCTGCCGACAAAGCGATCGGACAAGGCGCCTCTAGATTACCGGCGCCGCCCGTCGCACGGATCAGACCCGGCTCAGGTGCGCGCGCAGCGCCGAGATCAACTCGCTGGTGGCCACCATGCTGTCGCCGCCGAGCTGGAACAGGTTGGCGAAGCCGTGCGTCAGCGAACCCAGGTACCGCAGGTCCACCGGGGTGCCGGCGGCGCGCAGCGCCTCGGCGTAGCTCTGGCCCTCGTCGCGCAGCGGGTCGAAGCCGGCCACCGCGATCAGCGCCGGGGCCAGGCCGGCGAGCGATTCGGCCAGCGCCGGCGATACCCGCGGGTCCGTCCGGTCCAGCCCCGAGTTCCGCAGGTACTGCGATTCGAACCAGTCGATGTCGCGCTTGGTCAGCAGGAAGCCGCGGGAGAACAGGCTCAGCGACCGGGTCCGGGCGGTGAAGTCGGTGCGCGGGTAGATCAGCCACTGCAGCACCGGTGCCGGGCCGCCCGCGTCGCGGGCCAGCTGGCTGACGACGGCGGCCAGGTTGCCGCCGGCGCTGTCGCCGCCGACCGCCACCCGCCCGGGGATCGCGCCCAGCTCGCCGGCATGCTCATGCGCCCAGGTGAAGGCGGCGTACGCGTCGTCGATGGCGGCCGGCGCGGGATGCTCGGGCGCCAGCCGGTAGTCGATCGACAGCACGTGGATGCCGGCGTCGCGGCAGGTCAGCCGGCACAGCGAGTCGTGGGTGTCCAGGTCGCCGATCGACCAGCCGCCGCCGTGGTAGAAGACCAGCAGCGGGGCCTGGGTCTCGCCGCCGGCGGGCCGATAGTGCCGCGCCGGGATGTCGCCGGCCGGGCCGGGCAGCGCCAGTTCGGCGACGTCGACGTGGATCTGCGGGCCGGGGAACCCCACCGTGGACTCGTGCATCTGGGCGCGGGACAGCTCGGGGTCGTCGTCGACCACCAGGCCGTCGATGCCGACGGCGCGCAGACCGGACAGCATCAGCTGCAGGGTCGGGTCGAGCGTGTTGCCGTCGATGATGACCGAGCGGCCGCGCACCAGGCCGCGGCGCACGGCGGTCGGGATCCACGGGATGACCTTGACCCCGACGCTGGTGACTGCGCCCTGGATGCGGTTGGTCAGCGGCATCGACCCGCGCTGTACGCCGGGGTCGACGGGTGCGGTGTCGGTCAGCGGCTTGGTCATGGAGCTACTCCCCCTCGCACGAACGTGGTACCGCCCGACGGCGAACGGTTGTTCACTGCCGCGTCGTCGCCGTCGTCACGGAGGCTAACTGTACGTGGTGGCCCGCCCGGTGCTGAAGGGCGCGGATGGACACCTGCCCAGGTCGTGGTGAGGAGACATTTGCTCACTCGGTAAGATCGTGATCCCAAAGTCGGTGAAGCCTTCACGGATTGCGAGCAACTTCGACGTGTTCGATTTCGATTTCGGCGCCGAAACGGCGTTGACCTCCTCGCGCGATGACGGCCCCCGGCTCGATGCACACGAACGTTTGACTTCACAGGCAGGTGAATGAATTGACTGGCGAGTCGGGCTCCGCCGCACCCTCGATTGCTCTCAACGACGAAAACACGATGCCGGTGCTGGGCCTCGGTGTCGCGGAGTTGTCGGATGACGAGACCGAACGCGCGGTGTCGGCGGCGCTGGAGGTCGGCTGCCGGCTCATCGACACCGCCGCGGCCTACGGCAACGAGGCCGCCGTCGGGCGCGCCATCGCCGCCTCGGGGATCCCGCGCGCCGAGCTGTTCGTCACCACCAAGCTGGCCACCTCCGACCAGGGCTTCAAAGGGGCGATGGACGCCTGCGAGGCCAGCCTGGAGCGGCTCGGGCTGGACTACGTCGACCTGTACCTGATTCACTGGCCGGCCCCCGCGCTGGGCACCTACGTGAACTCCTTCGGCGGCATGATCCAGTCCCGCGGCAACGGCCACGCCCGCTCGATCGGCGTCTCCAACTTCACCGAGGAGTACCTGACGACGGTCATCGACCTCACGTTCGTCACCCCGGCGGTCAACCAGATCGAGCTGCACCCGCTGCTCAACCAGGAAGCGCTGCGCAAGACCAACGCCGAGCACAACGTGGTCACCCAGTCCTATACGCCACTGGCGCTGGGCAAGCTGAACGACCACCCGACGGTGAACTCGGTGGCCGCCGAATACGGCAAGACCGCGTCGCAGGTGCTGCTGCGGTGGAACCTGCAGTTGGGCAACGCGGTGATCTTCCGGTCGGCCAACGCCGAGCACATCGCCAGCGACTTCGACGTGTTCGACTTCGAGCTGGCCGCCGAGCACATGGACGCCATCAACGCGCTCAACGACGGCACCCGGCTGCGCCCGGACCCCGACACCTACGAGGGCTCCTAACCGCTACCCCGCGGGGCAGGTGGCCGCGGCCTGACGCAGCACACCGGTGGACGCCTGGTCCACCGGCAGAGCATAGCCGCGCAGCACCGCGATGAACTGCATGGCGTACTGGCAGTGGAACGCCGCGTTCGGCGGCATCCACTGCGCGGGCGCCGCATCGCCCTTGTCCTGGTTGGCCTGCCCGTCGACGGCCAGCAGGTTGGCCGGATCGTTGGCGAACCGCAGCCGCTCGGGCCCCGGCCACGCGTAGGCGCCCATGTCCCAGGCGTAGGCGAGCGGGACGATGTGGTCGATCTGGACGGACTCGCCGACCTTGGGGCCGCGCTGGAAGGCGATGGTCTTGTTGGTGTACGGGTCGTGCAGCGTGCCGGTGGCCACCGCGTCCGGACACCGCTTGACCGACACATACGTCTTGTCGACGAGATCGCGGTTGAGGATGTCGTCGCGGGTGTCACATCCGTTGTGCCCCATGGGCGCATCGTTGTCGTCGTCCCAGGCGTCGCCGAACGCCGAGCGCAGGTAGTCGTAGCGATGCTGGCGCACCGGCAGCACCGCGATGCCGGCCAGCACGTCGGTGCCCGGCTGCACGGTCGGAACGTCCGCGCGCGCAGCGTATTCGGCGGCATGCCGGGTCGAGGAGCCGACGGCCTGGTAGGCGACCAGCACGGCCAGCGCGGCGGCCGCGGCCAGCCACAGCAGCACCTTGCGGTTGACGTTCATGACTTGTCCAGGTATTCGATGCGGTCGGTGTCGGTGAATCGTGCGGCCAGCACCGACAATCCGGGGTCGAAGCGGTTACCGGCGTAAGCCTGGACGCAGAAGTCGCGGGCGGCCTCGATGTACTCCTGGTGGTCGGCCAGACTCAGCAGCCGCAGCGTGACCGCCCTGCCGGACTGGTTGCGGCCCAACACATCTCCCTCCCGTCGCTCCTTGAGGTCGAGGTCGGCCAGCGCGAAGCCGTCCATCGTCTCGGCCACCGCGGTCAGCCGCCGGCCGGCCGGCGAGTCCGGCGCGGCCCAGCTGGCGAACAGGCACAGGCTGGGATGCTCGCCGCGCCCGATCCGCCCGCGCAGCTGGTGCAGCTGGCTGATGCCGAACCGGTCGGCGTCCATCACCAGCATGACGGTGGCGTTGGGGACGTCCACGCCCACCTCGATCACGGTGGTACACACCAGCACATCGATGTCGCCGGCGCGGAACGCGGCCATCACGGCGTCCTTCTCCTCGGCCGAGAGCCGGCCGTGCATCAGTCCGAGCCGCAGCTGCGCCAGCTCCTGGGAGCGCAGCCGGGCGTAGAGCCCCTCGGCGGTTTCGGGCGCCTTGGCGTTCTGGTCCGCCGCCCCGTCGTCGTCGCTCTCGTCGATGCGCGCCGCCACCACGTAGGCCTGACGCCCGGCGGCCACCTCTTCGCCGATGCGCCGCCACGCCCGACCCAACCAGGCGGGCTTGTCCTTGACGAAGATGACGTTGCTGGTGATGGGCTGGCGCCCGCGCGGAAGTTCGCGCAGCGTCGAGGTTTCCAGGTCTCCGTACACGGTGAGCGCCACGGTGCGCGGTATCGGCGTCGCCGTCATCACCAGCAGATGCGGCGTCACCCCGGGACGGGCCTTGGCGCGCAACCGATCTCGCTGCTCGACACCGAAGCGGTGCTGTTCGTCGACCACCACCATGCCCAGGTTGTGGAACTCCACCGCGTCCTGCAGCAACGCGTGGGTACCGACGACGATCCCCACCTGGCCGCCGGCCACCTCGTCGCGCACCTGTTTCTTCTGCGCCGCGGTCATCGACCCGCTGAGCAACGCCAACCTTGTGGCGTTGTCAGCCCCACCCAGCTGGCCGGCCATCGCCAACGGGCCGAGCACGTCGCGGATCGACCGAAGATGTTGCGCAGCAAGCACTTCCGTCGGCGCCAGCAGCGCGCACTGGTAGCCGGCGTCGACCATCTGCAGCATCGCCAGCACCGAGACGATGGTCTTGCCGGAGCCCACCTCGCCCTGCAGCAGCCGATTCAGCGGCCGGGTCGACGCGAGCCCGTCGGACAGCACGTCCAGCACCTCCCGCTGTCCGGCGGTCAACTCGAAGGGCAAGCGCCGCAACAGTTCCGCGGCCAGCCCGTCCGGGCGGGGCGGGGCCGGCGGCCCGGATTCGGAGAGCTCGCCGTGCCGGCGGGCCACCAGCGCCCACTGCAAACCCACGGCCTCGTCGAAGGTCAGGCGCTCGCGTGCCCGCTGCCGGCGGGCCTCGCTCTCGGCGAGATGGATGTCGCGCAGCGCCTGGTCCTCGCACACCAGGTCGAATTTCGCGCGCAGCGGCTCGGGCAGCGGGTCGGGCACCGGGTCGAGCACGTCGAGCACCAGGCGCACGCACGAAAAGATGTCCCAGCTCTGCATTTTCGTGCTGGCCGGATAGATCGGGAAGAAGTGGCGTTCGTAGGCGTCCAGCACCTCTTCGCCGCTGGCGCCGGAGGCGTTGGCGATGTTCATCAGGGATCGGGTGCCCTTGTTGCGGCCGTCCGGGGAGTCGAGGATGAGGAAGGCCGGGTGCGTGAGCTGCATGACGTTCTTGAAGAAGCCCACCTCGCCGGAGAGCATCACCTTGGTGCCCTCGGTGAGGCCCTTTTTCAGGTAGTTCGCGTTGAAGAAGGTGGCGGTCACCTTGTTGCGGCCCGCACCCAGCGTGATGCGGTGGCACACCTTCTTCGGGGTTTTCTTCATCGGCCACGTCTTGGTTTCGGTGATCGTGTCGATGATGGTGATGTGCTCGCCGGCCGGCGGCCGCTCGTCGTCGGCGCCCCAGCGGCTCGCCCCCTCGGTGTAGCTGCGCGGGTAGTGGCGCAGCAGGTCGTCGACGGTGCGGATGCCGAACAACTCCTCGAGCTGTTCGGCGGCCTTGGCTCCCACCACGAAGTCCAGCCGGTCGGTCAGCGAGGCCATCGCTATTCGACCCCGATCAGCAGCACGTCGCCGTGGTGGCCGGTGCGGTAGGTGACCAGCTCGGTGCCCGGGTGATGGTCGTGCATGTGTTCTTCCAGGATGTCGACGACCGCGCCGGCATGAGCATCCGAGCCGTCGGCGTCGAGGCCGGCGCCCAGCAACACCGTCACCAGGTCGCCGCCCGAGGCCAGCAGCAGATCGAGCAGGCCGATCGCCGCCCCGACCGCGTCGGCGGCCACGATCAGCACCTCACCGCCGGCGATGCCCAGGCCGTCGCCGGGCCGGCAGCTCCCCGCCCAGGTCAACGCGGTCTCGGTGGCGATGCGCACCGAGCCGTGCCGCGCCGCCCCGGCGGCGCGGGCCATGGTGTAGCCGTCGTCGACGGCCTGCCGGCCGGTGTCGTGCACGGCCAGCGCGGCCAGCCCCTGCACCATCGACTCGGTCGGGATGGGCACCACGTCGATGCCCCAGCCGATGGCCGCGGTGCAGCCGGCGACCAGCTCCTCGGCGGCCACATAACCGTTGGGCAGCACCATCACCTGCGCGGCGCCGGTGTCGACGACGGCCCGCATCAGCTGGTGCGCGCTGATCGTGGTCACCGGGTCGGCCGCGGCCGGGTCACGCTGCAGCACGCAGGCGCCCTCGCCGGAGAACAGGCCGGCCGCGCCGTCGCCGTCGACGACGGCCAGCACCGCGCGTTCCCGCGTCCAGCCGCCCGCGGGCAGCCCGGGGCCGCCGGAGCTCAACGCCGAGATCACGATGCGGCTGAGCCGTCCGGCCGCCAGCCCGGCTTCCACGGCGGCGCCGGCATCGTCGGTATGCACGTGCACCGAATAGGTGTGCTGGGCCGACGACGGCGCCGAGGCGATGCCGACCGAATCGCCCAGCTCGGTGAGCCGGTCGCGCAGCGCGTCGGCCGCCGCGGGCGCGCAGTCGTCCAGCCGGTACATCACCTCGAACTGCGGCGCCGGGCGGGGCGCGGCGGCCTCCGGTGCGGCCGTCCGCGGCGCGAGCCGGTAGACGGTGCGGGCCGGCGCCTGCCCGGTGATGGTGGTGCGCAGGGCGTCCAGCAGCACCAGCAGCCCCCGCCCGCCTGCGTCCACGGCGCCGGCGTCGGCCAGCACGTCGAGCTGCTCGGGCGTCTTCTCCAGGGCGATCACCGCCGCGTCGCCGGCGGCGATGACCGCCGCGGTGACTCCCTCGCCGGCCCGTGCGCACTGCGCCACGGCGGTGGCGGCCGCGCGCAGCACCGAGACGATGGTCCCCGGGATCTCCTCACCACCCATCGAGGCGATGACCAGCTCCACGCCGCGCTGCAGCGCCGCACCCAGCACGGCCGCCTCGATGTGCGCCAGCTGACCGCCGGCCCGGGCGGCGGCCGTCGCGGTGACGTCGGCGACGCCGCGCAGGATCTGCGACAGGATCACCCCGGAGTTGCCGCGGGCGCCGTTCAGCGCGCCGGTGGACAGCGCCGCGGCGGCCCGGGCGACGCAGCCGGGGCCGCCGGCCGCCTGCAGCTCGGCCAGCGCCGAGCGCATGGTGAACAGCATGTTGGCGCCGGTGTCGGAGTCGGCGACGGGGAAGACGTTGAGCCGGTTGATCTCGTCGATGTGGGTGATCAGGTCACTGACGGCGGTGTGCGCCCAGTCCCGCAGGGCCGCCGCGTCCAGCGGACGATCGTGCGAGGTCCACGAACTGCCCAGGGTTACCCACCTCCTCTGCGCCGCCACCCGGTGGGCGCCAGCGTAGCCCGGCGACGCGGGCGCTGCGCCCGGTTACTCCCCGCCGGTGAGGAAGATCGGGTACCGCGGGCGCGGCTAATAACCCTGCCGGATACCGGGATTGGCCTGCCCCACCAGCAGCCGCTGATTGCTGCCGTCGGGGCTGACGCCGTAGCGGCTCATCTGATAGTTCATCGACGCGCACGCGGCGGCCACCGGATCCCACGCCGAATTCGACGTCCCCGGCTGGTGGAAGGCCGCGAACGTGTCCGGCATCAGCTGCCACGGGCCCCGCGTGGCGTGCAGCGGGCCGCCGTCGAGCTGGGCCGGCCCATACGCGTTGCTGTCGGCCAGGTTGATCGCCGCCGAGTGAAACTGGGATTCGTGGTCGGCGATCGTCATCATGCCGTCGATCCAGCGGCCACGGGCCGACGCGTCGGTGACCCCGATCCGCGTCAGCGCCTCCTCGAGGTAGCCGCGGATCGCCTCGGGGCCGTCCGCCCACGCTCCGCGACCGTCGAACGCGACCTGGCGCAGCTGGATACCGCCACGCACGGCGGCCACCTCGTGCACCGCGGGACGGGGCTCCGCGGGCGGCCACCACCACGTCGGCGCGGCCCGAGGGGCTCGCGATGCTCTCGGGCCGGGGCCGCCCTGGCCGATGTCGGACTGCCCGCCCACCGCCGTCGGGCAATTGACCGACTCGCTACCGATGGCGAGACTGCCCAGGGCCGCCACCACCGCGTAGGCCGTCGCCATTCGGCGCAGCCTCAAAACCCACCGTCGTACGTCCACCGGAGAGCCACGCCGGGTTTCGGCGCGGGCTGGACCGGCGGTGTTTTCGGCGCGCGCAACCACCCCGCGCACTCCCCTCGAACTGCCGATATTTGCTTCCCAGCCTCATCCGCAGCTCCGCGCGGGCCGGCACCGCCGGGAAGAAGACTTCAGCCCAACCGGCGCGCCTTCCGCGCCTGGTACAGGCAGCGACCGCGCCGACCATCGGCGGCGCCGCCATCCTAACGACCGCGCGCGCCGGCAACCTCGCTGCGAGCCGGTATTGTGATCGACTCCATGTCGGCGGCGGGCATGGCTCCAGCGCACAGTGACCGCACGTCAGCGTTTTGGTGGTTGCCCCGACAGTCGGTATCCTCGGTTGGGCCCGGGCGAACCCGGGCCGTCCCGGCCGCGGAGGCAGACCGCCGAGCCGGACCCCGAGATTTGAGGAGCTTGAACCATGGCCGCTGTGTGCGACATCTGCGGGAAAGGCCCCGGCTTCGGCAAGTCGGTGTCGCACTCCCACCGCCGCACCAGCCGCCGGTGGAACCCGAACGTCCAGACGGTGCACGCGGTCGCCCGTCCGGGCGGCAACAAGCAGCGCCTCAACGTGTGCACCTCGTGCATCAAGGCTGGCAAGGTCGTCCGGGGCTGACCAGTCCCGTCGCTCACATGACGACGTGGCCGGCGTCCACCGGGATGGCCACCCCCGTCACGTAGCGTGACCGCGGCCCGGCCAGCCACAGCACCGCCTCGGTGACGTCGCGCGACTCGACCAGCGGCACCTCGGGCAGCAGGGTCTGCGACAGCGCCGGGTTCGGATTCTCCAGCATCCGGTTCACCACGAAATCGTTGAGGATCATCGGCGTCGCGACCCCGCTCGGGTGTACCGAGTTCACCCGAATCTTCTGCGGCGCATAGGCATTCGCCGCCGAGCGCATCAGGCCGACCACACCGTGTTTGGACGCGGCGTAGGCGAACATCGCCGCGCTGCCGTCGCCGCCGCGCCCGGTCAGACCCTGCGACGAACTGACCAGCACCACCGAGCCGCCGCGGCCCTTGCGCACGATCGAGGGCACCGTCGCCAGCATGGTGTGCCACACGCCCTTGAGGTTGGTGTCGACGATCGTGTTGAACACCGGTTCGGACTCGGCCTCGGTGACGCCGATGGCCACCACCCCGGCGTTGGCGACGACGACGTCGATGTCGCCGAGCCGGTCGATGCCCGCCTGCACCCCGGCCCGCAACGCCTGCAGGTCGCGGACGTCGGCGATCACCGGAACCGCTGCGCGGCCTGCGGATTCGACCAGCCGCACGGTTTCGGCGAGCTCGGCGTCGGTGCCCAGGGCGTAGGGAATGGCCGGCAGGTCGGCGCAGATGTCGACGACGATGACGTCGGCGCCCTGCTGCGCCAGCGCGACGGCGTGGCTGCGGCCCTGCCCGCGCGCGGCGCCGGTGACGACGGCGACCGTGTTGTCGAATTCGCCCATGGCCGACCTCCCTAGACCCTCAGTTCCGTGCCGGTCTCGCGCTCGGCGAAGGCCACCAGTCGCGCGGCCGTGTCGTAATCGCAGGCCAGCGGGGTGCGCCCGATCAGCACCGGGCCGCCGCGCAGCCCGAACCTGCCGCTGACCCCGACGTAGCTGCCGGGCGGGATCGGCTCGCTGATGCAGTACAGGGTGGGCGCCGCGCCCTCGTCGATGTCGTTGGCCAGCCGGTCGGCCACCATTTTGACCGCCTTGTGCGCCGCCGCCTTCAGCGGCGCGTCGCCCAGGTTGGACAGGTTCGACGCCACCCAACCCGGGTGGGTCAGCTGGGTGACGATCGGCGACCCCGCCGCGCGCAGCCGGCGGTCCAGCTCGAGCCCCCACAGCATGACCGCGAGCTTGGACTGCGCGTAGGCGCCCAGCCGGGTCCACTTGTGCCGGCGCAGATGCAGGTCGTCGAGGTGCAGCGTCGCCGAGCGGTGCGCGTCGGAGCCGACGTTGATGATCTGGCTGCGCACCTTGGGCAGCAGCAGGTTGGTCAGCGCGAACGGCCCGAGCAGGTTGGTGCCCAGCGTCATCTCGAAGCCGTCGACCGTCTCGGTGCGCCGGTCGGTCAGGGCGCCGGCGTTGTTGATCAGGATGTCCACCGGCGCCTCGATCCGGTCGGCGAAGGCGCGCACCGACGACAGGTCGGCCAGGTCGAGCTTTTCCACGGCGGTCGACCCGCCCATCTGGGCCGCGCGTTGCTTCCCGAGTTCGGTGTTGCGCACGGCCAGGATCACCTCGGCGCCGGCCTTGGCCAAGGCACGGGCGGTGCCCAGCCCGACGCCGTTGGTGGCTCCTGTCACGATCACGCGTTTGCCGGTGAGGTCGCCCAGCCGGTCCGGGGTCCACGGTATGGTCACGGCGAACCAGAGTAATGGTCGGTTCTATGTAAGTTGGGCCGGTTCTGCCAACATAAGAGCCGACGACTCCCGAGGCGGTTCGACATGACTGACAGCGCCACCGAGATCACCAACCTCATCTACACCTACGCGCAGCTGCTCGACGGCGGCGACCTGGACGGGGTGGCCCGGCTCTTCGAACACGGCCGCATCTGCGGCGTGCAGGACGGCCCGCCGGAAACGGTGTTCGCCGGTTCGGCCCGGGTGCGCCAGATGTACGAGGTGGCCACCCGCATCTACGAGGACGGCACCCCGAAGACCAAACACAACACCACCAACGTGCAGCTCGACATCGACGAGGAGCGGGGCACCGCGCGCAGCACCTCCTACTACTGCGTCACCCAGGCCACGCCCGAGCTGCCGCTGCAGGTCATCGTCACCGGGCATTACCAGGACACGTTCCACCGGGTGGACGGCGCCTGGTGCTTCGAGAGCCGGACCATGTTCGTCGACCAGGTCGGCGACGTCAGCCACCATCTGAAGTTCTGACCAGGTGGACCCCTTCGACCCGGACGCCGTGCTGGCCGACTACGGGCTGCGGCCCGAGCAGGTGGACGAGCCATTTACCTTGTACCGCAAGCGTTTTGGTGAATACATTGGAGGAGCAGCCGATGCCTGAGCACCCGGTCGCGACCCGCTCCCAGCACGAGCAGGAACTGGCCGCGCTCGATTTGATCGAGCACCCGACCGTCAGGGCCGCCTACCGGTCGGTGGCGCAGACCTGGCTGGGCCGGGCCAACGCGTCGGACGCGATGCGCGCACGGTTCGACGACGCGTTCGCCGAGGTGATGTTCTCGGCGGCGATCTGG
>Ga0164242_10005641_pt1 | contig 13911 bp, 5 predicted proteins | sample OricomgcompostMG_FD_108783 | JGI IMG/M metagenome (GOLD analysis project Ga0164242, IMG submission 108783) | Miracle-Growth compost microbial communities from Emeryville, California, USA - Original compost - Miracle growth compost (MG) ...
CTTGACCTTTTTGTTAACTGAAAATTCCTTTCGAAGCAGCGGCAGTACATCATTGCCCTTATTCCAACGAGGATCTCTATGGTCAGAGATGGCTGGCACGATCTTTAAAGAATCCCGCATTTTATTGTATGCAATCCACTGTGCTCCTTTCCAATCTGCCGTCGAAAGTAACCCCATCTGCCAACTGCCTATCTGGCTCCAGGCAGATGTCTGTTGCTGGTTTGCCCAAACCATAACTTTCCAATAATAGGTCTTGGCAGACTGCAGCTTATTGCCTGCAAAACTGACCTGAATCGACTGGTCTGTAAATACTTTTTTAGAGTCCCAAATGTTACCTACATTTTTTTGAAGCAACAATGAATCATCTGCGACAAGAATACGATAGGCAGTCTGTAACGTGCCCCGCTTTGGCGAATAGAGTAACCAGCTAAAACGCGGTGCTGCGGCTTCAATCCCTATAGGATTCTCCTTGTATTCACATTTCAGATGACCAACTTCTAATCCCTTTGAAGACTGTGCAATTAACTGCATGGAGGTCAAAAAGCAAAAAACCAAGAACAAAATAAACCGGTAAATTGTCTGATTTAATTTCATATTCATAACTTAATTAAATATTACTGCACTTTATTAGCATTAGCTGGTTCACTACTAATCGTTACCGGTCCAAGTAATCCTGAAGTGACTAATGGAGAATGCTTATCAAAATAGTTCCAACTCGTGAAACAATACCGCCCTTTGGAGGGCCGCTGCTCTCCTTTAAGGAACCATTCGGGAAAAGATTTCAAAAAATGTCCTTCGCGGTGACCCGGCAACCATTCACAATCTGCAGGTTCCTGTTCATCACCTATGAGGCGGTTGGCCCATACATTGGTAACGGCGATTTCAAGAATATTATTGTTTTTAAGCAGGCCTGCCGGAATCTGGATGCGCCAGGGCGCCGTCCATACAACGCCCAAGTCCTGACCGTTGAGCTTCACCCGGGCAATATGTTTGACCGTTCCCAGGTTTAGGAACAGCCTTGGCTGATCTTCAACAGATTTCAAATTAAACTTAAATGAATGTTTATAGACCGCTGTGCCGCTAAAATATTTAATCCCTGGTATGGCGCTTTTTGTCCAGTCCTGCAACGTATCAAAAATAACGGCGTTTTTAGGACCTCCCCAACGCGGATCAAACTGAACCGCCCAAGGTCCCTGCAAGGTATACAATCTATTTTCAGGCAAAAAATTCAGTTGTTCAAGGCTTTCAGGTCGAGTGGCCATTTTGGTTATTTTTTTTCTAAAAACGATAAAAAAGCTCTGCGCTTTATCAAACGCCAATGGAATAACCGTTCGACCCGTATTTGTCTGGGTAAATCCAGGCAAATCCCTTCTTTGCCCAGTAACAGGATCCCATAATTCAGGTTGCCTGCCTTTGATTTTAAAGCTACACATGGCCTTTCCAGCACTTCGCGCTACATTCGCCACAAAATAAATATCCACGCTGTCTAGTTTACGGTGTATGTGCCTAATTGTAATACTATCTAACTGCTGTTCCACCTGAAAATCATCAGGCGAGGACTCTTCAATATGCCCCCACTGCAATAAGGCCTGACAGCGCTGCCAGTACTTGACCATGGCCTTGGCTGGTTTCCACCAGGTCTGCGTCCGGTCAAAGTGTGTCCCCCACTCCCCCATTGTCAACCCAGGTTGATATTTGTCATCCCAAGGTTGTTGCACAAATCGGTGAATGACCAAACGGTTTACTCCGTCGCAAAATGCAGCGTCACCAATAGGTTTTAACCATTCAGGTGATTTATCCCATTTACTATCATGGGGATCACTGGTGAACGCCTCTGCTTCTATAATATTTTGGCCCGACTCCCTGAGTGCCTGAACAGTCGGTTTGAGTTCAAAAGGAGAATAATTTCCACCGAATGTCCAAAATTCAGTCATGACCCGGTCGACATAAGGCATAATTTCATTTTGCCGCCAGGGGCCTCCGTAAGGCTCACACAAAAAAGTAAGATTGGCCGCATTTAGTTTTTTGGACAAGGTCGCAAAATAAACATCCCTATATAAATCCTTGATGGTTACATCAAAATCCTTTCTAAAAATAAGCGAATCCTTCACATTACGCCCCACTATTCTTCCTGCAAATACAGGCAGATAGGGTATCAGGTCGTATCCTCTTCTGGATTTAAATTCCTCCGGCATTTTCGGGGTCCAGGTAGGTGTTCCCGCTTCGTAGCTATCAAAATGGACACTTTCAAAACCAGTGCCAATCAAATCTCCTAAATGACGCTTAATCTCCCCAATTACGTGATCTATATGAAAGTTAACAGCCTTCTGACTCATTTTATCGCATTCTAACCCGGTAGCCTGCCACTGGGCTGGTTGAATATAGGTTCCGGTGGTGGTATGCCCAAAACGGTATATAATCCATTTTCCTTCAGGAACAATCCAATCCAACGCACCATCCTCTTTCACTTTGGAGGTCAGATTAATTACTCTCCCTACAGGAACAATACCTGTAGCGGGTAGGGCAAGCACAGCGATATCTTTATAATAGGTGCTTCGAGCCTCCACTTCCGGAATCTCTACCCGACCATTTTTGTGGTTGTAAATAGGAAAAGGTGTGTGGCCACGTGGATTGACCCTGGGTCGCTTAATTTGTAAATGCATGCGTTTACCGCCACTAACGGTATCGCTGGACCAACAAATTTCCTGCATAGACAATTCGGGGGTAATCCAAGGACCGCCACTGGATTCATAGCCCGGACAATTAAACATCCCAAAATCCATTCCCAGTCTTTTAGATTCCGTGGCCGCATATCGTACCATTTTCCACCATGGCTCCGTCCAGGCAATAACGTCTGGTGTAGGACTGTTCTTAATGATGCCCGCCCAGGGTGTAGTAACATCAGCCAGGCTAAACATTGTGGTGCTGCTAAATCCTTCCTTTTTGAGCGCTTCCAGATCTTTGGTAATGCCTTCTTTACTTATATTAGATCCCATCCACATCCATAAAACACCAGGGTAAGCACTTTTGGGTGGATCCAGAAACAGTTTTTCTGGATTTGTAACCGATAAAGCTACCTTATTAACAGTTATCTGCTGACCAAAGAGCTTGATACAGTTGCTAGACACCACAAATACGCCAAAAAATAGTATAAATAGTTGCTTACCCATAGGTTTAATTGTTTTAAAAGATTTGCATGAAAACTCTTTCCCAAAATAAAAGGACAGCGTGTTATTTCTCAAAATTGTCCGATAAAACACCCCGCCAATTTATAACTATAACATTACCATGGAATAATTTAATTGCTTTCATAACCAGGATTTTGTGTTAATTTGGGATTGATATCCATTTCAGATTGCGGAATTGGGAAAAGCAACCGATCTGTAGTGATATCAGTATAGGCATTGGCAGGCAAATATGATTCCTGCTGTTTAATTTTAACACCGAAAGCCTTCATAACTTTAACAGCCTGACCCGTTCTGACAAGATCCAGCCAACGGTGATTCTCAAATGCCAGTTCTACTCGCCGTTCTTTGGCGATGGCTTCCCTTAACTCCTCTTGTGAAGTTGCAGAGGTGGCCGAAAGGCCAGCTCTTGCCCGAACCTGATTTAAATAAGTGGTGGCATCAGTGGTCTTACCCTCCTCATTAAGGCATTCTGAGAGTAGTAACAATACATCCCCATAACGATAAACGATCCAATCATCCCCCGTGTTATTGAACTGTGCGTAGGGGCCATGTGTATATTTCTTACAATAAGTATCAGCAACGGTATGACCATCACCATCCACATAACTAAACCCGATGGTCGCATCCTTGCGCTTATCGCCTGGCTCATAGGCTGCTATAAGATCAGGCGTTGGCTTGTTCCAGCCGCCCGTCGTTTGATTATTACCTGCAACGCCTAAGACATTAACAACATTACTGATATTTGGCGCAAACTGGAAGGCAAAATTGCCGTTTTGACCTTGAGATCCAGCCATATACTGCACTTCAAATATCGATTCCGCTGTATTGCGTTTTGAAAATATATCGGCATAATTAGGCATCAGACTATACCCCAATTGAGTCACATCATTAAGCACAGATTCTGCTTCCGGATACCGTTTTAGCGTCATATAAACATAACCAAGTAATGTCTCGGCTGAACCTTTGGTCACCATGCCAACGGTCGTCTGCTTAACTGGAAGTAAGGAAGCTGCACTGGTTGCATCTGATATTATTTGCTTATATACATCCTCGGCCGATGAACGTGGCAGCGCTGTCTGCTGAACGGAACTGACTTCTGTCAGATGCAGCGGCACCCCGCCATAATATTGTACCAGCTCAAAATAATAAAATGCCCTGAGAAACTGCGCCTGACCTTTAAGGTTGTCTTTAGTGGATTGATCAATTGTAGATGCATCAATTCTTACCAGGATCGCATTAGTCCTGGCAATACCCACATAACAATTTGCGTATTTATTCAGACCATTCATATTAATTGAGATGTCCATAAATCCAGAGATATTCCACTTATCGCTAAACTGGCCACCCTGGAGGCCCGGACTGGGAAAATAGGTGGCATTATCAGAGCGCATTTCTCCCATAACATAAGCGTCATTATAGATGTTATGCAAAGGCGCATAAGCACCCACAACCGCCTGTGTATAGTCATCGGCCGTTTTAAAAAACGTGCCTTCTGTGACGGCCGTTTTTGGAAGCAATTCAATAAAGCTTTTCTGACAGGCGGTCAGACTAAGTATACATACCGCTAATATCATATATGTTTTCATAATAGTATTATTATTTCTGTTAATTCAATTGATACGACTATTTCAGGGTGACATTTACGCCAAGACTCATCGTCCTTGGCACAGGATAAGAAGTATTGTCTATTCCGATATTAAGAGGGTCATTACCATTGCCACTTACTTCTGGATTTGCTCCTTTATATTTGGTAAAGACAAATAGCTGCTGTGCACTCACATAAAAACGTACCTTTTTAATATAATTATTATTCTTACTAATTGGGAGGGTGTACCCTAAGGTTACATTTTTAACAGTCAGGAAACTAGCGTCACTAACCCAGCGAGAATTTGTGTACCTGGCGAGCGCCGTACTCACGACTACACGAGGGTGCACGCCGGCTCCTGGATCTTCTGGGGATTTCCACCTGTCGGCCACATCTTTGGTCACGTTAAATACCCCATCCAGGTTCTGGATATATTCCAAAGTCCGGTTCTGCAAATCTCCGCCGTAAGCACCTGAAATAACAATTCCCAAATCAAAATGCTTATAGTAAAGATTATTTGTCATCCCATAGGTAAAATCGGGATTAGGATTGCCAATAAAAGTCTGATCTTTAAGATCAATCACGCCATCCCCATTTATATCGGCATACTTTACTGTTCCAACATCTGAGGGAGAATCACTGCCAAGGTATTTGGGGGAATTATCAAAATCAGCCTGATCTTTATAAACGCCGATAAATTTATATCCATAGAAAGCACCGATAGGATGGCCAATCATTTCAATATTTGGATCATTGGTGTTTCTGGGTAAGTAACTGCCATAAGGTCCCAAATTGATAATCTTACTGCGTACAAAACTAATATTGAAATTAGTCGACCATTTTAACTCTCCTACTGTATTTTGACTATTTATAGCAAATTCATGCCCATGAAACTGCAGTTCGCCAACATTATCTGATATACTTGAAAATCCTGATTCCTGCGGCACGCCTACATTGTAAAGCAAAGCAGTTGTTGTCTTGTGGAAGTAATCATAGTTAAAGCTAATACGTCCACTAAATATACTGAAGTCAGCTCCCATATCGAATTGTCTGGATTTCTCCCACGTTAGGTTATTGTTTCCTATATTAGAAATTGAAGTGCCTGGTGCCAGATTCCCGTCAAAGGTATAATTGGATATTTGCGTACCAGCAACAAAGCCATAATTACGAATATCAAAATTGCCGTTTTCCCCATATCCAGCTCTCAATTTAAGATCTGAGAAAAATGAAGATTTTGCCATAAAAGGTTCTTCCAACACATTCCATCCTACTGAAAGGGCCGGAAAATTGCCGTATTTTACATTCGGTGCAAACCGGGAAGACCCATCTCTTCTATAAGAGGCGGACACCAGGTATCTGTTTTTATAATTGTAATTCAATCTGGAGACAAAAGAGGCCAGTGACCATTCCTGTATATCATATTGCGGGTTATTAAATTCTGTAGCTGCAGCCAAGGAAGAAATATTGTCATTAGGGAATCCATATCCAGATTCACGATTAAAATCCGAATGATATTTTTGTGCAGTATACCCAATCAGCGCATCAAAATTATGACCATTTACAGATTTCTTGTAATTAAGCGTATTTTCTGTCAGCCATGAATAGTAAATACTACTATAGGTACCAGCATTAGCCACAATGGGCGGAGGTGCAAATAATCCACCGGTTGTGGACGGATTCCACTGTTGATTCTGTTCGTTCACATAATCAATATTGATCGTTGACTTAAAGTTTAAATCCTTAATGATCTCAATATTAGCATAAGCATTGGACAATAGTCTGCCTTTTTGGGTCTTATTGGTCGACTCTGTTGCGACTCTGTACCAATTGGGATTATCAAAAAGCCCCGGTGAGGTCGAGGTAAGCGGCAGACTTCCATCAGGATTAATATAGGGAGAAATCGGAGAACTGGCGATCGCATTCTGAATAATACCACCACCAAAAATGTTTCCATCAGAATTCCCGTTATTCAATATCTCAAAAGTAGGCGCTACATTAAGCCCAATACTCAGTTTATCATTGAACTTATATTGCGTATTGACACGCACCGAATACCTCTTGTAATTGGATGCAATCAGCACACCATCCTGATTAAGATAACCCATAGTGACAGTGGTCGAGGATTTTGCACTACCTGTATTTAATGCTAAGTTGTAACTTTCAATGGGCGCATTACGCAATAAGACATCATACCAATTCGTCCCTTTACCTGCATATTCAGACGGATTTTTATATTCATCCGGCATACTGGTCGCTTGTCCCAAACGGATCTTTTCATTGAAAACATCTTGTTCATACTGCGCAAATTCCTCGGCATTCATCATATCAGGCCGGCCACGCATGGGTACACTCTGAATGCCATAAAATCCGTCAAAAGTAATCGAGTTTTCTCCAGGTTTTGCATGTTTTGTTGTAATGATAACGACACCGTTAGCTGCTCTGGATCCATATAAAGCTGTGGAAGATGCATCTTTCAAAATGGTAAAACTTTCGATTTCTTCAGGGTTCAAATTATTAATACTACTAACCAGCGGCACTCCATCTACCACATACAAAGGCTGTGAACTTGCTCCAAATGAAGCAGCTCCACGAATGCGAATAGACATACCCTGTCCTGGAACACCAGTAGTCTGATTCACCTGCACTCCAGGCGTTTTTCCTTGAATACTTTGCGCAAATTGAGTAACTGGCTGATCCTTTACATCATCCGCTTGAATAGAAGTGACTGAACCAGTGATATCGGCTTTCTTTTGTGAACCATAAGCAACCACAATAACATCATCGCTGTTCTGGGTGGCCATACTTAACTGGACATCCAAGCGTGTTTGGCCTTTAATATCAACCTCTTTAGGCGCATAACCAATATAACTAATTATTAATGTCGCGTGTTCGCTTGAGACACTAATCTGGAATTTTCCGTCAGAGCCAGTCGTTACGCCGTTTTTGGCACCTTTCTCCTGCACAGAAGCACCCACCAAGATTTCACCTGAGACAGATGTAACAATGCCGGACACGACAAAAGAAGCGCCTGTACGATTGTTGTTGACCACTACCTGCGCCTCTATACCACAGACAAAAATAAAAAAAAGCAAAGTGCAGCCTAGCTTCAATTTGGCAGGGAGTGAAAAAATTAATTTTTTGAATATTTTCATAATCACGGTTTATTTTAAAATCATTAATTGATTGGTGTAGGCATGTTTGAAATATATTGCGCAATTGACATATCCTGAGCGAATAGTCTTCTGAGCGCGATACTCCATAGTATATTTTATATCAAATAATTATTCAAAAGAAGTTCAATGTGTATTGGTATTTCATCAATAATTTATGTAGGTCACTTAAAAATAGCTCTTTGCAATTTTTTTCAAATCCGCTATAGACTTCTTCTGTAAATCAAATTTAAGTTGCCTTAATTGAGAATAGATATAGAATATGATATTTCAATTGTATAAAATGGTATCTATAAAAATTTTTAAAATAACTCAGTTCCCATATTAAAAACTATATCGATTAATGCTACTTTTATCTAGCAAACTTGCACTACTTGAACATCTAATAATTGTCCTAATTTACGGAGCTCATCGCTGATATGACCGGTACCCACGGCACAGTGGTGTGCAGGTCCATAACTATTCCAGTCATTTACAAATCTACGCGCACCAATAGAGAAACGATACCTGCTATTTGTATTGCCAATTTCCAGTATTGGACCTGGTACGGACTCTCCTTCTGCAACCAAAAACATCATTTTCCCGTCCATCTGTTCCACAACAGACAACAAGGTTACCGGACCATTTCTGACAGACATTTCAACAGATAATCCTTGGCCCACTTTTCCATGGTATACCTGCAGTGGACGCACTTTTGTTTTACCCTCGGCAATGCCTATATGACCGGGACCATCATGTCCCATTAACACGATGTCTGCCTTAAAATCAATGGCGTAATACTCTGTAAAAGAACCGCCCACGCCAAAACTGTCAAGAATCTTCATGGCCTGGCAATTTTTAATTTCATACTCCCCTGCAACGGGTATGCCTTTGGCCGTAAGTAAGGAATTGCCCAGAATAATAGAACTAATAACGTTTTCATTTTCCTCCCCAGAAATGCCTTTATAGTAATAAGCCAATGAACCCAAGTGATGGTTTTCGACAAGGTGGTCCAACGCAATAGATGTTTTTGCTGCTCTGACCAACTCTTCCTTTGCGCAATCAGGCTGGATATCAAACTCCCTATAGAATTGCTGAATCCGATCCGCAACTTCTACATCAGAAACACTACGACGTAACACAGCTAGTTCGTCCACTTCAATGAGCTCAATATGGCCGCCGAAAGTGGCATATTGCTGGGTAAGATCAGTATAGATATCCAACATCCCACTGTAATAATGTCCCATACAACCCAGACGATTACTCGCCATGATACTCATTACTTTAGCGGCCTTTATCCAGCTGCGCACTTCATTCCAGCAAATTGGATCATCATGGAGCATCCCTGTGATTTGATGAAATTTAATGCCAGTCCGCTTAAATACATTGGCCAACTCAGGAACCGGACAGGCAGCACAATAGGTTAACCACTCTGCAGTCATTTTCCTACGGTCATTTAATTGATTAAAAGCAGCATAATTAATGGAAGACTCAGGTGACAGGTTTAATATAATAACCGGCACTTTGGCACGTTGAACCACAGGTAAAACAGTAGAAGAAAGAGCATAGGTACTTACATACAAAAAAATAAGTTCAACCCCCTCGCTTCTGAAGGCATTTCCCGCCTGAAAGGCTTTGTCTGGATTGTCAATAAGCCCCAGATTAATAATTGAAGCATTCATTTTGCTAAGTTTTTCTTCTACAACCGATAAGTGCTGAAGTAGTCTTTCTTGCAATTCTTCAAATTGTACCCAATAGGTATCTAGACCAATACTGAACAGACCAATTTTCAATAAATTTTGTTCCATTGATTATATTTAATTTTTAGATGTTTACTTAGATAGAATAATTTATTTTACACCCCCTTTATGTTTGATTAATTTTAATTCCTTTCTGGCCAATCCTTCCACTACTCGGTCCTATTTAATTTTCAACCAAAATTTGTCGTTCATGCCTATTAAAGTGTCAACGCATGCTCAAATTTACCTGATTGAATACGCAGTATATTGCGGAAATTGATATAACAGTTATATTAATTGACAGACCCTCGGATTTATAACAACTGTGTATAAGTCGTATCAGTAAAAAGCAACCATATAAAATTGATGAAAGATAAATAGCGTACAAGATAATAATTGCAAAGCCAAGCCATAGCGACTCCATTACAAGCGCCAATACAAAAAAAATGAGCCTAGAGAAGCGCTGAATAAACAAAAAAAGTATTAACCAATTAACCCGAAGCAAGGCGCAGCCAGATAGACAAACAATATATTTGGGGAGAAATGCAGAAAGATAAAGCAGTATTGGAAGATTTTAAAAAACGACCAATGGATTTATTCAGATATTAACTGGCGTCTATTCGTTAAATAGGCAAGCAATTTTAAAAGTTTTTCGGTTATCTGAACCGAATTAAGCAAGCTGATTATAACTGAAGATAAATTGGATGATAATTCCTGGTACATTCGGTTTTTACAGCAGGCCGCTTACCAGCCTTAATAAACTAGGGTCTTATTTCACTTTTTGACAAAAAATTTGTATTTTATGGCATACCGCTTCAATTATTGTTAATATTACTTAACTTTAAAATTCCGAGGATGAAATTAATATGATCAATGCGGTTACCCCTTATAAGGGCTTGGACTCCAATGGAATATTTTAATTATAGAAATCGAAAGGATGAATAATTATTTTAAATATCTACCCGTCAGCAAGGACGACGAAAATTGGGGGCTTTGCGTCGTCAACGCAGGTTGTACGCAAATCAGACCCAATGGGCTCTATCCTTTTGAATCTCATCCTGCGCATCACTATTTTAACTGGACATTTGGACGTGTGCTGGATGAATATCAAATTATCTATATTACTAAAGGCCAAGGCGTTTTTGAATCCAATCATTGTCCAAAAGTAGAAATCACCCCTGGTACGATTATACTTTTGTTTCCTGGAGAAAGACACAGATATAAACCTAACTGTGAAACAGGTTGGGATGAATATTGGATCGGACTAAAAGGCAATGTTATAGATAATCTTGTTCAAAAACAATTTTTGAATAAGCAGAATCCCTGTTTGTCCATTGGATTAAACGAAAATATTTTTAATCTGTTTCTACATATTATCGAAGTTACAAAAACAGAAAATGTTGGTTATCAACAACTCATTTCTGGAGCCGCTTTTCATCTAATTGGATTAATCCATTCAACGGTCAAGCATAATGCAATGGCCTGTGAAAGCAAGGAATTGGTGGTTGAAGAAGCAAGGATACTATTTCGTGCTAATATTAATTCAGATTATTCTGCGGAAATGGCTGCAAAGGACTTATCTGTTGGCTATTCGTGGTTTAGGAAGATCTTCAAAAATCATACAGGTTTATCCCCGGGTCAATATTACATCCAATTGAAAATAGAACGGGCTAAAGAGCTTTTAAATAACCCTGAAATCCCCATTAAGGAAATAGCCTATGAATTGGCATTTCAAAACTATTTTTATTTTTCAACCTTATTCAAAAAGAAGACAGGTCTGACCCCTAGCGACTACAGAAAACGCATGATTGGTCATCACATTGATGGCGACCAGATACAATCTGACATCGAAATACAATTAAATATGTAGGTCTGACTAATCCTTTCCCTATTGGATACGAATTAGATTATCACATAAGTACGGGAGTGTGTGCCTTTTAGGGCCAAATATTCCTTTTCCTTTATCACAGTTGCCTTTATTAAACTTCACCAATGCATATTTGAAACAAAACCAATTTCGATTTTAGTTTCAGTTAATGGCATCGTAAGTTTTATACGCTTCAATATCCCTACCCTATACACCTTTCACCAGCCAAGTTGGCATTTCTCGTAATGTAATGGTCTGTAGTGACGCTTCAAAATCATATAAAGGCACTTCTCATTACCGCTAAATCGCCACTCTTGAAATTACATACAGGCAGATTTGTAATTATTTAATTGCCCCTCCTTTTCAAAGGATTGAAGGGTTGCCTGTCCTTCTTATTCCAATAACACCTTTCCTAAATGCACCACATCCGCTGTATGCCAGTGGAGGACAATTTTAAGAAATCTTTTTGAAACAGCGTTGCATTTATTATCCTACATTTGCCAAATGCAACAACATTGCATTTATTTAAGTATTCAATTCATATGGCAAAATATAAAGGCTTTACCCTGCTGTGCGCGATCATTCTCTCTAGTGTGTTATTCGTTTACGGGCAAAAAAGTCATTATGTACTTTCATTACTTATTAAAGATCAACAAAATGGTCATATCCTCCCTGGTACTACCATTAAAATAGGTGCAATTGAGTTATTAGCAGACGATAAGGGAATAGTCACTTATACTCAGTCCACTTTAAGGAGCTTTCACGCTTTAATTACGCATACAGGCTATGATCCACTGAATATTCATTTTTTTCCAAAGCAGTCCATGGAAAAAGATACGCTTTACTTATCCGCCTCTGACAGACAGCTGCAGCAAATAACGGTTAGGGGCTATAGAATGAAAAGTGGCGTGAATGCACTCGCGCCTGCCACGACACTTACCGCCAGCGATCTGGATAAATCCAGGGGGGCAAACCTTGCCAAAATCCTAGAGGCAATTCCTGGGTTAAATATTCTCCAAACCGGTAATACAATTGGTAAGCCGGTAATTGATGGATTATATGGCAACCGCGTTCTAGTCATCAATAATGGGGTAAAACTGGAAGGCCAACAATGGGGTGTTGAACACGCACCAGAGATTGACCCGTCCCTTGCACAACAAATTACCGTGGTTAAAGGTGCAGATGGTGTAAGATATGGGGCGGAAGCATTGGGGGGCGCCATATTACTAGACCCGCCTCCTCTTCCCTTTTATGATTCGGCATTCCATGGAGAAATTGCCCTAAACGGTGTTTCCAACGGAAGGGGCGGTTCGGGTTCTGCTATGTTGAGTAGTAGTTTCAAGAGATTGCCAGCATTAGCATGGCGACTACAAGGTTCTTACAATAAGTTGGGCAATTTTAGGGCGAAGGATTATTTTTTGGAAAATACCGGCATGGAGCAAAAAAACTTTTCCGGTGCCTTGGGATATCAAGGAGCACACTACGGCGGTCAGTTTTTTTTTAGCCAGTACCAGACAAGTCTGGGCATATTTATCGGTTCCGATATTGGTAGCGTGGCTGATTTATATGCCCGCATCCATGCTACAGGCCCCTTTGAAAAAGGGGAATTTAGCTATGACTATCGCGCCCCTTATCAAAAGGTAAAACATCAGCTATTGAAGGGCGATCTCTATTATATTACAGTGTCTGGCAGCCGTTTTGAGATAAAATATTACCTGCAAAAGGATTTCCGCAGTGAATATGACAAACGCCGATCAACAAGAGCAACTATTCCTATTACGGATTTACATTTGACAACAAACACCCTCGAGGGGAGTTGGCAAAAAATTTTTGCGGGCAAATGGCACAGTACCGCTGGTATCAGCTTCAGGGGCCAAAGTAATTACAATGACACCATTACACTAGCCAATCCTGTTATTCCAAATTATAGTGCTAATTCCGTGGGCCTATTTGGTATTGAGCGACTTTCCTTGAACAAAAAAGTAGAATTAGAAGCCGGCATGCGTTTTGATTATCAGGCATTCAACGCTGCCGGCAAACGCTATCTCTATTTATATTATGATAAGGACGGCAATATTGTGCCTAACGCAGAAGTACCCTTTCGCCATGACACCTTAAGGCTTCACGGAGGATATCATGATTATGGCGGCGATCGTAAATTCAAAAGCTACTCGTTTATAACTGGTGCACTATGGCGCCCAAGTACATATTGGCTGGTAAGATCCAATCTGGGGCTTGCCTGGCGCGCACCGAATCCAGAGGAGTTATATAGCTTTGGATTGCACCAAAGCGTTAGTTCGATTGAATATGGCGACAGCACACTAAAAAGTGAACAGGGGTATAAATGGATAACGACTATTTCAAAATCTGGCTCCAGATTTGA
>Ga0164242_10005642_pt1 | contig 13908 bp, 21 predicted proteins | sample OricomgcompostMG_FD_108783 | JGI IMG/M metagenome (GOLD analysis project Ga0164242, IMG submission 108783) | Miracle-Growth compost microbial communities from Emeryville, California, USA - Original compost - Miracle growth compost (MG) ...
GCTCCTATCCTCGACCCAAATATTAGTGAAGACCAGCTCGAGTTTATTTACGGTCTAATGGCCAATATTTTACTTCAACTTCTCAGGCTGAAACTTTCCGGGATCAGCCCCTTGGTCGATAAAAAAGGGCGGTATCTCGGCCAGTGCCCGTCCCCTAATCCAGAACGTGAACGATCTTATCGAGTTTACAGGCTTACCGCCCTCCCGATTACCCTCTCAACCCTTCGGCTGTATGGAGAAATGGTAGTTATAATTAGTGTTTCTGCCGACGTGCTCATGCATCAGTTTGCCTTTCAGCATGACGACGATATAATATAGATGACATGGACGATGCTCACAACAAATAGATCTCCCACCAGATTTTAAAGAATCTCGTAGCATAGGGGTGTTTAATCCCCAGTCAGAAGGGGTTTTAGGCTGTGGTTAGACGACCTTGAGCCCGTCTAACCTCTTAAGTCGACCACCACTTCAAAGTTGCGGGGGTTATAGATTGGAAATTTGCCCACGCCGCTCCTGCGCGGTCCACGTTTGACTCTCGATGGTGGCTGATACTGAGAGAACGTGGTGGCCAGAAGGGTACCTAGACGGACAAGGAGGCTGTAGCTCGTTTCGTTAAGGAGTTTATTTAAGTTACTCATTGAATACATCACACACGCACACACTCTGAGGCGTTGAAATCTCACCAACTGCCTATTATCAAGCCGTAGGCGTTAACAAGAGTACTTATGCCGTTGAACTACCTAACCTCCGGCGGTGCTAGAACACACGAATCCCCTTCTGTTTTACATCATTACTCGATGTTGTAGCTAACCGTATCACCATCACAAGCGCTAGAAGGTCGTGGGTGAGCCCTAGTATCGTTTGCCTACCTGCCTACGTAGTCTGTGGGGATATATGACGAGCGGGAACGTTACTAGTTCGTATCTACTTAAGTAGGTAGGTAGGTAGGTAGGAATGAGACAGGAGTGTGAAAATGGGTGATGGAAGCACCGGACCTAAAATTGTGCGTATTTTGCGTCCACGAAATTCAGATGAGCGTCTCAGCGCTTGTTACCTGCCTATGTACAGCGTAATGATTTTCGCCGAGCGCGGAGTAAGCTATCGGCCAGACCCTCGGCGGTAAGGTTAGCCCGCACTTAGTATCCGACAAGACTTAAGTATCCGAAGGTATTCGATTCGCCTGCGACTATAATAAACCCAACGGAACCAACAGTTTATTAATCGAAACCCGCAACCTGACTGAGTTTAACACATCATGGCTTCCCCCGACTCTCACGACGATACCCTCCTAGCGAGTCTCTCGACAACACCGCTAGAGGATGCTATCCAACCTGACCTCCTCACCTCAGCGCTCTCCAAACCCCCTTTCGTCACCTTACCTGGTGCGCTCAACCTCCGCGACGTCGGTGCATTCGCTCCGGACCATGTCGCGCCAGGCAAAGTCTTCCGCTCGGGCACACTAGACTTCATGCCTGCGCCTTCCCGACCATCCTTGCGGTCGAAATTGGGCGTGTCGAGGGTGTATGACTTCCGGCGTGACGACGAGGTGAAAGCGGGGCGCCTCGAGATTGATGGTGTCCGTGTGATGGCATGCCCATATAAGGACGGTGCAGAGAAGCCGCTGCCTATTGTGGTATCAGATTTTGCGCCTTCGGAGGATGGCGAGATTGGAGAAGGGTATCGGAAGATGTACGATGATATCCTCACCGGTTATACGACGGGGTTCAGGTTGGTATTTGAAGGACTGTGTGCTATGGAGGAGGGAGAGGCGGTGCTGTTCCACTGCACTGGTAAGCTACCTATCTGCATCTGCCATCCACTCTTCTCCAGGGGTTTTCGGCGCAAGATCTCTAAGGATGATACTGACAGGCTCTCAGCTGGAAAAGACCGTACCGGTGTTATGTCGGCACTCATCCTCGACTTGATGGGTGTGCCAGCCGAGCGAATCGGGCTGGAGTATGCGCTAACGCGGATCGGGACGGAACCCTTCCGTGAGAAGCTCCTACCCGTAGCCCTAAAGAGCTACGGGAGCGCTACGACCGCTACGCCCGGGGCCACTGAAGGAAATGTGGACAAGAAAGAGGGGCAAGGAGGGTTCGACTTGAGCAGTCCTGGTCTCCGGGAGGCGCTAGGCACGAATGCGGCAGTCATGGTTGACTTTATCGATCACCTTCAGCGGAAGTACGGCGGCGCGCAGGGGTACATGATGGGTCAGCTGGGGTTTTCAGAGGAGGAAGTTGGACAGATACGGGATAGGCTGAAGGCGAGGGGAGGAGAAGAAGCCACTTAGCCGCCTGTGACGTTGCCTTTGATCTGCAGCGGGTGTGATTGCCACAAAACAAGCAGGTTCAACCCACCTAACCTAGGTAGGCACACACCCGTATCCTACCTTGCACCACCTTGCGAGGTAGGTAATAGTGGAACTGCAGTTCTAAAGAAGGATGCTTTCCCCACAGCCAAACCTGGCCGCAGCTACCACAACGGCCACTCCCACATGTATGCTCATCACTCGTGCACATGTTCATGGGGGCTGACCTACGTGTCCAATCAGTCTAAGCATGCCAAGGCAACGTACGATGTCTGTCAGATATCGTAAAATGGAGGTCATTTGTTTCAAACCATAAGCTGTCGGGGGTTGGACACCCAATTTGTGGTGATATTTGCTGCCGCTCTAGCCGCTTAGCGGACACCCAGTCTCGACGCTGGGTCAGAGTGCGCGCTGGTCCTGTCCCTGGACTGTTACGTGCACTACACCGCTGGAACTGGATAATATCATAGCTAAATACCCAGGGATTGTTTGGGGAGGGAACTCTAGGCAAGCCGGTGGAGTCGTCCCAGAAACGCTTTTGTCTTATGAGTGAACTTTGTCCCGAGTAAATCGGACCCTGGATGACAAGGTCTCTGAGGGATGGAAAATTGCACGATAATTACAAAGAGGTGTTGATAGGAAAGGTTATTACGAGAGGAATATCGTTAGATCGATGTAGGTACCGAGAGGAGGGTACACAGCATATTATGCTGTGCCCTGTGGTATTGGGAGATGAATCAAAGTTAGGTACCAACCCAGGTACGGGTATCTACATACCTATGTATTATAAAAGGCATCAAAATCAGATCCTGCTGAACAATCTGGGGTGAATGGAGGATGCTGAGACGCCAATGGCCGAGCAATAGGAACCCCAAGAAGGAAGACCAGGGTTGTTAACCACAACGCGTTAGAAATAGCAACGACAGCTTCGCAAAGCAGCTAGCCTCCAAAAGATGCAACCACGTTGTCACGCCAGTCGCCCTCCCGTCAATCTTCCTCGCTGCTGCCATCAGAGTCCTCGATGACAAACGCCGCCGAGCCAGTCGTGTACTTGGGGACCTTGTAGTCTGGCGCCGGCACAACGGGGTAGAGCCTCTGTCCTCCTCCACGCCGGCCCTTGTTGTTGCCCCCAACCCCGAACGCTGCCTCCCAAGGCGCGCTCATGGCGGGCGGCACGGCCCAGCCCAGACGCGAGTTGCGCAGCCACAGCCGCAGCAGGTGGCGGCGGGTTCCACCTCCGTCTCCGTCACGGTCGGCGTCGACGTATGAATCCCGCGCGTGCAGGAGCGCCCAGTTGTTGACGAAAACGATATCGCCGGTCTGTGTGTTCAGGGGCAGGCGGTGTCGGGTCGCGGTAGCGGAGAGGGCGGCGAGTGCATGCTGTTGCATCGGCGTGAGGACTGGGACGGCGCTGGTGGTTCGCGCCGTGGTAGAGGTCGTTGGTTGTCGACCCAGGCGTCCGGGGTCGGCGCTGATCATGAATTTTCCGTTGTGGTATTGCATAAGGGGCGCGAGAACGTGGCGGGAGGTTTTGCCTGACCTAAGTTGGTGGTGTAGTTTGTTAGTTTCAGATAGTTATAACAACGAAGAGACCAGCGGAAGGTTTGAAGAAAAGAAAAGTGTAAGTTAACAGTTGGATTGGCCAGTTGGGTTTGAATAGAGCCTTGACGGCCTCCGGATCGGTCTTAGAAAGTTCGCAGAAGAGCTTCGAGGCGGAGGCGAGATACGTGTTGCCTCCTTTTCCAGCGCACTGGCGAACCTGCAGAGCCAAGATATCTGTTCCCATATCGTTATGGAAAGGCTAAACATTGGTTAACAACCTCGACGTACTTCCAACTCCGGGAAAGAACAACTAACCAAGCCTGAGTTGGTGTGGATTCCGTGACGGAGGGCGTGGGGGACTCTCCAGTGTTTGGAGTCGGTAATGTGGGCTTTTCGAGGCCAGTTAGTCTTTGAAAACGAATCGAGATCGATTCGGGCGGCGGCAATAGGGGCTCTAAAACCAACGTACTTATCATATTCCCCTTCCGATCCTGAATGCCCCTAATGTCTCCGATGTAATCTGCGAGTCCTAGGAAGATGGTGAGGTTGTCCTCGGCCGAGTAGAGCGCTGGTTCCAAGCCCCGAATCACAACGAAGCCGCATCCTCGGTGGATGTCAATTGCAGCACGCTCGAGTCGCTCCTTGAGTGCCGGAAGGGGAAAATTGTTGCGGTTGACTTCGTCTCCATCGAGTTGGAGTTCTGGGGGTGGTTAATTAGGCCTTGTTTACAAATAGGGGCTATCGAAGGAGGGGATGAAGAAGTTGAGATGCTAACCCTTGAACGCGCGGAGGGCTTCCTCGATCTTGATAATCTCCTCGTTGCTGAGCTGGAGGACAAAGGAATCCTGTTTCGGGGAGCTGGCAAGGTCGGACCCAGTCCAGGTCCATGGCTCGCTGGCCACCCAGGTCGCCAGGCCAGTAAAATCGTCCGAGGCACCCACCTTCCCGTCCGGATGCACTCCACCGTAATCACCTAGCGGGTGTCCTGCCTGAGCAGTCATATTCAGCCAGATCTCTATCAACTGTTCGGGATTGATGCCAGATCTAAGGGTGGGGATTGTTCGGGTGGGTTTAGTTGGAGGGCTTCGAGGTAATGCTGTATTGCCACGCGCGGGTATATTATATCTGGCGAGGAACGGTAGTGATTCCCAGGCAGTTGCGATTCACTCGCGGCGAGGAGGGAATGTGTCACGTCGCCATCGCTACTATCGGTTAAGAAGCCCGCACACCCCCTCTGGATACCCTCCTCTTCAGCCATTTACTTCCGCAGAGCCTCAACTTTCCTTTTCTGTGAACTTGATGGAGGCAGGGATTCCTGGTCTAGGTAATGAGTAGCTAATTAAATCACCTGCTCGGTCCTGTCTCACGGCTTCCCCGAGGCTTGTGGTTGCTCATCAGTCGGCCCCAGGACACCGATCCAACCGCCGCATGGGGTTTGGCCAACGGTTGTCGAGGAAGATCCTGCAAGTATGCATACTAGAAGTGTCAGGAGGTCATTACAAGGCTGTTGGTCCTATATTCAGTCACATAAAGGATGCCATCCTCCGGAAGCGAAGCTCTGGGCCGAGCATCTGCGAGGCTTCTGAGCCTAGTAGCCCGCTCTCGGCCCGTGGGGAAGGACGCAGAGCGGGTAGGAGTGGGCATTCTAGAAACCAAGACATGCTATTGCCTCGCAGCCGTATAGCAGACTAGTAGAGGCATAGGTTTTGGCGATGCATGGAGGCTAAGGAGAGGGGTACCAAGAGCCACCACTTTTCGTGATGGCTACACCGGAGGTCGACGCCTCTCTTATTTCTTAGGGGAAGAGGACAAGGTGCTTCAACTTCTCATCCCACGCAAGGTAATATAATATACGCTCGGCCCTTGGGTCTTATTGACATGGTTACAGCTACAACGCGGCCCAATGGTGCCAAGGGTTGCCAGCTGCTCAGTGAGGAATGCATGTAGTACTGGTAGGCGGCACGGGGGAGACACGTTGACAAAGGAGCGTTAATTCCGGGGGTTAATAGTGTTGCCGCAGACTATCCTTAACTTAGGTAGCCTATCTGCCCGAGATCCCTGGAAGGAACGAGTAGAAACTTGAAATAATTGACTACCTACTACCGGGGGTTGATTGGTAGCGTGGTAACGAGAATCAAATAGGAGGCGACGCTTAGCTCGGAGACACCAGGTAGTGCAGGCACGGCACGCACGAAGCACGGGGGAAACAGTCCCCGGTCTTGGGCATCTAGCGCTAAACTATGCGGATCGGTCCGCTCGACTCCAATAGCGCGCGGGAGTCCCGTCATCGGCAGGAGACGCACCATTTTTCCGAATGCCGTAACTCGTCGTGACCTTCAACCAACGGCCTAGGACTGCTGCGGTTAGGTTCATCCTCCAGCGAAAACGATTGCATGAGGACGGCTGGGCCGACGACGATGAGCGGCCGGTCATGTTAGCAATCGGACAGCCACCCTCTTCTCCTGGATCGGCTGAGGGCCGATCCCTTAGTTGTACGCCTCGGATCGAGAACTAGTGTAACGCGGCGGCTGAGGTCACCGCGTGAGATTGAAACCGGCGAGTGAGATGGGTATAGACGCGAACTGCGGTCACGTACATTGTGGCTGCGCAAGGGCGCCCTTGATTGGCTGACTCGGTCATGGATGCCCAGCCCAGATTGTGCAGAAAACAATGAAGATGGGACCATTCTTAGCAATAATTCCCCGAGCAAGGGAGCAAGGATGGGCGTGCCCCCAAATCTCGACGGGAAGATACGTGGCTGTCGAGGCTCGCTTGATCCAAGCGGACGAGGACGTTCGTTGTGTTGCAGCGCAGTTGGTGTGTGGTATGTTGGTGCTTGTCCAGAGGTGACCGTCTTCAGTTTGGGATTAGCCTCATGTATGCCGTGAGAATTTTGCGTAAAGCCCATCCGCTGGCTTCGTCCACGGCCGAATCACAATGAGACGGGGGCCATCGCGAGGTTCGAATGATCCAGTTTTGCTGCCAGATCTTCCTGCACCTGAAGAGGCTTCCGAAGATCCGCGGCGCCCTAACGATTGGATCCAGCCTCGTTTCCAATCAGGCTCTCCGGCTTCGGTCCTCCTTCCTGTTCGTTCGATGATCGATCACGAAACTTGGCTGCTCGCTCCTTTACCCCCCTCCCCCGGGTCTTCTGAGTTTGGATTCGACTTGTCAGGCTGGTCGCTTCCACTTCAGGTCAAGTATAAAGCACGTCCCTCTGTGATTCGTGCATTCCTTTGCACACCTTCACCGGCTTCAACGACAGGGGTTTGCCTCACCGGCCCCGCGTTCCTTTTCCGTTGCGCACTTCGGGGGAGGAAAAACCTTGTTCTGACTTAGTAACCGCAGCGACCTCTCGGTGCCCGCCTCGCCCGACCACACAGCCTGACTTGAATTACCTTGCCAGGAAACCTCACAATCGCATTGCGTTGCCTTCGCTTGTCAGCAGGGACCACCCCACGGCCGGCAAATATCTGGAGCTTTTGTGGTGGCTTCGAGGCTGGGTAAAGCCATCCCGTCCAACAGATCTTGTTTTCCGGCGCCTCGTCCCGCTCGTTGGGTGAGCGTGTTGTCGCACCAGGGGTCCAATTCCCCGGTTCACTGCCCACTTTGCCACTCCACCGTAGCGGGCGGAAACGCATGGTTTCGCTGAGTGATAGCACACCCACCTCCCTCCCATGCGGTGAGATCCCCAGTGGCCCGGAACACCATCCAGTCTGCCTCGACTGTTCGTCGGGGGACCCCCCGCCAATCCAGCCGCGAGATCGCCCAGCCTCTCCTGGTAGCCCGGCTCTGCTTGGCTCGTTGGTCTGATACGGAGGGCCAGTCACAGTCCCAAAGGCCAAGGGCTTGACGGATTATCAGCAGGCGGGAAACAAATTATCGCATTTATTGACGAAAGGATCCACCTGACATTTGACTCGCCGGTTTCCATTCCTCGTGCACCTCGTGCGACCCACCGCTCTCGACCGCTACCCCCCCCTGAAACACCCACTTGTGCTTCACCGGGTTCAATCTACGGCCGGTGAAGCGTGTTACATCAAAACACTCGGACCTGGTTGGAAGTATCCCATTGTACATCCCATTCTTGGTTGTGGTTCTTTCTACCCCAGCCAGGTTGCCGGGTGGTGGCAGAGGCCCTGGCGAAGGTGGGACGGCAGCCGTGGTGGGCATCCGGGCCGGAACTTGGCGGGGACGGCCAGTGTAGTTCAAGGTCATTTTTACAGATGGACGGCTATCCCAATGGGGCGATTTTCTCGCCGGTAAAATCCCCTTTTCTTTCTTGTGTCGACCTTTTTCCCAAGTCCTCCTCCTACCCTGCTGTCGTTATGCCGCGCTATCACACCGAGCACTATTGACACTAGCCGTCCTCGTGCTCCAGTCCGCCCAGACCAGACCGAAGCGCCCCGGAAGCCAGCTTCATGCAGATATCCGGCGGCCATCAACAAGACCTTGGAGCGGAGGGGGACCACACGTAGTCGGCCACCCTATCGTTCAACCTCCTCAACCTCACTTCAACCAGTTCTATTCCAACCGTGGCGAATACCAGGCATTCGCGGCCGCGCCCTATGACACAAATCGGCCCAGCGAACCGCACATACCTTCCGTTGGTACTGGCCGTGAGCCCGCATCCACCGTTGATGTATCTTTTTACCGCCCGCACGGCCCAGGAGGAGGAGGGAACCGCATACCTTCCCTGCCCTTAGGGCCTACAGGTTCGGCCACTCAGATATCATCTTTCACACCGTTCCCAGCCGGGGCTGTAACCAATGTACCAGGATCGTTCACCGCACATGCTCCTAGCCACACGTGGTCCGTTGGACAGCCATATCACGACCTAACTGGTGGCGTTTCCTCACCCCTCCCCGTACATTCAGGCACTGGGTCGCTCTTTTCTGTGCAACCCACGGCGGGTTATAAGGCCCAAACCCAGCAGCAGCTCTCTCACGTTGACCCTCAACGGCCTGTGCTGTTTTCTCAGGTCCCGCCTAACCTCGAGTCGACAGCAGGCTGTCTCCCTCCGAGATATTCGTTCTTCGCCCACCCTCTCGCGCACCCTCCCATCCCCGATACCGGGGTGCCTTGCCATACCACCTCCGACAACTCGCGGGATACTTCATTATTCCACACCCCTTTACATCCAACGGTCCAGACCCCTGCTCACTTCACAGGGATATATTTTGGCTCAAGTCTACCTCAAAACTATTCACTGCCGCTTTTTATTCCGCCCAGCTCACCTGCTCTCTTCACCGTTGATTCCCATCACAGTCCAGTCGATGCAATGCCTGGTCACCGCCATGAGGATTCCGGTTACGTCAACATCGTCACAGGCCCCGATGTTCAGGCCACGGTCCCGGCGCCGTCGCCGGCCCTTTCGGACATTGACGAGACAGTTGTGGTAGACGAACTCCCAGCTACCGTACGGGAAACCCCTGAACAAACCCCACTAGAGAACCCGTTTGGCGCCCAGTCGCAGAATAGTTCCGTGGGGGACCTATCTTATCCGAGAGGCACCTCTCCTGACGAAGCTAAACCACCCGGGTCACCACCGCAGGATTTCGTAAATCTTTCCCTCCGCCACGGACAACTGTACGATGAAAAGAAAGGGGAGGGTGTTACCAACATCCATGCTCATTCATTGGTCAAGTCGACCGAACGAAAGCAAAGGGGCCCGCTTTCGAAGGAGCGGCGCGAGGATGCCTGTGCGGTCCGGAAGATGCGTGCCTGTTTTCGGTGCCATTCCCAGCGTATCCGCGTGAGTCAGCTTCTCCGGCCCCTTCCACTTGCTAAAAATTCGCAATACTCACCGAAAAGCAGTGTCGCACCGACAAAGGCCGCCCGGATGACCCCAACGCTCCTTGCCTCACCTGCCTCGGCGTCTCACAGACAAAGAAGGTTATCCACAATCTCCCGTGTGTTCGACTTAACGTGACTTCGATCGTCCTCTATCGTTCGGGCGGCTTGAATCTCACTCGCCGCTGGGAGGGAACCAAGGTCATGGACGTAGGCGACTGGGCAGACGACTCCGTCCGCGTCATCGACATATCTCTTGGCCTGTCCCCCACCCCCATGACCCTCCGTGTACGGAAGTTTCGTCCTAGAGATGGCGACGTCCTAAAGAGACGCTGGGTAGATAATGGCGTCTCCAAGGAGCAGGAACTGCCCCCGTACGCCCTAGCCGACGCCCACAAGACTGCAATCGACTTCAAGAAGTATCTTAGAGACCACGCATTCGATGGCCTGACAGAAGCTGTAAAGGACTCCGATGACTTAATCAGGAGAACGTATAATATGGTGTTGAACCACTATAGTTCTCTTCCTGTATGTTCTTATTCCTAACCAGATCTTGCCTTGTCTCGGCCTGACACTTTCATGCCACAGAACGAAGTAGTAGATGAAAAGACCCAGAACAAGAAACCCAACAAGGAAAAGAAACTTATGGCGGATTTGATCGAATTCTCATTTTCGATCAGTAAGCATCGTTTCAGGAAGCCCCTTTCCACATCGTCGCCTTCTAACAGATTTTACCAGGACACATGACCGGTTCGTCATGGATCTGCGGGGAAGAGACACTCGGTATGGAACCCTGCCGGGATCCTACCTACCCTCTTCGCAATAAACTCTCCCTTCCAAGAATGATCATTGCTCAATTTGACAGCATCCAGTGCGATGTCATTCTCAAAAGGTCGGGGCCATCGGTGCTGCGGCAACTTTTGGACTTTATCTACGACAACAACCCAGCAAATTGGTTTACCATCTACCTGGTTATCTTCATGCTTCTTCACGAAATCTCCCATTCCACAAAGGATAGGCGCCGCCATGCTCAGCAAAACCGAGCACAGGTAAATACTTCTTATGCCACAACTACCTGTGCTTTTCCGACTGTGTATTAACTATCTTATCCAGACCCGTTACGGCTCCTTGGGCCATTTTGTCGAACAGATGCAAGAAGGCGCCAATATACTCCTGGGTGTCTGGCAGTATTACAAATGTGTGGATTTGATGAAGGTTCAATGGGATGACCGGGCGAACACTCGCCTAAAGCACTTGCGTCCCGAGCAAGCACAGTTCGTCCAGTCAAGCACCCAAGCAATGACACAGAAACGTACGTCCATCGAACTCTCGAGCTCTGCGCATGCCCACACCAAGCCATTGGCTGACTAGCTCGTTATCTATAACAGTTGACACAATTCCTACAACCCCTGAGGAGGGCTGCTGGGAGCACCCTCTCTATTTTGTGTCTCACATGTTCAGCGAATGGTCACCGCTCCGCACGTACAATTACATGGCGGCATGATGAACGACTGGGAATGGGGCGTTAGGATAGACCGATCACCGGGCGTTTTCGAACTACTGGATTCCTATGGCGTATAGTCGACTATAATAGCAAGCAAGGGTACCACTCGAGCATCTAGCTCTGCCGACATACCCATTCATGCTTTGAGGTCCCTGGTAAAAGGTTTGTTATAAGGAGTTGGTTTCTTTTAGTTGCAGGAATTTAAAAGGAGAACTCGGAAGAGTTGAGGTCTGTTTAAGCGATGACTCTCTCTCGCTTACCATACGAACGGAGGCAATTTATGTCAAGAGTATAGACAAGAATGCTCGTGAAGTAGAACAAGCGGCTCGTCAAGAGGCACTGGGATACAGCTGCACCATGCCTCGCAAGGTGCTTCGCAGCCACCAAACACGGGTATAGGCATGAGAGGAAACTTAAGAACCCGTGTGGTTGCTTGTGTCTTTGGGCAGGAGGCATTGCTTTCAACACTACCACAGGGACGCAGTCATCGAGTTCCGGGGTTGGCGTCTTAGCTCCGTATACTCGTCGAGAGCCTAAAGCCTCCCCCGTGAGAAGTGTACCCTTCCCCCCATTCCGGGATCACATACAGTCCCTTGACGGGCATCTCTTTCGGGATGGTTGCAACCACCACGCGTAACCCACACATTTCCAACGCGACTTTGTGTTGATGTTTCATTGGTTACGCATCACTGCGAGCAGTAACCGCAATTGGTAAGATATCACGCCCATCTGCGTGCGGGCTCAATGATAACTGGTGGCCGGATTTCATCATTGCAGCCTGGTGCAGCTGCCTGTCGATGAAAGTGGACATCTAGCTGCCGCCGTCTGGACTCTAGGCGTTGTGGTACTTGCAAAGCCACCGCGAGGCTCTCTAGCTTGGTGGCTTCCTTGGAATGCAGTAGAATTTGACGGACATGGGAAACAGGGTCACAACAAGGAGATAGATCTCACAGCCTTGTTTAAGAATGAGCTTACTGCTTCTGTCTTTTATTTCTATACCCGAACTACATCAAAAACTACCCCCTAACTAGAGAAATCACCTAATGCCATGGCGGCCGAGATTGTTGGTCTAGCATCCGGCATTGTTGCGCTTATTGGGACGGCTAAGGCGGCTGGAAAAGTCGCAAAAGAAATACGTCGAATAAGGAGCGACGCCAAATGGGCTAAGAAGGATATCCAGAACCTTCAGATCGAACTCAAGCAGTATGAGAGCAGCGTCACGGCGACAGAATTTGCCCTCAGCCTAGCATGCAACGACCCGTCAAATTCGGAAGTGGTCCGCTTCCTCGAACAGGAGCAATTCAATCATCTTCTCATTCAGTCGTCTGAGGGGATTGGTGAGCGTATTAGAGATGCTCGGGATCGACTTCCCAACCTGAGAGGCACGCCCATTCCAGTCATTGCAAAGTGGTTAGTTTGGTCACTTTCAGCTAAGAAGGAGTTGATGGAGCTCCGGCCTCGCCTGGAGAGCGTCAAGACATGGCTGAGTGTTATCTTACACTCTGTTCAAATGACGCTGCTCTGCAAGGAACAAGAGACCCCCAAGCTGAGGCAACAGATGTAAGCCTTACTACCTACCTGATTTTAGTGTCTAGTATTTGAAGCGTAAGTTGCTGACAAGAGGCAAAGCAAGCGACTTCAACGAATAATCGACTCCCAAATCAAAACGATACTGATCTTAAAATCACAGATAGGCGTCTCTCAGACGGTCAACGGCACCCAAACCGCCCCAGATACCATTTACGCTTCGGACGTCATTCTTAACCTAGCACGGAGTGTCAGGGATACGGGCAGAGTGCCAGAACAGCCGCAACTGACCTGGTCAACGACCCATAGGGAGGCTCGGCGTCGGCAGCGGCAGCGCGGCTTAGATGTTGACACCGATTCCAATATTCCAAGCATCCGAGGTGACCGGACACCAACCCAGGTGTTGGCGGAGGTGTCGGGGCCGGTCCCGGAGGTACCTCGTGCGCCCCGGCGACGTGTTGGACGCCAAAGCTTGAGGCGTCCTTCCGAGGCAGACACGGGTGACACCGTTGAAAGAACAGTAACAATTCAAGAGGAAGCAACGGAGCAGCCAGAGGTGATCTCGCCAACAGTTGAAGTCGCGTACAACCAACCTGCAGAGCACGAATCGGGCAGCTCATCGGTAGATGAAGGTGAATGTCTATGCCACCCTCGTGCTACAGACAGCCATAGCGAGGCATTTCCACCGACGGCTTCGTCGGTATCATCAGTACCACCAACGTTTAACATGTCACCGACGGGTTCTACCTTCGGAGCGGAATCACCCACAACACCATTGTCACCGACAGCCCCACCAAATGCCATAGGCGAGGAGCACAGAGAGGTCCGACCCCGAAGCCATATCCTTGACCCGCAACAAACGGAAGAAGGAGCAGTGGATGGCTATATCCTAGTGCCGGGCACACTAGATCGACGGCATGTCACTGCACTCATAGATCCGGCCTTGAAAAAGAACCTCATGTCGGCTGCCAAGGCTCGTGATTTAGGATTAGAGATCATACCCGTTGGATCAGCGTGCGGCGAAATGCATATACTGTCCGAAGAAAATGGGAGATTCGGGGTGGGGTTAATCATGGGCAGCGTCGAGCTGACGTGGTGGCCGACTGTCACAAATTATCCGCCGGGTTTCGGACAGCGGTTCTGGGTCTGCCATCAGATGGACCATGATATACTCCTCGGGGAGCCCTTCCTGAACCGGGGGAAGGATTAGGCCTTAGAGGACTGGGAAGAATAA
>Ga0164242_10005643_pt1 | contig 13906 bp, 11 predicted proteins | sample OricomgcompostMG_FD_108783 | JGI IMG/M metagenome (GOLD analysis project Ga0164242, IMG submission 108783) | Miracle-Growth compost microbial communities from Emeryville, California, USA - Original compost - Miracle growth compost (MG) ...
CCACAGTGGTGACGACTGAAAACCCGCGATCATTCGTCGCGGTCTGATGCCTCATTGGATGAGCGCGGCGCAAATTGTAGATTGTAATTCAACATGATCTCAGGGGACTTGAGATCGTCGGTGTACAGCCGGATCGATCCGGCACTCTCAGGCTCATCATCGCGGGTCCGGATCATCGCCGTGACCGACCCGGATTCCCTGGCCGCGAGGCTCATGGGGAGATTTTCCATCATCGTGCATGTGCATGACGTCGCCGCCCCAAGAATCCGGATCGGGCGGTTCGAGACGTTCGTCAGGACATAGCGAATCTCGACGCGACTCCCGGGACGCACGTCGTCCAGGGACTTGAGCGGTTGGTCAACCAGGAGAGAATCACCCCGCATCGCGGACAACGCCGCCGCGATCGAGCCGAACCGCGCATGGCCGTAACCCGCGCTCATTCCGAGAATAGCCAGGGTAAGGACCAGGACGAGCAATGGAAACTTCCATTTCCCTCCGTCCCCCTTGCCACGTCCGTCGGCATTTTCGGGAGAATTCTCTCCCCCCTTCGCAGCGAACCAGCGGCGGGAAGGGCAAAAATACTCATGAGGGCCTCAGCCGATTGGTGAAGCGGTCGCCCAAGCAAGAAGATGCGAGTGCAATACGGATATCGATCTTATGACGCGCGGTGTTTGCTTATGCAAGAGAAATTCCGCACGTCGCGACTTTTTTCTCGACGGTTTCTTGCGCGATCAATACGGAACCCGGCCATGGAAAGGGTAGGAGGCCCAAACGGCGGACCCGGCGAACACGGGATTCTTCAGGTGTTTTATCGGTGACGCCTCTACCGAAACGGTTCGATCATGGTACGATCGCCGGCGCTCGATGAACTCGAAACCGACGGACTTCCCAAGCTCTCGCCGGAGTGGCATCCGATGCAACAGAGAACCCTCTTCGTGAGCCTCGCCCTTGTCGCGATCCTTTCCCTGGCCGCCGACACCCCGCCTCACGGCGCGGTCATGCCGCTGGATGATTTCGAGACCGATCCCAAAGCCTGGAAGTTCGTCGGTGGCGAAGAGTTTCCCGGAGCCAAGGGATCGCTCCAACGCGATGAGACGATCGCTCACGACGGCAAGGGTTCCTATCGCCTCGACGCCGATTTCCAGGGGGGCGGGGCGTATGTCGGCAACTGGAAGGAACTGAAGGAACTCGATCTGCCCGATGTCGAGGCGTTTCGGATGTGGGTCCGGGCGAAGAACCTCGACACACTCGGCGTCCGTGTCGTCGACAACACCGGCCAGTGCCATCAGGCCAAGATTGACCTGCCGGACGGTTCCGGCGACGGCTGGAAGGAAGTCACGCTTCCCATCAAGAATCTTGTCGGCGGCGAGCATTGGGACGGGGCCAACGACGGCAAATGGCACGGGCCGCCGAAAGGGCTTGGCTTCAATATCGGCAAGGACGCCATCGCCGATCCCGCCAACCCACGGGCGACCTTGTGGATCGACGACCTGAGCGCCCTGGCCGTCACCCCCGGCACGCCGACCTTGGTGGGGGCGTCGATCGACCCGCAATCCTGCCGTCCTGGATTCGGCACGCGCATTCATTATGTGTGGGACGCCGAGCCGCTGGGGGTCAATTGCAGCGTGTTCGTCCACTTCGTCGACGCCGACGGCCGGATGGCGTTCCAGGCGGACAACGACCCGCCGGTCCCGACCAGTCAATGGAGCGGCCGGGTCGAATACGGCCGGACGGCGAACGTGCCGACCGATGCCAAGCCGGGGAAATACGACGTCGTCATCGGCTTCTGGAACCCCAGGCCCGCCGAACGCGGCGGCGGTCGCAAGCCGTTTCTCGTCACCGGCGACGGCTTGACCGCGCTCCCCGACGACGCCTGCAAGATCGGCAGCTTGGAGGTTTCCGCCGACGCGCCGTTGCCGAGCTTGCCGAAACCGACCTTGAACCTCGACGACTTCAAATTGACCTTCGACGAGGATTTCAACGAACCGCTCAGCGTCTCGGCGTGGGGGCCAGGGACGCGCTGGATTGCGCACACGCCATACGGCGGCGACTTCGGCGACGCGGGATTCGCCGATCCGAAACCAGGCTTTCCGTTCACGGTCAAGGACGGCATCCTGCGAATCGAAGCCAAGAAGGTTGACGGGCGCTGGCAGTCGGGCCTGCTCTGCTCGGTCGATCCGAAGGGGCAGGGGTTCTCGCAAAAGTATGGTTATTTCGAGATGCGCGCCAAGCTCCCCAAGGGGCTTGGCACCTGGCCGGCGTTCTGGTTGATGGGGGTGCCGCAGCTCGTGGAACCGAAGGACCACAAGACGCTCACCCAGATCGAGATCGACGTGGTCGAGCAATACGGCGTCGGCCCGAACGCCTTGCACACGGCGATCCACCGCTGGGGCCCCGGCGATTTCCACTGGGCCGAAGGCGACACGTCGATCGTCACCGGAATGACTGATGACTTCCACACGTATGGGGTTCTCGTTGAAGAAGATTTCATCACCTTTTATTTCGACGGCGTCGCGCTCCGCAAGGACAAGACGCCCGACGACGCCAAGGTGCCGCTCTACCTCATGCTCGACCTCGCCCTCGGCGGCGGCTGGCCGATCGACAAGACTCCGGACCCATCGGTGATGCAGGTCGATTACGTCAGGGCCTACGCCAGAAAGTAAAACCTCTCGGATGACGGCCTCATGCCACGGCCCCGCGTGCAATTCACCGTGCGGCGGATGTCCTTCTGGGTGGCGGCTGCCGCGCTCCTTTCTCTGGAGGCCGGGAAGCCTTACCGCCACTCTTCAGGATTCCAAGAGCGCCTGGAGGTTTTCACGACGGCCGCCGTCGCGGGGGCCTTCGGTGTCGGATCGATGCGGCGGCCCTGGGTGTGTTTCATCGTTCTCATCGTATTTTGGGCACTATCACCGAAGATCGATCACGGCCTGCAACCAAGCGACCCGCTCTTCCTCGGTTGGATCATCGGCGCTCCCGCCGGCTGGGCCGCCAGGTACTTCAAGAGGCGAAAACTCATGACCACCGACACCATCTTCTCCCGCATTGTCCGCGGCGAAATCCCCTCCGCCAAGGTCCTCGAAACCGACCGCGCCCTGGCGTTCCTGGACATCAGCCCGGTCAACCACGGTCATGTTCTGCTGATCCCCAAGGAGGCGTACCCCAGCATCGACGAACTTCCCGACGATCTCGCCGCGCACCTGGCGAGCCTCCTCCCCCGGCTCAGCCGCGCCGTGCGGAAGGCGACGGGGGCGGAGGGGATCAACGTGGTCGTCAACAACGGCGAGGTGGCGGGTCAGACCATCTTCCACGTTCACTTCCACATCATCCCCCGCTTCCACGGCGACCCTGTCCGCTGGCCCTGGCCGCATCAGCCGTATGAGGAAGGGGCCTTGGAGGAGATGCGGGCGAAGGTGGAGAAGACGTTGAATTCGAGGGGATGAGGCCTCCATGTGGACCTCGCGTGCCGAACAGGTCGTCTCGCGACTGATCGCCGAAATCTCGCCGGAACGACTCGATCCGACGACTCGCGCCAACGTCGTTCGGCTTCATGCGCTCCACATCGGTTCGAGCCTCTGGGCCGACTATTACCTGCGATCCAATGGAGAGGTTGTCGTCGTTGGCGGCGACTTCGATCATCCTGAAATTGACAGCGTCTCTTCCGATCCGGGCGAAGTCCTCAGCATGATCGTCTGGGGTTCAAGACGTTACCCCGAATTGCGCGAACTGCTCCCCGTTCGTCCGTCCAACGCCTTCGCCTGTCCATGTCGTCGGCATCCCCTCTTCGCGGAAGGAAAGGTGTTATGTCCGACCTGCGGAGGCATGGGCTGGCTGCCGATGGCCAGGAGCCTGGCATGAAAAAAAGAAACCGGAGCCGGCGTTCAACAATTGATGTATTTCAAATGTCGCTTTTGGTATGATCGCCTCGGTCGTCCCCCCCACGGAATCAACGGAGGTCATCATGAATCGAAACGGACGAGCGGCGCTTTGCGTTCTGGCGGTCGCGGCCGGCGCGTTTTTGTTGGTGTTCGCCTCGGCAAAGGCGCGGTCGGAGGAGAAGGTCGCGGAAGTCGCGAAGAAGGCACCCCGCGCCACGCTTCAAGAAGCCAAAGGGCAGGCGAAGTTGCTGCACGACACGTTCGACACGTCCTTGCAGTTGGTCCACCTGGAGTATTATCGCGAGGACGAAGGGCTGCCGATCCCCTCGCTGATCTTCGAAGACGTCTTCAAGGTCGTGGGCAAGGAGCGCGACATCAAGTTCCACTGGATCGCCGTCAACGCCCAGCCGATGAGCGTCGACCACCGGGCCAACGACGATTTCGAGAAGGCCGCCGTCAAGGAGCTTGCCGCCGGCAAGGAATCCTATGAGGCCGTCGAGGGGGACGTTTACCGCCGCGCCGGGGCCATCACGCTGTTCTCCCAGTGCCTGAAATGCCACGTCCCGAACCGCACCAGCACCGAATCCCGCACCGCCGGACTGGTCATCTCGATCCCGATCAAGAACGACTGACCGCAAGATTCACCGTCGGCGTGGAAAATGGGCACTGGCTCCGAGTCTTCGAGGTGCCAGTGCCCATTTTCCACGCCGACGGCGCACCCGATCTCCGGAGCGCGACGTTTGCGCGACCGCGACGTTCTGCTATGCTCTGCGGGACGTGCGGGGCGAACCTGCCCCCGAGAAAAATCGCGAACGTGCATTTCGACTGTCCCCCAAAGAGCGTTCCACCATGATGACGAAGCTCGCACTTCGAGCGGTCGGCCTGATTTTCTGTGGCCTGGCCGCCTCCACGGCTTGCGCTGACGACATTCCACGCCCCGAACACCCCACGCCCCAATCCGTCCGCCCCCACTGGGCGAACCTCAACGGCCCTTGGGAATTCCGGTTCGATCCCGACGACGCGGGGATCAAAGGCGAATGGTTCAAACCCGACGCCGATGGCTTCGACAAAACCATCACCGTACCGTTCCCCTGGGAAAGTGAACTCTCCGGCATCCACCGCCCCAAGGACGCCCCGAAGGTCGCCTGGTATCGCCGCGCATTCACCGTGCCGGAGGATTTCCCCAAAGGAAACACCGTCCGCCTCCACTTCGGCGCAGTCGATTACGAGGCGACCGTCTGGGTCGACGGCAAGGAACTCGGCAAACATGAAGGAGGATACACGCCGTTCTCCTTTGATCTGAACCTGGAAAGCGGCGGCCCCCATACCGTCGTCGTCCGCGCCTTCGACCCCACCGACCCCGAATTGCCCGTCGGCAAGCAGGTCGGCTGGTACACAACGACCTCGGGAATCTGGCAGACGGTGTGGCTGGAGTCGGTGCCGACGAATTATCTGGTCGACTTCACGATCAAATCAGAGATTGATCCGGCCAAGGCGACGATCGAAATCATCGCCTCCCCGACCTCCGACCACGGCGATTTCACCGTCACCGCACGATCCGACGATCCAAGCCTGGATTCGACAAACGCGACCCTAAAAAGGGCAAATAAGGTCACGACATTCAATGCTGGTGCCCCCTCGAAGATTCGGGGCGTCGCCACCCTCGAACTCCCCGTCCGCGACCCCAAACTCTGGTCCCCCGAATCCCCCCACCTCTACAACGTCACCCTCGAATTGAAGGACAAGGACGGCAAGGTCATCGACTCCGTTCAAACCTACTTCGGCCTCCGCACCATCGCGCGCGGCAAGATCGACGGCGAGCCGTTCGAGCGCGTGCTGCTCAACGGCAAGCCGATTTACCTGCGAGGCGCATTGGACCAGTCGTTCAATCCGAAGGGGATTTACACCGCACCGACCGACGAATTCCTCAAGCGCGACATCGAATTGGCCAAGGAAGCCGGCACGAACTTCCTGCGCATCCACATCAAGCCCGACGAGCCGCGCCGGCTGTACTGGGCCGACAAGCTCGGCATGCTCATCATGGAAGACATGCCGAACAACTGGCGGCACAGCGAACGATCCCGGGAAGCCTGGAAATCCACGCTTCGCGGCGTCGTCGCCCGCGACAAGAACCACCCGAGCATCTTCGCCTGGGTCGATTTCAATGAAACCTGGGGCGTCGCCGTTCCCGATCCCGAAGGTTACAAGAAGAACAAGGATGTTCAAGAATGGGTCGGCGAGATGGTCAAACTGACCCGACAACTCGACCCCACGCGGCTGGTTGAAGACATGTCGCCGTGCAATTATGACCACATCAGCGACACCGACCTCAATAGCTGGCACTTCTACATCGACGACCACAACGAGGCCCGCCGCCACATTGAGGAAGTCGTCGAGAAGACCTTCCCCGGCAGCGCGTTCAACCACGTCCCCGGCCACGAGGCCAACGGCGCTCCGCTGATCAACTCCGAGTACGGCTCCGTCTCCGCCGGCGGCGGCGACCGCGACGTCTCATGGGGATTTCGAGATCTGACCACGCAATTGCGCAGGCACTCGAAGATCCAGGGATACATTTACACCGAGCTGTCCGACATCGAGTGGGAGCATAACGGCTTCTACGACTACGACCGCTCGAAAAAGGAATTCGGCTACGACGCCTTCGTGCCCGGCATGACGGTCGCGGACCTGCAAGGAGCCGACTTCATCGGCTACGACGCCCCCCCCGCCATCGTCGCCAAGCCCGGCGAGATCATCCGCGTGCCGCTGTTCGTCAGCCACTACTCCGACCGGACCGACGCGCCGACGCTCAAATGGTGGATCACGGGAACAGATGATTACGGCAAAACCGATTCCAGCGCCCCTCGCGAACGTGAAGTGACCTGGACCCCTTACGGCGTCACCGAACAAAAGCCGCTCGCGTTCCGCATCAAAGGCCCCTTCGTCGGTGCCGTCGCGCTGGTCCTCGAAGACAAATCGGGCGCGAAGATCGCGGCGAATTTCGTGAACGTCGTCATCAAGCCGGACGCCCCGCAAAGCCGCGTCGAACGCCTCGGCGACCACAAGGCCGCGCTGCGGTTCGCGCCGGAGGATTATGCGTCGGAAGACTGGTCCGGCCCTGTCGGTGGCACGGGCAAGACGTATGGACAAGGCACGGGTGAATTCGTCTATCGCTTGAAAGTCCCCGAATCCGTCGTCAAGGCGAAGCCGGTTTCCGTCGAGTTCCTGCTCGAAGCCTCCTCAAAGGCCGGGCGCGAAAAAGTCGATTTCGCCGACCACCGGAACCCTCAAGACTACCCGCAGACCGACGCTCAGAAATGGCCGTCAACCCTGACCATCGGCATCAACGGGTCCCCGGCCGTCGGCACCGACTTGGCCGATGATCCGGCCGACGCGAGGGGCGTTCTCTCGCACGTCAACCGGGTCGAGCACGGCAGCCACGGCGAATTGATCCGTCTGGACGTGCCCTTGACCGAGGACGTTCGCGCCGACCTCGCCGCCGGCAAGCCGCTGGTCATCTCGATCGGCACGCCCGACGACGCCGAGCAAATCGGCGGCCTCGCCCTCTTCGGCGAAACCACCGGCGCGTTCCCGTTCGACCCCACCGTCACCGTCACCACCGAGGCCGACCTTCCCGCCGATCTCGGCGTGAAGCCCGACGCCCCGGTCGCCGTCGATTCGCTCGCCTCTCGCAAGGTCGCCCTCCTGCGCGCCGGCGACTCCAACCAGGGGCGGCCGACCGTCTGGCACTACACCACCGACGACCCCGGCCCGAACTGGCTGGACGACGACTTCGACGCCAGCGGCTGGAAAACCGGCCCCGCCGGCTTCGGCTCCGCCCAGACCCCGGCCTTGCAGGAACACACCGGCTGGCACTCCAACAACATCTGGCTGCGGACGACCATCGAGACCTCAAAGGCCGCTGAGGACGATGAAATGACTCTTCACCTGTTCCATGACGAAGATGTTCAAATCCTCGTCAACGGCCAGCCGCTTCTCAAGGCCGGCGGCTATTCGACCAAGTATGAGGACACCGTCCTGACCTCCGCCCAAAAAGCCCTCTTCCGCGACGGGAAGAACATCATCGCCGTGCATTGCACCCAGAGCTTCGGCGGCCAGGGGATCGACCTCGGACTGACGCTCTTGAAGGCGGAATGATCGTGGCGGCATGTCAGTTGCAGTGATGAATCGGTGAAGCCGACGTGGGGATGGCGGGTCTTGTTCCGCCATCCCCGTTGTCGTCACAGAGGGATTTTCACCCGACGATTCATCCGAGGACGTTGCGTCATGGTCACGCCCAACTCCATCCGCTCCACGGAAAACGCCGCCCGCGAGGTCTGGGCGGCCCGCGATTCCCGGTCCGTGAACGTGGGACAAACCGAGCGCATGGCCTCGACGGTCGGCGGCGGCGTGCTGCTGGCCGCGGGGCTGCTTCGCGGCGGCTTCAAGGGTCTCGTCACCGCGGGCCTCGGCGCGGCCCTGGTCTATCGCGGACAGACCGGCCATTGCCAACTTTACGAGGCCCTCGGCACAAGCACCGCCGACCACGACCACGGCCCCGCCGATAGCGTCCCCGCCCAGGCAGGGGTCCGCATTGAGGAATCCATCACCATTAACGCCTTGCCAAGCACCTTGTACCGATTCTGGCGTGATTACAACAATCTTCCAAAATTCATGAGCGATATCGAATCCGTCACCGATCTCGGCGGCGGGCGGTCGCACTGGGTCGCCAAGGGGCCGATGGGCCTGACCCTGGAGTGGGACGCCGAATTGCACAACGACATGCCCGGCGAAATGCTCGCCTGGCGTTCCCTCGACGGCTCCCAGATCGATACCGCCGGTTCCGTCCATTTCGACGAAGCTCCCGGCGGCGGCGCGGCCTTGGTCCGCGTCAACCAGAAGATCAACCCCCCCGGTGGCAAGCTGGCCGTGGCCGCCGCCAAGCTCTTCGGCGTTGATCCCGCCGCGCGGTTGCGCGACGACCTGCTCCGGTTCAAGCAACTCGTCGAATCCGGCCGCCTCGTGGAACCCTCCGGCGACGCTACGTAATCGCCGCCGAAATCGACCGATTCAAACGTCAGGAGATGGTCCGATGAACAAAGGCGAATCCCTGAAACACAAGCTTTCCGAAGCCGTCGCCCCCGCGTCTCCAACGTCCTCCAGCGGCCATCCGACCGGCGAGGGACGGCCCAACGACGCGGAGGAACCGCGCGAGGCCGCCGTCAAGTTGGCCAACGCCCAGACCAATTCCGGAATCAAGGACAACGACCAACGCCTGGTGGAAGTCGGTCGAGGAATCTACACAAGCGGCCGTCAAGGACAATGAGCGACGACGACACGACTTCGTCAACAACCCCGACCGCCGGACTACCGGACTATGAACCGTTGCTGGCGGCCTTCCACACGGCCTTCGGCCATGAGCTGCGGCTGATGATCGACCAGCTTCCGCTCATGGCCGGGGCAGCGGTGCTTGACGTGGCGTGCGGTGACGGAGCATATGTTCCTTGGCTGGCTGAAAAAGTCGGCCCCACCGGCCGGATCGTGGCGTTGGACGCCGAGCCGAAATACCTCGAACACGCTCGGCGCTCCACGCCCAACGGCGCATGCGCCGCGCCGACCGAATTCGTGGTCGGAAATCTCGAAAACATGCCCATGCCCCTCGGCATGTTTGATTTCGTTTGGTGCGCGCAGAGCCTCTACAGTCTTCCCGAGCCGGTTTCCGCGCTGCGGCGAATGGCCCGCGCCGCGAAGCCCGGCGGCATCGTCGCGGTCCTTGAAGATGACGGCCTGCATCGCTTGATCTTGCCTTGGCCGATTGAGATCGAGCTTGCCGTCCGCGCCGCGGAGCTTGCCGCGCTGGCGGACCAGTCGCGCCATCCGCGCAAGTATTACATCGGCCGCCGCCTTCGCGCCGTGTTTCGCGAAGCGGGCCTCAGGGAGATTCGCAAATCCACCTGGGCGAGCGATCGCTCGTATCCATTGGCCGAAACCGAGCGCCGGTTCCTCATTGAATATTTGCGCCGGCTTCACGAACGTATCGCGGCTTATTTGGAGACCGGCATCTGTCACGATTTTGAGCGAATCATCGACGAACGCTCACCGGATTTCCTGCTGGATCAACCGGACTTCGACGTGACGTGCATCGACCATGTGGTCTGGGGGACGGTCCCGGCGGAAGATTGATGCCGAGGCCGCTTCAAAAAACGAACCCGCCCTCTGCCCGTTGAGCGCGGTGGCCTCGCCGAACGAGGGCCGGTCTAGGGCGAGAGGGCGGGTGGTTGCGCCGGATGATCGCAAGCGATCGAATCAGGGGCCGAAGCCCCGACTGCCGCAAAAGGTCCCCGACCTTGCGATCCGACGCCAGGGGAATTTTCGTCCAGCCATTCCGTTGGCCACTGGGTCCGTTCTGGCGCTGCCCGTCCTTGAGCGCGCCGCGTGGTGCCGCAGACCCCAACTTTGGCCTTCCTTGGCCTGTCCGGTTTTCCAACCGGCACCTATTCTATCGACCGTGACGGCCGGTGTTCTGAAGCGTTTTCTTTCGGTCGGTGCTGTCACCCTCCCCACACCCCTCGGTCCAGCGAGCGGAAGCCCACCGCCTCGGCGACGTGGTTTGGCTGAATGTGGGTGCTGCCGTCGAGATCGGCCATCGTGCGGGCGACGCGCAGGACCTTGTCGTGCGCTCTGGCGGAAAGGCCGAGTTCCTCCATCGCCCCTTTCAGGAAGCTCATCGATTCCGGCTTCAAGACGCAATACTTTCGGACCTGCCGGGGCGTCATCCGGCCGTTCACCGTCGGCCCCTTCGTGCCGAAGCGCTCCGTCTGATGGGCACGGGCGCGAAGCACGTCCTTCAGTACGTCGGCGGAGGTCGGACCAGGGGGCGCTTCGGCAAGCTGGGTGAACGGAACGGCGGGGACCTCGACGTGCAGGTCGATCCGGTCGAGCAGGGGGCCGGAGATCTTGCTGAGGTACTTCTCCACTTGCGGCGGTGAACATGTGCAAGGCCGCCTCGGGTCCGACCGATAACCACATGGACACGGATTCATCGCCGCGACCAGGACGAAATCCGCCGGAAACGTCGTGCTGCGCAAGGCCCGGCTGATCGTCACGCACCCCTCCTCAAGCGGCTGCCGCAACACCTCCAGCGTTTTCCGGTTGAATTCGGGAAGTTCGTCGAGGAACAAGACCCCCTTGTGGGCCAGCGAGATTTCCCCCGGCTGCGGGATCGTCCCACCGCCGACCAGCCCCGCGTCACTGACCGAATGGTGCGGCGACCGAAACGGCCGCGTGGCCATCAGCGGCTGGCCGGGACGAAGCAAGCCCATCACGCTATAAATGCGCGTGGTTTCCAAACTCTCGTTCGGCGTCAACGCCGGCATGATCGTCGCCAGCCGACGCGCCAGCAGCGTCTTACCCGTTCCCGGTGGTCCGATCATCAGGACGTTATGCGATCCGGCGGCGGCGATCGTCAGCGCGCGCTTGGCGTAGTCCTGTCCCTTCACATCGACAAAGTCGTCCTCGTAATGCGCGTCGCGGGCGAAGACCGCGTCCAGGTCGACGGTCTGCGGCTCCAGGTCGAGGTTGCCGGAGAGGAACCCGACGGCTTCGGCCAGGCTGCCGATCGGATACACGGCGATCCCTTCCACGACGGCCGCCTCCGCCGCGTTGGCCGACGGCACGAGCAGGCCGCTCTTCCCTTCCGCGGCGGCCGTCAACGCCATCGCCAGGGCACCCTTGATCGGCCGCGTTTCCCCCGTCAAGGCCAGCTCGCCGACCACGGCGAAATCCCCGCGACGATCAAAGCTCACCTGCCCGCTGCCGATCAGCAATCCCAGCGCGATCGGCAAATCCAGCCCGCCGGCATCCTTCTTCAAATCCGCCGGCGCGAGATTGATGACGACGCGGTCGATCGGACGGCGATACCCGGAATTCACCAGCGCCCGCTCCACCCGATGCGTGCTTTCCCGCACGGCCGCTTCCGCCAGGCCCACCAGGACGATCTTCGGCATCGACGCCGACGACACGTCCACCTCCACCTCCACCGGCGCCGCCTCGATCCCGATGAGCGTATAGGATGCAAGTTTTGCAAGCATGTTCAAATGGCCGCTTCGCCAGGAAGGTATGGACGTCCTCGGTGCCCCCGTGCGCCGAGGATGTCTCACGCATCAGTTTACCCACTCCCTTCCCGGCGCTCGACCCCCTGGTGGAGTTCTCTAATCGATTTCGCCTGGACGTCCCCGACTCTCGTGAAGTCGAAGAATGTTCCTGTTCTTTCGAGGAATCGGCGGACGCGAGCATGAAGCCACATGATATGTGGAACACGCAGAACCACATGCTGGTGTTAGTACCTGGTTTTCCATTGAATGAATTTCAAGACCAGCGCGGATCGCCCAGAGGCCCTGAGACGCCCCGGTTTACATTTCTTCAAGTATTGTCTTGCAACGCGCGGAATCGAGTGATAGGGTTGCCCATCAGTGGAGTGTCGCATGCCGAGGGGGGCGTGCGGTCCGGCAGGGATTCGTGCAGGTTTCGAGCGTGTCGGGCCTCGACCACCCAGTCCAGTCGGCCGAATCGGGTTTGCGGAAGTTTCCATATCAGAATTCGTGGAACACAGTCGATCCACCGAGGGTCCCGCGGGGCGGACCCATCGGGGCGGTCGGTTGTGCAACGACGCCCGACAGGCCCGCCGGGCGCGCGGGCCTGAAGAATTGGGATTGAAGGAGCCGATGATCTGATTCGTTTGGGATTCCGCCGCCATCATGCATCCAAGCGGAGGGCGGCGGGCGAGGACGGTAAGGAGATACCGCCGAGGCCCCACCTCCGCGGACGTGCTGAGCTGAACTGATTCCCTCCCCATGCAAGGAGTTTCCAATGCGACGGCGCGGATTCACTCTGATCGAACTGTTGGTCGTCATCGCCATCATCGGCGTCCTGGTCGCCCTGCTGCTGCCGGCCGTGCAGGCGGCGCGCGAGGCCGCGAGGCGCTCGCAATGCACCAACAACCTCAAGCAGATCGGCCTGGCCCTGCACAACTACGAGGGAACCACCGGCGTCTTCCCCTACGGCTCCAGCCTCTTGTCCACCGGCTACGACACCGGCGGAACCTGGGTGATCTTCATCCTCCCCTACCTGGAGCAGAAGCCGCTCTACGACGCCACGAACTTCAGCCTCACCATCAACCACCCCGCCAACACCACGGTCGTCCGCACGGTCGTCAATCCCCTCGTCTGCCCGTCCGACCCGTCGGCCAGCATCCCGATCATGAACGACCGCGCCGACATCAACCCGTCGATGGGCCTCTGGTACGCGGGGAACATGGGGCCGTCGAACATGGACAACCAGGTGCCATACTGCCCCCCCAGCCCGCCCAACAGCGGCACGCAGTCCTATTGCGCCCAGGGCAACTGGGGCAGCAAGACCAGCGCCCGAGGCGGTAAGATGGTCGGCTTCTTCGCCCGGTTCGCCACTTGCCAGCGGATGGCGGGCGTCATCGACGGCCTCAGCGGCACCATCATGGTCGGAGAGACGATCCCCGAGCATTGCGCCTGGATGGCCGCCTACAACCAGAACTTCCCCCTCTCCAGCACGTCGATTCCCTCCGGCTTGCTCTCCGAGACCAACGCGGGCGCGTATTATCGGAGCTGCGGCTACAAGAGCCATCACCCCGGCGGCACCAACTTCCTGATGGGCGACGGCACCGTCCGGTTCATCAAGAAGTCGGTCAACTACCAGATCTACAACGCCATCGGCTCCGTCGGGATGAACGAGGTCGTCTCGTCGGATCAATATTGACCACCACGCGGGCCGGGTGGCACTGGTGGTGCTCCACCAGTGTTCCCCGAATCCCGAAGCGGCACTGGTCGAGCACGACCAGGGGCACCCAAAGGCACCCGCCACAGACAAAAGAAAACCGCTCCAGCTCTCGCGGAGCGTGCCCGGCGCAAGCCCAGGGCAATAAACAGGAACGCCCGTCGCCGCGCCGGGGGTTCCGTGGCCTCCGGGACGGTCGGCGCGGCCAAACGAGTCTTCAGAAGGAG